>OIBA01000685.1_pt1 | contig 12280 bp, 9 predicted proteins | sample 1580931 | NCBI WGS metagenome assembly OIBA01 (sample SAMEA3882548, study PRJEB24775) | human gut metagenome | biome: human-associated habitat; feature: intestine environment; material: feces | place: Netherlands | collected 2009/2010
AGATGTCTGATAAATCGGTACTGCTCTTGCATCTGTAACCGGATCCGGATTCTCCTGTCCTACGTGTAACTGTAATGTCTCAAATTTAAAATTTCTGTCTTTTCTTGCGATTTTCTCTGCCATTTCTCTCAACCTTTGCCTTTCATAATCTGTCCTGTTCAGGATCTGCTGTCTGCCATCCTGCTGTTGTCTTTGTTTCACAGATTCTGATAACAGTTCAAATTCACTTGAACGTATCAAATCACTCTAAAACATTCTTGCTCTCACAGTTTTTTCTATTCCTCTGTGAATAATGGTGTTGAATAATATCTGTCACCTGTATCCGGTAATAATGCTACAATTGTTTTTCCTGCAAATTCCGGACGTTTTGCCACCTGAATTGCTGCGGATAATGCTGCTCCGGAAGAAATTCCGACTAAAACGCCTTCTTTCTTTGCCAGAAGTTTTGCTTTTTCAAATGCATCATCATTTTCAATTGTAATAATCTCATCATATACCTGTGTATTTAATACGTCCGGTACGAAACCAGCGCCAATACCCTGAATTTTGTGAGCTCCGCTCTTACCTTCGGAAAGTACTGGAGATGTTGCAGGCTCTACTGCGATAATCTTGACATCCGGATTTTTGGATTTCAGATATTCGCCTGTACCTGTTAATGTTCCGCCTGTACCTACACCTGCGATAAATACATCTACATTTCCGTCTGTATCGTTCCAAATCTCCGGACCTGTGGTTGCTTTGTGTGCTGCCGGGTTTGCCGGATTTACAAACTGTCCCGGGATGTAGCTGTTTGGAATCTCTTTTGCGAGTTCATCTGCTTTTTCAATGGCTCCTTTCATTCCTTTGGAACCTTCTGTTAAAACGATCTCTGCGCCATAAGCTTTTAAGATGTTTCTTCTCTCAACACTCATGGTCTCCGGCATGGTAAGGATGATTCTGTATCCTTTTGCTGCTGCGATGGATGCAAGACCGATACCGGTATTTCCTGAAGTCGGCTCAATGATAACAGAACCTTCTTTTAATAATCCTTTTTCCTCAGCATCCTCGATCATTGCTTTGGCAATTCTGTCTTTTACACTTCCGGCCGGGTTAAAATATTCCAGTTTCACAAGGATTCTTGCCTCTAATCCTAATTCTTCTTCAATATTTTTCACCTCTACAAGAGGAGTATTTCCAACAAGCTCTAAAGCACCATTATAAATTTTTGACATCGTAAGTTCTCCTTTCTTTCCTACTGTTTTGATAGGTTTAACTCGATGATGTCATTATATGCCTATAAAACCTATTTGTCAAGTATACTTTATATTTTTCTGATTTTCCAAATTTTACTCTTCCAGCAGAAACTCTACAAACACACTGTTGCTGACATCGATCCCCCGTTTTGTAAGCCATACTCTGTCATCATCTTGCTCAAGAAGCTTTAAGCTTTCCAGTTTGCAGATCGGTTCACCGTAAATATCCTCCAGACTCTTCCCAAAATACTCTGAAAATTCTTTTTTTGAGATTCCGTTCATTTTCCGCAGTCCAAGAAACATAAATTCCTCCATCTCCTCAGTTTCTGTCAGAAGCTCTGCCTGAAATTTGTTCCTGTAGGAATGTGCATACTCCCTTAGCTGATCCGGGTTCGTGTAGCGACTCATTTTTCCTTCCAGCTTCCTGCATTTTCCAATCAGATCCCCGGGAACCAGAGATGCCGCACCAATTCCAAATCCCAGATACGGAATTCTCTCCCAATATCCCAGGTTGTGCCGGCAGGCATATCCCTCCTTAGCATAATTGGAAATCTCGTAACGGTGATATCCGTTCTTCTCCATCAGCGTTTCCGTATCCCAGTACATCTGACGCTCCGCATCCTCATCCGGAAGCTTTGGCCCTTCTTTTGCCTCGTCTTCTACATATTTTTTATAGAAAGTTGTTCCCTCTTCCAAGATCAGACTATATGCAGAAATATGCTCCGGGGAAAGTGCCATTACCTGCTCCAGTGTACGCCTCCAGCTTTCCACTGTCTGCCCCGGAATTGCCGAGATCAGGTCTACATTGATATTTGAAAAACCATTGGCTCTCGCCAGATGATATGCTTCCCGAAATTCTTCATAAGTATGGATTCTTCCAAGCAGACGAAGTTCCTCATCATTGACCGACTGCAGACCGATACTCAGACGGTTCACCCCTGCCTGTCTGTACTTTCGCAGTTTTTCTTCCGTTACCGTTCCCGGATTCATTTCCATAGTGATCTCTGCGTCCTCATCCAACGTAAATATTTCCCTGACCGTATCCATCAGCCGCCCAATCTGCTCACCGGTAAGAAGAGATGGGGTTCCGCCTCCGAAAAAAATGGAAATCACCCTGTAATTCTGCACTGTATCCGGACAGTTTCTGATCTCGTCGACCAGCATTTTCACATATTCCTCTTTTTCCGTTTCTCCGGCCGGACCGGAAAGGAAATCACAATATGCACATTTTTTCACACAAAACGGAATATGAATATATAGTTCTAAAGGCTGCATCTGCTTTTCTCCTTTTCTGTGCAAAAGGCAGGAACCTTTCCTCGGAAATCGCTCCTGCCTTTTTGTGTATACGATGAGCCAAGTACAGATTTGTGCTTGCACAAGAATCTGTACTTGGCGAATGTACATCATCGAGCTGTTAAGCGAGATAGTGTACAAAGTATACGAATCGAGTAGGAGTCAGCCTGCTCGATTATCTTTTGTCTGTCTATTTGTCGTCCAGTTTTAATACACTCATAAATGCCTTCTGTGGAATTTCTACATTTCCAACCTGGCGCATACGCTTCTTTCCTTCCTTCTGCTTTTCCAGAAGCTTCTTCTTACGGCTGATATCACCGCCGTAGCACTTGGCAAGTACGTCCTTACGCATGGCTCTTACTGTCTCACGGGCAATGATCTTGCTTCCGACAGCTGCCTGGATCGGAATTTCAAAAAGCTGTCTCGGAATCTCTTCTTTGAGCTTCTCACACATCTTTCTTCCTCTCTCATAAGCACTTCCCGCAAATACAATAAAGGAAAGAGCATCCACTTCTTCTTTGTTGATCAGAATGTCCAGCTTGACCAGATCAGATTTGACATAGCCGAGCATTTCATAATCAAAAGACGCATAACCTCGGGATCTGGATTTGAGCGCATCAAAGAAATCATAGATGATCTCATTCAGAGGCAAGTGGTATTTCAATACCGCTCTGGTCTCTTCGATGTATTCCATCCCCTGATATTCGCCACGTCTTTCCTGACACAGATCCATGATCGCACCGATAAATTCGGATGTCACCATAATCTCTGCTTTTACCATCGGCTCTTCCATAAAATCAATTTCTGACGGATCCGGAAGATTAGACGGATTGGTCAGGTCGATCACTTCTCCGTTGGTCTTGTGCACCTTGTAGATAACACCCGGCGCAGTTGTCACCAGATCCAGATTGTATTCTCTTTCCAGTCTCTCCTGAATGATCTCCAGATGCAAAAGTCCAAGGAAACCACAGCGGAAACCAAATCCCAGCGCAAGAGAGGTCTCCGGTTCAAACTGAAGTGCCGCATCGTTGAGTTGCAGTTTTTCCAGTGCATCTCTCAGATCCGGGTATTTGGAGCTGTCTGCCGGATACATTCCGCAGTACACCATCGGGTTGACCTTTTTATATCCCGGAAGAGGCTCAGAGCATGGATTTTCCGCACCTGTTACGGTATCACCCACACGGGTGTCCTTTACATTTTTCAGGCTGGCTGTAAAATATCCAACCATTCCTGCTGAAAGCTCATCACAAGGGATAAACTGTCCGGCACCAAAATATCCAACCTCCACAACATCAGCAGTTGCACCTGTCGCCATCATATGAATCGGCATTCCTTTCGTGATACATCCTTCTTTGATACGGCAGAATACGATAACGCCTTTATACGGATCATAGAGGGAATCGAAAATCAGTGCCTGAAGCGGTGCATCCGGATCTCCTGTCGGAGAAGGGATCTTTGTCACGATCTGTTCCAGAACCTGATCTACATTAAGCCCTGTCTTTGCCGAGATCAGTGGTGCATCCTGCGCTTCAATTCCGATCACATCTTCAATCTCTTCGATCACACGCTGTGGCTCTGCACTTGGAAGATCGATCTTGTTGATAACCGGCATGACATCCAGATCATGGTCCAGTGCCAGATATACATTTGCCAGTGTCTGCGCTTCTACGCCCTGTGCCGCATCAACGACTAGGATCGCTCCATCACAGGCTGCAAGACTCCGTGACACTTCATAGTTAAAGTCTACGTGTCCCGGAGTATCGATCAGATTAAAGATATATTCCTCCCCATCCTTTGCCTTATAAACCGTGCGGACTGCCTGTGATTTGATTGTGATACCACGTTCTCTTTCCAGATCCATGTTATCCAGCACCTGTGCCTGCATCTCTCTGCTGGTCAGAAGACCTGTCTGTTCGATAATACGGTCCGCCAGTGTGGATTTTCCATGGTCAATATGTGCAATAATACAAAAATTCCGAATCTTTTTCTGATCCATATGCATATTTTCAGTCTCTCCTTTTTCTTCTTATCTATATCTGATTACTTTTCCCGTTTGCTACTGTACTGCACCAGGAAGAGTTCCACCGAGAGGATATCTCCCATCTTTCCGGTTTTTACATCTTCTTCCGTCTGTACACCAGCTTCTACGATCCCACGCAGCTCTTTCCTGGTAAATGCCTTCGCCTGTGCCCGGTACTTTCCTACCAGGAATGGCATGATTCCCACCTTGGCGGCAATCTCTTTTGGCGGAATCCCAGTACGGTCCATCTCTTTTACCTCCATCAGAATACGGAACTGTCTGGTCAGCAGGTAGAGGATCCGCATCGGCGGTTCCTTCAGTGTCAGAAGATCATAATAGTAATCCAGCGCTTTTTTCTGCTCTTTTGCTGCAACCGCATCTACCATATCAAAAATATGGTTTCCGATCTGCGTAGTACAGATTTCATCAATATCTGCTGCCGTGATCTCCGTGTGGTTCATGCAGTAACAGAATAATTTTTCCAGCTCCTGCCCGAGATTCTCCATGTCATTACCAGTCTTTGCAAGCAGATAGCGCACTGCTGCCTCCGACATCTGAAGCTTCTCCTTTTTCGCCATCCCAAGGATCCAGCGGATCAGTGTCTTTTCATCCTGCCGCTTCAGTTCTACAATATGACCTTTCTCCTTGATCGCTTTGTAGAGCTTTCCTCTCTTATCCAGCTCTGATTCCACAAAGATCATATAAGTGGTCTCCGGCATGTCCTTCAGATATTCTGCCAGCTCCGGTGTCGCATTTTTCAGAAAACCGGTATTTTCCAGAACGATCAGCCTGCGCTCTGCAAAAAAAGGTAAGGTCTCGGCAAGGTCGATAATCTCCTTCGGGTTCGTGTTCTTCCCCTCAAAATAACGATAATTCATCGTGTCACCTTCCGGAACCATCGCTTTGACGAAACGGTTTTTATATAATTTTTTCAGATAAGCTTCTTCTCCGTATAGAAGATAAATCTGCTTAAACTGTCCTGTCTTTAAATCTTCATTCAAACTTTTCATGGACTTTGGATACCATATTCCCTTCCATCTGTATACATACTAACAGCACCTCTGTCTTTCGTATTATATAGGCTTACGCCCCATTTTGCAAGTCTTTCCAGTGTTTCCGCATGCGGATGTCCATAACGGTTTTCTTTTCCGGATGAACAGAATGCTGCCCGTGGTCGGATCACTTCCAGAAGCTCTTCGCCGGTCGCATTTCTTGATCCGTGGTGTCCGACTTTCAGCAGATCATAACACGCCGGAAGTTCTCCTTTTTTCCGAAGATTCTTTATTCTCTCTGCCAACAGCTCTTCTCCGGTATTTTCCAGATCTCCGGTAAAAAGCATGGTAATTTTTTCATATTGCAGGTGAAGTACCAGAGAATTTTCATTTCCATTTTCAGATGGCTCACCTTCTCCAGGCCAGAGACAACGCATCTTCAATTTTCCAGACAGAAAAATAGTATCCATCTCCATTACCCGTACCTTCGTTCCTGCCTCTTCTGCCAGATTACATAATTTAATAAGCCTTTCATCCCAATATTTCTGTTCCGGAAAAATCAGATACTGGATTTCTACTCCATATTTTCTCCGTTCCAGAAGTTCTTCCACTGCATTTAAGTGATCCACATCCCCATGCGTCACCCACACATAATCCAGCCTCTTTACGCCCCGGAATTTTAAAAATGGTTCCAACCGGTATCTTCCTGCTGCATCTACCGAACTGCTTCCGCCGTCGATCAGGTAATTTTTTCCGTTTCCGTCCCGAAAGAAAAAACAGTCGCCCTGTCCCACATCCAGCATAGTCAGCTCCATCTGCCCTCGTTTCCACTTTGGGATCCCAAGCAGGATGAGCAGGATCCCAGCTGTCACAAGCTGTCTTACCACCTGTTTCCCGGTTTGTCTGCCCTCTTTCTTTTCCTTCCTTTTTCTCCACAAATAAAATAGAAGAACCCCATAATAACAGGCAATCTGCCAGAGCCGTGGTCTTCCCGGAATCCACCTTGCCCCCGGAAGTTCCAGGAGCAGACCGCTCCCTTTTTCATAAAAAAGCAAAATCCACTCTGTTATTTTCCAAAGTGCGCTCTGCATTATATTTCCTGCCCCACACGGAATCAGCATGACTGCCATCCCTGCACTCCCGCAAAGCAGAAGCACGGATGCCATCGGAATTACCAGAAGATTCCAGGCTGGCGCATACAGGCAGGTTTCATAATAGTGCCACAATGTAACTGGCAGCAGAAAAAACCAGAGCCTCACCGACATCCGGACACTGTCTGAAAATCTGCCTTTTTTATTTCCCAAACCAATCAGATAGATACCGAGAACCGCAGCAAAAGAAAGCTGGAACCCTGCCGTAAAAAGCCGCAACGGATTTGCCAGAAGCAAACCAATTTCCGCAATCCCAAGTGCCGTCAATCCATCGTATTCCCTTCCTGTCAGCTCTGCTCCCATCCGGATCAGAAACATGGTAAACGCCCGCAGTGCCGAAACACTCATTCCTGTCATCACCACATAGCTTCCAAGAAGCAGACTTCCCACTACACCGGCCTGTAAAATAGAAAATCCGGTTTTCCTAAGCCCCCGGTAAAGTCCGTTGCCCAAAAAAGAAATATGCAGACCGGATATAGCCAGCAGATGCCCGATCCCTGCCACCCGGTAAAGTTCTTTCACTTTCTCTTCTGTATAAAAAGAATCTCCCAGAAGAACCGCACACAAAATACCCCCTCGACGCTTTCCCATCTCTCTGCATATCTCATCTGCGGTCCGGTTCCTAAACTGCCACAGCTTTTCCCGGAAGGAAGTCTTTTTCACCTGTTTTTCCAGAACCTTCCCTTTCCATAAGACTGCCTGGATATTCTGCTGTTTATAATAATTTTTCTGGTCAAAATTGCCCGGATTGGCCGCCGGATCAAAAAATCCCACATTGCCTTTAACCAGAATCCGCTGTCCGATTTCCGGACCATTTCCCTTTTCATCCAGATAGACAAGCAACCTCTCGTCAGCGACTGCTTTTCCATTCCCCATCTCTCTGATCTGTATTTTTTTCAGATACAAGATCAGTTTTTCTTCTTTTCTGGTTTTCTGATAAACCTCTCCTTCCACCATCACTTCTTCCGACTCTTTCCAGAGCTTCTCACACCTTGACACACCGAGTCTTCCAAAAATCTTTCCTCCCCCTGTCAGATACAGTGCCAGAATCAGTCCTGCCAGAAGTATTCCGGCAAAACCAAGTCTTCGCTTGATCAACCGATCAATCCTCCTTTATCATTTCCTGGTTTCTGCTCAGAGGTTCATCCAGCTTTATACTCTCCTGATATACAATACTGCTGTCTCCGTTGATTGAAATCTGTACTTCAGAGACATTTCCACCATCGATCACTGAATTTACGATGGAATAGATCACCGTCTCCGGACTGACTCCCGGAGCAATGTTCCGAAGTCCTTCATCAAAATTCAGATAGCAGATATGATCTTTGATCGACACACCCAGCAGCTTTGTTCCTTTTGGTATGGTAGCAAGCAGTCTGTTATTGGATGGTCCTCGCATCAACTGTTCCACTACAACCCGTTCCTTCGACTCATTGCTGTTATACCGCACCGTATCCTCTTCCTTTTGCAGCTTTTCTCCAGATGAATCTGCATAATACAGCGTAAGCTTCATCTCCTGAAAAGAGTTAATAGAAGAGCCTGTGTTCTGTACAAAATCTTCTGCCTGCTGGTATCCATAAGTATTCCCTTTTTTATCCGTAAGTGGCGTTCCATCTACACAGATCATCACCAGATCCACTCCATCGATCTGCGTCAGTGAACGGACAAGCGCTGCCCTGCACAGAACCTCTCTTACCGTATCCATCTTTCCGTAAGCAGCATTATAGTACAGGATCAGCTTTTCATCCTCCAGAGTGTATCTCTCCAGTTTTACCTTTTTCGGCAATGCCGCCTGTGCCTTCACCTCGTCATCACACTTCTGCAGCGCAGACAGCATTCCTTTTACTTCTTCGTCCACCGACTTTCCTGTTCCATCGTAGTCCTTCGGAACCAACGCCGTTCCGCTCTGGTTAATCTGGTAAATCGTGTATTTTGCATCTGCTTTCTGTTCCTTTTTTCTGCATCCCACAATGCCTGTAAGAAGACACACCGCAAGAAGAATGCTTATGATCTGGTAAATTTTTTTCATTCTTCTCATCCTTCCCTCTTGATATAAGTAAGCGGGATCCGGACTGTAAATGTCGTTCCCTCTCCCGGTTCACTGTAGACCTTGATCGCACCGCGGTGCATGACAACCGCATTTCTTGCAATCGAAAGCCCAAGACCGGTTCCGCCGATCTCACGAGAATGAGATTTGTCCACACGGAAAAATCGCTCGAATATATGATCCGTATCTTCTTTCGGAATCCCGATTCCAGAATCCGCAACCTTCAGATAAAAATACTTATGATCCGCATTTAACGACACGTGTACCCATCCGTTCTCTTTATTGTACTTGATCGCATTTTCCACCAGATTCGTGATCACAAGTGCAATCTTTACCTCATCAATCTCCGCTGTCACCGGACGAAAACTCTCAAATACCAGTTCAATATTACTTTTTGCCGCAAGTGGCTGTAATCTTTTGAGAATCCGTTCTACCAGTTCATTAACATCCTGACTCTTAATATTTAAGTTTGCACCCTTCTTATCCAGTTTTACAAGATCCAGAAGGTCATTGATGATCTTATTCTCCCGCTCGATTTCTTCGGACAAATCACCCATGAATTCCCGGTAAATCTCCGTCGGTGCATCCGGCTGCATCAGCAGTGAATCCGCCAGCACCTTCATAGAGGTCAACGGTGTCTTCAACTCATGGGATACATTTGCCACGAACTCTTCTCTCGATGCATCCAGTACTTTATAGCGGTCCCACAGCTTATTAAATGCATTGGAAATCCGTTCCGTTTCATCGTAAGCATTTTCATGGAGATAATTATCTCCATAGCCTCCTGCCATCTCCTCGATCGATTGAGACATCCTTTTCAGCGGCCTTACAAGCAGCATACCGATGATTGCTGATAAAAAGATCCCGATAATACTGATTGCAACCGTTGCAATTCTTGCCTTTGACTGCAATGCCTCTACATTGTCACGCAGACTGTCTGTAGAAACACTGACCAGAATCATTCCTTTTACCGGCTCTTCCCCTTTTTTGACCGGGACTGCCACTTCAATGTAGCGGCTCTTTCTGTCATAACTTGCCGGCTTCTCGCCGCGGAAGCATTTGACTACATCCTCGGAAATGATCGTCTTTCCCTCCTCCAGATCATAGGTATCTTCCACAATCCGGAATTCATCATCAATAACAAGCACTCTTCCATTGTAAATATTGGATAACTGTGATAGTTCTGTATCGATCACATCAGAAACTCCCGTTTTCAGATAATCAGAATTGACCAGCTGATTACTCAGAATCGTACACTGGTTTTGAATCTCTGCTGTGCGCACGGATACGGTTCTCTGATCATAGCTTTGCAGAATCGCATTCATCAGGATCACACTGGATAATATGACAAATACGCTCAGGATCACCGTTACCCGCACTTGCAGACTTTTTATGAATTTTGGTACAAAAAATTTAACCCCTGAAATAATAGCCAACTCCCCACTTTGTGTAAACGTATTTCGGATCACTTGGATTTACTTCAATCTTCTCGCGCAGTCGTCTGATATGTACATCTACCGTTCTTGCATCTCCCGGATACTCATATCCCCAGACAATATTCAAAAGACTTTCCCTGCTGTAAACCTTGTTCGGATTCATTGCAAGAAGCTCCAGAAGATCAAATTCTTTTGCGGTAAGATTCAGTTCCCTGTCCCCGGAAAAAACTCTCCGGCTTTCACAGTCGATCTTCAGATCTCCCTTTACCACAACTTTACCGCTCGCGCTCATCCCGTCTTTTTTAGCGACCCTGCGCATGATTGCCTTCATTCTGGCCTTAACCTCAAGAATGTTGAACGGCTTTGTGATGTAATCATCTGCGCCATATTCCAACCCGAGGATCTTGTCCATATCCTCGCCCTTCGCAGTGAGCATGATGACCGGTACATCTGAGAAATCACGGATCTGTCTGCATACTTCAAATCCATCGTATTTTGGAAGCATGACATCCAGAAGAATCATATCATACTCTTTTCTTTTTACCATCTCAAGTGCTTCCTCACCGTCGTATGCGCAGTCAACTTCCATATCATCCTGTTCCAGGCTGAATCTCAGTCCTTTCACGATCAGCTTTTCATCATCTACTACCAATACTTTTCTGCCCATCTTGCGCACTCCTCTACTCTACCGTTATCTGCTCCCGGATCTTCTGAAAGATTCCTTCCTTGATCCCGTCCACTTTCTTCAGATCCTCTATCTTCCTGAATCCACCGTTTGTCTCTCTATAAGCAATAATTGCTTCCGCGCGGGACTCGCCAATCCCGCTTAAGCTTAAAAGTTCAGCCTTTGTCGCGGTGTTCAGGTTTATTATTCCTGTGTCTTTCCCCATCCCGGCATCAGCCATATCCGATGGTGAACCTTCTTCTTTCAAAGTCTGTTCTTCTTCTCTGGATGGCACATAAATCCTTTGTCCATCTGTCAGATGTGCTGCCTGATTCAGATAAACCTGTCCTGCTGCCTCCGTCAGACCTCCCGCTGCTTCTATGGCATGCGTGATGCGGTCTCCTTCCTGCAGTTTATATACACCGGGTGATGCCACCTCGCCACATACATACACCCAGATCGAACCTTCTTTTTCTTCACCACCCGGATCTGCTTTTGCCTTATCCGGCTTTTCTTCGGCAGCCTTTGATTCTGCCTCGTTTTTCTTATCCCCGGCATCCGCTTCTGCAGCAGCCACACTGGTAAAGGTCTCTTCTTTTTCATGGCATGCTGACAGCATACAGCTGATTCCAAGGAAAATTCCACATATTTGATATAAAATCCGTCTTCTTTTCCGCATACATACTCCTTTTCCGCAGAGCATGTCCCCTCGTACTTCCAAGACATGATTATTGTAACGAATTTTTTTCCAAAAGACAACCTATTTCCACTGAAAAATTGTCGTGCCGATCAGAGCGATCCCCATACCGATCACTTTTCTCCAGGAAAATGGCTCTTTTTCCACACCAAATAATCCCACCAGTTCAATCAGATACGCCACAATAAGCTGAGACATAACGATCAGAAGTGCCGCCTTTGCAGGCCCTAGCTGCGCCATACTTTTGATCACGGTCCAGGTGATCCCTGCTCCGATCACACCGCCAAGCAGCATATATTTAGGCTGCACCTCTCCTATCGTGGCAATACTGTCCCTTCCCATGATCAGCCACATTACCAGGCAGATGGCAAATGCACTAAGCTGCACCCAGGCATTGCTCACCCACATTCCTGTCGTCTTTGTTACCTGTGTGTTAAATACCCCCTGCACACTCATCAGCGCTCCCGACAGCAGGGCAATAAAAAATCCGGTCATCTTTCATACCTCCTTTTCTTCTGAAAGTATATCCGATGACCGGCTCTTTTATTCTCTTATTTTTATCAGGCACCGACTTTATGCAAGTGCTTTTTTCAGGATCTCTGCCATCTCATCTACCTGTTCTTTACCGATAACAAGCGGTGGGATCATTCGGATCACATCTGTTCCAGCTCCGATGATCAGAAGTCCTTCTTCCAACGCTTTGGCTGTCACTTCACCCAGCGGCTTGGTGATCTGAAGTCCCTGGATC
>OIBA01000723.1_pt1 | contig 11835 bp, 8 predicted proteins | sample 1580931 | NCBI WGS metagenome assembly OIBA01 (sample SAMEA3882548, study PRJEB24775) | human gut metagenome | biome: human-associated habitat; feature: intestine environment; material: feces | place: Netherlands | collected 2009/2010
GGTAAGGTTCTTAAAGCCGAAAATCAATGGTACAACAAAATAACACAACCGTTAAGGCAGCAGCTTAAACAGGCATACGATATTAAACAAAGAGAAAAATTAAGCGAAAATATCAATAAACTTGCAAAAAAGACTATTGAGCATATATTTGAATATTTTTGGTCGGTAAGCGAGTGGATTATCAATTACTGTATAGATAACAAAATTGATACACTGCTTATCGGACAATACAAAATGCTTGTACGAAAAGATTATGTTACAATTCCTTACGGATATTTCTATTCATTATTGGAAACAAAATGTGTATATCACAATATAAAATTTGTTCTTGTCAATGAACGATATACTTCAGGAACATCATTTTTTGATGGCGAACCGCCAACAAAGGAATTTTACAACAAGGAACGAAGAATATATAAGCATCTTTGGAAATGTAATAACGGAGAATGTGTTAATGCAGATGTGAATGACAGCTATCAAATTATGCGAAAAGTATATCCGCAATTATTTGATAAAGGTGTTGAAGGGTATTTGAAAGACCCTAAAGTAATCAATATTAAAATAGACAGAGATAAAGGAGATATAAAAAATGAACGCAACGGAATTTGAAAGAGAACTGAATAAATTAACTGAGGATTTGGCTGAAAAATATATTAAATTAAGAGATTTAGAACGTGCCGGGTATAAAGATGAAAAATTAATGGATATGCTATTCTATGGACACGTTGCTCGTGTTGAAGCAAGACGGATTCAGGAAGAATTTTTCCCAATGGCAGAAAACAGCGAAGAAATTGTTATGACATTACTTAATGAAAATTTCGTTTATGAAGAAGTTGATTACAGTAATGAAGTTGATGATACATCGGTACAATATGCAAAAGTAGGATTGTTCCTATATGTAGAATATGAATTGTACAAGCAGATTGATGCTATTGAAGAATCAATAGGTGATGAAGTTGAACTTAGACTTTTTTAAGATTGTTCGGAGGTGCAGAAGATAATGTCTATAATAGAAGATTACAAGGTATTAGTCAAAAATGGTACTGAAAAAATATTATCGAACGGCGGTGAATGGAATAAATGGTTGAAGTTTGCCGGAAATACATATACATATGATGTAAACAACAGTATTGCAATATATATGCAAAATCCTAAAGTAACAGCAGCTGCTGAATTGACGGAATGGAACGATTACAGCCGTAGAGTTCACAAAGGTCAAAAAGGAATTATGATATATAAAGATGGCAGAATAAGATATATATTTGACATTTCACAAACATATTATACGGGCGGTAAGAAGTACGGCAGATGGTCTATTTCGGAAACGCACAAATTTATAAATTTCATAAATCAAAAATACGATATAGATAATAAAAATTTTGACGAATATCTTGCTTCTATGATAGCTTACCTTGCACATGATAAAAACAATTCAGATATATTGTTTCAAAGTGTACGGTGTATGGTATCCGAAAGAGCCGGAGTTGCATATACAGACAATAATTTATCTGATATGTTTAATGCACTTATGACAGATGAAAGAAAATATATATTAACTGAAACACATAATATTTCATCGAAAATATTACATAAAATAGAACGTGAAAACAAGCAATATAAAATTTGGAGGAAAGAAAATGAACAAGGAACTATTAATACAGGTGTCCAAGAGAACGCAATTGACAGTGAAACAGGAATTGCCGACAAAAGCATTCTTGACGGAGAAACAAATAAACCGCAGACTATCAGTAGGAAGTTACGGACGCAGACTGATGGAGTGGATGCAAGAGGAACAGCCGGAGAGGTATCAACAGCTGTTACAGGAGGGCGATCTGTTTCCGATATTAGTCGAAGTTCAAGTGGAAGCGAGCCAAACGAAAGACAATATGGTGGACGAGATGTTGAACGATCCGGAAATCAAAGCGATGGATTGGTTGGAGAGATCAAAAGTGATAACGTTACAGTCGGATTTGATAGATCAGCAGATTATGAGAGAAATAGTATTAATTCCGAGATAAAATCAGATTATGAACAAATGGACTTGTTCAAAGATGAGAAAGACGAAAATGATACAACGGGTTTTACAGATGAGGAAATCAATGAACTTCTCAAAAAGGGTAGTGGCTTTGAAAATGGCAAAAAACGTATTTATTCCTTTTTTGAAGAAAACTATAATACACAAGAGCGTGCTAAATTCTTAGCTAATGAATACGGAGTTGGTGGTAGATATGCAAACGGCTTAAATGAAACACATAGCGGAAAAGGTATAACATACAGTAAGGGCGATATTTATCGCCCTTCTTCTGTTATTAGACTTACATGGACTGATGTTTCAAAAAGAATTGATAATTTAATTCAAAATGATGAATATCTTGATGTAGAAGAAAAACAAAATGCTGATGCTGAAAGTCAAATCAATTTATATAAAGTGGGAGATTTTTATGAAGTATATGGTGATGAAGCAGCTCAAGCATCGGAAATATTGGATATAAAATTAATTTCCAAAGTTGTTGATGGTGAAGAAATACAGATGGCGGGATTTCCTCAACACGTTTTAGACAGATATACGGAAATACTTGCAGAGCAGGGATATGAAATAAATATTAACGAACAAGCTCCGGAAGCACAAGAAGTGACTGACAAGTTTGAGATTGTCGCAGCAAGACATACTAAAACAAATGCTGATATATGGGTTGTATCACTTAATGAGAGGATTGATAGTGACGAATTTAAAAAACTTGCTATTGACGTAAATAAAGTCGGAGGTTATTATTCAAGGTTTCCCAAAACTTTGGACGGTAAATCAATTTCAGGTTTCGTATTTAAGAGCGAACCGACAGAAAAAGAGTTATCTGTTTTCAATGATTTCTTTAATGATGAAAAATCGGAAGAGGTTACAGAAGAAAAAGTCGATACTGCTGAAATAAATGATACTGAAGTTGAAATGGCAGAACCTGAAATAATTGAACCCGAAATGATTGCACTTGAAACTGACACAAAACCTGATTTACAAGTCGGAGATGTAATTGTAAAAGATGTCACAAAGAATATTGAAACAACGGAACGTTTGAATTACAGAATACAAATTGACGAAAACACAAAAACAGCGGGTAAAAAATATGCAGGCAATGTTTTAGCAATCAGAACGTTAAAACGAATTGAAAAAGAAAATCGTCTTGCAACTCCTGAGGAGCAAGACATACTATCACAGTATGTTGGATGGGGTGGTCTTGCAGATTGCTTTGATGAAAGGCATTTCAAATACAAAGAACTAAAAGCACTACTTACCGATGAAGAATATGTAGCAGCACGTTCAACAACGTTAAATGCACATTATACATCTCCGGTTATAATTAAAGAAATGTATACGGCTATTTCAAATATGGGATTTAAAGAGGGCAACATTTTAGAATCATCTTGCGGAATCGGTAATTTTATGGGACTGATTCCTGATGAAATGGGTAACAGTAAATTCTATGGCGTAGAAATTGATGATTTAACCGGACGCATAGCAAAGCAATTATATCAGAAAAATGAAATAATAATAGATGGTTTTGAAAATACAAAATTCAAAGACAATACATTTGATGTTGCAATAGGCAATGTTCCATTTGGTAATTATCGTGTAAATGATGTTGTATATAATAAATACAATTTCTTAATACACGATTATTTTTTTGCAAAGAATATTGACAAAGTTAGACCGGGCGGTATATTGGCACTGATAACTTCCAAAGGTACTCTTGATAAAGCAGATAGCAAGTGCAGAAGATATTTAGCTGAAAGAGCTGACCTTGTCGGAGCAATAAGACTGCCGGATAATGCCTTTAAAAATGCCGGAACAGATGTTACAACCGATATTATATTCTTGCAAAAAAGAGAAGAAATGCGAACCGATAACTTCCCTGAATGGGTTGATATTGATGAATATGCAGAGGGCATAAACATCAATAAATACTTTATATCGCATCCTGAAATGATACTTGGGGATATGGAGCTTAAGAGTTCAAGATTTGGATTTGAAACTGCGTGTAAAATGCGTGACGGTGCAGATATGCAAGAAGAATTGCATAATGCAGTAATGACATTATCCGCACACATATCAGAAAACAATATAAGCAATGACATTGAATTGCAAACGAATGATGTCAATTTGAATAATGTACGAAATCTAACATATGTAGAGCAAGATAATAAAATATATTATTATAAAAATGGTAGTTTAACAGTTCCTGACGATTTAAACGGTACAAAAGAAGAAAGAATTAAGGGACTTAATCAAGTTCGAAAAATAGCAAGAAAAGTTATTGATATTCAGACTTTCGGTTGTACTGAGGAAGAACTAAAAAAGGAACAATATGAGCTGAATAAAAGATATGATGAATACACCAATAAATACGGATATATTCATTCAAGAGGTAATAAACAGGCATTTGCTGCTGATGTAGATTTGCCATTGCTATTGTCTTTGGAGAATGTAGACGAGGATGGAAATATAACAAAAGCTGATATGTTTTCAAAACAAACTATTCGCCCATATATTCCTATTGAAAGTGCTGATAATGCTGTTGACGGATTAAAAATATCGTTAGCTGAAAAGGGAAAAGTCGATATAAAATACATCAGTATGCTTACACATCAAAACCAAGATGAAGTCGTACAGGAACTTGACGGATTGATATATAAAAATCCAATACGCAGTAATACAGATGATATATATACCGGATATGAAACGGCTGATGAATATCTTTCAGGCAATGTGCTTGAAAAGCTTGAAACAGCAATACGTTTAAATAATAACGGGATATATGATAAAAATATCGACGCTTTAAATGCAGTTCAGCCTGAACCGCTGACAGCCGTAGATATTCCTTGGAAAATAGGATTATCGTGGATTTCAGTTGAAGATTATCAACAATTTCTATATGACACTCTTGATACAAGATATTATTTGCGTGATGATAATTATAATTCTTTTAATAGCATCAGTATTAGGTATAATAATTACACAAATACATGGACTATATACAACAAGCAAGCAGATAACAGTAACTTAAAGGTAACAACAGAATTCGGAACATCAAGAAAAAATGCTTATGAAATTATGGAAGATAGCTTAAATCTTCAAAATTGTGTTGTTCGTGACAGACACGATGATGGTGAAAGGGTCTGGTATACAGTAAATTCAGAAGAAACCGCAAAAGCTCAAGAAAAGCAAGCTGTTTTGAGAGAAAAGTTTTCAGAGTGGGTTATGGAGCATCCTGATATTCGTAATAAATATGTTGATTATTATAACAGAACATACAATAATACACGATTGCGACAGTATGACGGTTCACATCTTGCTTTTCCGGGAATGTCACCGGCAATACAACTTAGAGAACATCAGGTTAATGCAGTTGCAAGAGTTTTATACAGTGATACAAATGCTTTACTTGCTCATACAGTTGGTGCGGGAAAAACATATGAAATAGCCGCAAGCTGTATGGAGCTTAAAAGACTTGGCTTGGCAAAGAAAAGTATGATAGTTGTTCCAAATCATTTAACCGAACAATGGGGCAGTGAATTTATGCAGTTATATCCGGGAGCAAATATCCTCGTTGCAACAAAAAAAGACTTTGTAAAAGATAAACGACAGGCTTTCTTTTCTAAAATAGCGATGGGCGATTGGGATGCCGTTATTATAGGTCATTCACAATTTGAAAAAATACCTATATCAAACGAACGTCTTGCAAATGAAATTTCGTTAGAAATTGAAAAAATAACTGCTGCTATTGAGGATTTAGGCAGTGCCGACGGAAGAAGATTTTCTGTCAAGCAACTTGAAAGTAAAAAGAAAAATCTGCAAGCAAAATACGAGGAGCTTACTGCACAAGAAGTGAAAGATGATATATTCTGTTTTGAACAGCTTGGTGTCGATTATATGTTTGTGGATGAAGCACATATGTTTAAAAATTGTATGATAACTACAAAGTTATCTAACGTGGCGGGATTATCAACCACATCATCAAATAAATCAATGGATATGCTTTGGAAATGTAAATACTTATCTGAAATACAAAACGGTAGGGGTGTTGTGTTTGCAACAGGTACACCTATTTCAAACAGTATTACGGAAATGTATGTAATGCAAAGATATTTGGATAATGGACTTCTTGAACGAAACGGATTCGGATTCTTTGATAACTGGGTTGCGATGTTCGGAAACATTACAACAGGCTTGGAACTTGCACCGGAGGGTACAGGCTACAGAATGAAAAACAGATTATCAAAATTTGATAATCTGCCGGAACTGATGAAAATGTTTTCGCATTTTACTGATGTTCAAACAGGCGATATGCTAAAACTTCCCGTTCCGGAACATACAATGCACAATGTTGCATTAGAACCGGACGAATTTACGCAAGATATAATGATGACATTTGTTGAACGTGCGGCAGCTATACGAGATAGAAAGGTAGAACCTGAGATTGACAATATGCTTAAAATCACAAACGAGGCAAGAAAACTTGCTCTTGATCCTAAACTTATAGATAATGATGCACCGATGAGCAGAAAAGTTGAAGCTTGTGCTGAAAATGTATATAACATCTATAAGAATACAACAGAAACAAGAGGTACTCAACTTGTTTTCTGCGATTTAGGAACACCTAAAGATGGAGTTGATATAAATGATACCACTTACGGCAGGCTGATAAATGCCCTTGTAGAAAAGGGAGTAAAGCGAGATGAAATTGCAGTGATACACACAGCAAAAACAGATGTTCAAAAAGCCGATATGTTTTCAAAAATGCGAAGCGGTCATTATCGAGTTATGATAGGTTCGACAGATAAAATGGGAGCAGGTACTAACTGCCAGAAACGACTTGCAGCACTTCATCACATGGACTGCCCTTGGCGTTCATCAGACATTGAACAACGTGAGGGCAGAATCTTAAGGCAAGGAAACATGAATGAACACGTTGATATTTACAGATACGTTGTTAAAAATACCTTTGACGCTTACTTGTGGCAAATCGTTGAGAATAAACAGAGATTTATAAATCAGGTTATGCGTGGAGATATAGGCTTGAGAAGTTGTGAAGATGCTGATGAAACAGTTCTTTCTTTTGCTGAAATAAAGGCTTGTGCAACCGGAGATATTCGCATAAAGGAAAAGATGGAACTTGATATTAAAGTACAAAAACTAAGTGCTTTGAAAGCGGCATACACAAAGAATAAGTTGCTTTATGAAGATACAATACAAAAGTATCCAATCAAAGAAAAACAAATTCTTGCACATAAGCAGAAAATTGAAAGTGATATTGCTATGCGTGATAAAGCATCTTCTAACAACTTTAAGGTGAATGGGATAGAATATGATGAACGTGTTGCATCCGGAACAAAAATAATTGATGTATCACAAAAAGTTGTGGAAGGTACAGTTATAGGAGAGTATAAAGGTTTTGAAATACAGAAAGCACAGCCGTACCATCTTAATATAGTAGGGCAATGCACATATAACATAGAGTGCAGTAGTGATCCGGTTGGTATGACGATGAGGATTGAAAACTGCGTTAAAGGCTTAGAGAAAGAAGTTGATATTTGTAACAATAATATTGATAATCTTCAAAATAACTATAACCATGCTAAGAACAATATAAAATTGCCGTTTGAACACGAAGATGAATTAAATGATTCGTTGATACGACAAAGAGAATTGGAGCGAGAATTAGACTTGTCGGCTAATAAGTCTAATTCAGAAGATATGGAAATGTAGACGTTTTTACGTCTTTTTTTATTTCCTGAGAGGAGCAAAAGATGAATATAACATTAGAGATTTTATGTACAATTGCAACTTTTGCATTATATGCAATATTAGATATCGTAGGTGAACAAAAGAAGCAACTTGAGCAAAATGGAGATATGTTAAAGGCAAAACTATATTTGATTCTATTTGTATTTATACGAACAATATTGAATTTGTTCTGTATATTTGGAATGTATAAAATGTTAAAAATAATATTTTAGGAGGCGATTGATATGGCGGACTATGTTTCAAAAGATATGATAAATAAGGCTATGCAAGTTGATTTGCTTGAATATGCCAAAAGCCTTGGTATGGAATTTGAAACAAGAGGCAGTAACAACACATTATATCAAAAAGGACACAGCCTTAACATAACAAGGTCAAAAAATATGTACTACCGCTTTTCGACAGGAACGGGCGGTAATGTAATCAACTTTGCGATGGAGCAGAACGGCTGGACTTTTCAGCAAGCCGTAAGGGCATTGTGCGGTGAAGAAATTCAAAAATCAGTGCCTAAACAAACATATACTCCGGCAAAGCAAATACCGGAGCATAAAGAAAAAATGATACTGCCGAAAGCAAACTCTGATGCACACAGAGCATTTGCATATCTTGTTAAAACACGTCATATTGATAGTCAAATTGTATCACAATTAATGCGAGAACATAAGATCTACGAAAATGACAAACATAGTTGTGTGTTTGTCGGCTATGATAAAAACGGACAGGAGGGATATGCGTCTATCCGTTCTACATATACAATGGGAAATTCATATAGGGGTGAAGTAAAGAACAGTGATAAACGTCACTGCTTTACCTTAAACGGCAAATCAGACAGCGTATATGTATTTGAAGCACCGATAGATGCAATGTCACACGCAACTCTTACAAAAATAGGCGGTTGGGATTGGCAAGATGATTGGAGAATTGCACTTGGCGGAGTAAGTGATTTAGGGTTAGAGCAATTTTTAAAGCAGCACCCTGAAATAAAAAATATTCATTTTGCTACAGATAATGATGAACAAGGTAAAAAGGTATTAGAGAATGTATATAACACCGACGGAACAATAAAAAAAGTCGGTTATATGCAAAAATACAAAGATAAGGGTTATGAAGTTTTTCGTGAAGAACCGACACATAAAGATTTTAATGAGGATTTATGTGCATTTATGGAAGAGCAAACACCCATACAGGAGGATATGAGTTTATGAAAGTCGATTTCAATGAAATGGAAATCATAATGATAAAACAAGTTATGACTATGATTCTTGCATTTTTTTCGCCGGAAACAGAAATATATAGGCATGCAAAGCATATATGCAAAAAAATAGAGGATAGCGATAATGCGTGATTTACTACAATTATCAGATAACAAGATACTGTTGCTATTATTTATAACAGCGATGTTCATATGTGTTTGTAGCAATATCCTCTTGGTACATTCAATACTTGAGGGAGAGAAAAAAATGAAAAAGATATGCAGCATATTTGGTTCTTTTCTTCTGCTATTAGTATTTGGATTTATTATATGTATGACTAAATATCTGTTTGGTCGCTACTTTTGATTTGGACTTTCTTTTCTGATATTTTACATACCTTTTTGGTATGGCAAGATACGCCTTTGTACGGACAAAGGCAAGCACACGCTGTTTGAGTGTGAAAAAAATTGGGCGTTGCCCAAACCCATAACATATTAATTCGGAGAATTGCAATGAAGAATAGAAGATTAGAAATACGATTAACGGAAGATGAATTATATGAAATAGATAACAGATCAAAAAAATTACGAATGTCAAGGAGTAAATTTTTATTACAAGCAGCACTTCATCAGAAGATAATAGTATTGGACAGTACGTCAATAAAACAACTTACTTCAGAACTTCGCAAAATCGGTATCAATATAAATCAGATTGCGATATTGTGCAATATGGGCAAATTAGAATGTGTCCATATTGAAGATACAAAATCTGAAATTACAAAGGTTTGGGAAGAATTGAATAAATTGCGAAAGGACGTAAAGAAACTAAATAATGAAAATTAATTTGTAGAAAGGACGCTTATTATGAAGTATAAAGTAACTAATAATGTTGAAATGTTGAATGAAGAATTTAACTTGGAAGAATATAATATGACAAATGATGATTATGTAAATGATTACATTGATGCGGAAAGTGAAGAAGAAGCGATCCGTACAGCAATGGATTATTTATCTGAGCAAATTCAAAATAACGGATTTGATGTTGATGTTAATAAAGAAGAAAAGGAAATGACAGTCTATAAAGATGACGAACCTCTTGAAAAATGGAACAATTTTCGTGCGGAAGAACAAGTACGTGATATTGATATTGAGAACGTAGATATATTTTTCGTGCAAAATGATGAATTTGTGGAAATGTATTATAATCCTGACGCAACAGCCGACGGTCAAGTTGTTTATAATACAATCCCATATGAACTTGTTCATCAGGCTACAGAACAGGCAACAAATCAAGAAAGTGTGGTGAAAGATTTTTTTGAACATCTTGATACCGGTTGTAAACAATACTTGATTGATAAAGGAACACCTGAATTTGAAGACGCTTGCAAAGAACTTATAGAACGTGCCGGAAATGTTCAGGGTCGAACAGAAAACGCTAATATTGGATTAAATGGACGTTGGACTGCTACTATGGAAAAAATGCAGAAATATGCTTTGTCGCAGATTTTATTCGACAGAGCAGATGCAGAGCAACAGATATATATTCATGACTTGAAAGAAAAAGCACCTGATGTAATAATTGATTTGTCCTATCGAAAGGCTATGCGTGATGAATTGCTTCATGCTTTGAAAGAAACGGATTTAAGCGTAAACCAATTAAAAAATCTTTTGAAACACGAGTATCCGCTTGAAGCTTGTTATAATGAATGGATTAAAAATGATTTATCATTAAATGAAGTTTTAAAATCATCTATACAAAATTGTGCAGATAATAAATTTCAAGAGGAAGTGCAACAGGAAAACGATACTATTGAAGATATGGAAATGTAATATCAATGGCAATTATAAAAATGATAAAAAATCCGCCCAAGACTAAGTCGAATTTGAAAAAGCTGATGAATTATATTACACAGCCGGCAAAAACTCGACCTGATCTTGTAGGCGGATTTAATTGCGATTGGGAACAGGCATTTAACGAATTTAACGATGTAAAGATGGAATTTGATAAGGAGGATGGTATACAGGCAAGACATATGGTGATGTCATTTGATGTGAATGATGATGTTACTGTTGAGTTGGCTAAACAAATAGGTGATGAACTTCTTCAGCATAAATTATTTGAAAATTTCCAAGTAGTCTATGCAGTCCATAAGGATAAAGACCATATTCACTGTCATCTGGTGACAAATTCTGTGAGTTATGAAGATGGGAGAAAACTGCATAACACCAAAAAGGATCTGGAACGTATGAAACAGCTTACCAATCAGATGTGCCGAGAACGTGGACTGACAGTTGTCGAGAAAGGAAAGCACTTTGATGGAAGCCAGATTGAAAAAGGGGAAGTCATTGCATGGAGCAAAGATAAATATAACCTGTTCCGTCAACAGGTAAAGGACAGTTTTGTAGCGGACTGTGCAATGGCGGTATTAAAGGCACTGGAAAATTGTATCAGCAAAGAAAAGTTTATAGAAAAAATGAAACAGTTTGGATGGAACGTAAACTGGACAGAAAATAGAAAGCATATTACGTTTCAAAATTCGGAAGGAAAGAAAGTACGTGACAGCAATCTTTCTAAAACTTTCCATCTTAAAATCAGTAAAGGGAAATTAGAGGATGAATTTATCAGAAATGAGCAAAAAGAAAGATATATTATCGGCAGAGATGACACAGCAGATGCCGATCTTGCACGATACTATCGACAAGTGGAAGAAGCTGTCGCAGAAGCAAGCAGAGGCACTGTCGAAAGTAAATACAGAAAGGGAGAGACTTCTGGAATCACAAAGAAAGGATCAGGAAAATATCCAGAAATGTCTGGAACGGATGCGGGAGCTTCGAGAACATCTTCAGA
>OIBA01000759.1_pt1 | contig 11421 bp, 8 predicted proteins | sample 1580931 | NCBI WGS metagenome assembly OIBA01 (sample SAMEA3882548, study PRJEB24775) | human gut metagenome | biome: human-associated habitat; feature: intestine environment; material: feces | place: Netherlands | collected 2009/2010
CTTATGTTCAAGACATTCCAAGGCGTTACAGAAGATTCTTCATCAGTAGTATATCTTCGTCCAGAAACTGCACAAGGTATTTTCGTAAACTTCAAAAACGTACAACGTACAAGCCGTAAAAAAGTACCTTTCGGCATCGGACAAATCGGTAAATCATTCAGAAACGAAATCACACCGGGTAACTTCACATTCCGTACAAGAGAATTTGAGCAAATGGAGCTTGAATTTTTCTGTGCACCGGGTACAGACCTTGAGTGGCACGCATATTGGAAAGAATACTGTATGAATTTCTTACTTAACCTTGGTATAAGAAAGGAAAACTTGCGTTTCAGAGATCACTCACCTGAAGAACTTGCATTCTATTCAAATGCAACTGCCGATATTGAATTTGTATTCCCATTCGGTTGGGGTGAACTTTGGGGTATTGCAGACAGAACCGATTATGACTTAAAGCAACATATGGAACACAGCGGTGAAAGTATGGAATATATGGACCCAATCACAAATGAAAAATACGTTCCGTATTGTATTGAGCCATCACTTGGTGCAGACAGAGTTGCACTTGCATTCCTTGTTGAGGCATATGACGAAGAAGAACTTGAGGGCGGCGACACAAGAGTTGTTATGCACTTGCATCCGGCGCTTGCACCGATAAAGGCTGCCGTTCTTCCGCTTTCAAAGAAACTTGACGAAGGTGCAACAGCTGTATACGAACAGCTTTCAAAGAAGTTCAACTGTGAATATGACAATGCCGGTTCAATCGGTAAGCGTTACAGAAGACAAGACGAAATCGGTACACCGTACTGTATCACATATGACTTCGATTCAGCAGAAGATAACTCGGTTACAGTCCGTGACAGAGATACAATGGAACAGCAGAGAATTAAGATTGACGAACTTGAAAAGTTCTTGGAAGGAAAATTAGAATTTTAATAATGTTGTTGGTGGGGTAAATTGCCATGAAATTTGTTGATGAATTTAAAGATTTTATATCTCGCGGAAACGTAGTTGATATGGCAGTCGGCGTTGTTGTCGGCGGTGCATTTAAAAGCATTGTCGATTCACTTGTTGCCGACATTATTAATCCGGGTATTGCATACGTTGTATCTCTTATAACAGGTGCACTCAAAACAGCCGCTACAAGTACAGTCGGTGACACAAGTGCCGTTGAATCGGTTATGGATATGTCTAAATGGATAATTCCGGGTACATCAATAAATATCGGTAATTTCCTTTCGGCTATTATTAATTTCCTTATCCTTGCATTTATAATTTTCTGCGTAGTTAAGGGACTTAATAAACTAAATGATAAATTCAAAAAGAAAGTTGAGGAAGAAGTCACTCCTGCGGGTCCTACCCAAGAAGAACTTCTTGCCGAAATACGCGATTTGTTAAAAGACAAAGAATAATACAAAACCCAATCGAACGAAATTCGATTGGGTTTTCTTTTATTTTTCTATTTGCTTTACCTCTGCATACGGCTTCATATTTCCATTCCACACATATACATCTATACTGTCATATTCCGTATCACTCAAATCAACCTCCGCCGTCATATTATATATGTCAGGTGTCACAATCTTTTTAAGTTCATTACCTTTTCTGAACGCAACATACATCAATTCGTCATCTTCTTCAAAATTAAGCGATACGATAAGTTTGTTATCTTTTATTTCACACTCAATTTTATTGTTCGTTAAAACAGTCGGCATTGGTGTGACTGTCGGAGCAGCCGTTGGTTTTCCTGTCGGTGTTGCCGTTGGACTTGACGTTACTGTCGGCATCGGTACTGTCGTAGGCATTGCCGTTGGACTTGACATTACTGTCGGTACTATCGTTGGTGTTGCTGTCGGTTTTACCGTTGGTGTTGCCGTTGGTGTCGCTGTCGGCATAATTGCCTTAACCGCATTATACGCATTCAATCTTCCGCCGCTTATAACTTTACCTGTAAGCGCCGAAAGCTTGTCTGAACTCGAACACAAAGTTTCTTTAATTTCTTTTGCCAAAATATTCGGATTTACTGCACGCATTACCGCAACAGCACTTGCAACCATAGGTGTAGCCATAGAAGTTCCCGACATTGTTCCGTAACTGCTTGTCGGAATTGTACTGTAAATAACTGTACCCGGTGCTGCAATATCAACACTTGTTGCACCGTAATGCGACGTACTGCTGAGTTCATCACTGCTTGTCGTGTTTGCAACAGAAATTACATTGTCAAGGTCTTTGGTAAGTTGTGACGGATATACCGCCGTTCGATCGTTATCAGGTTGCGGTGTACTTGTTGTTGTATTTCCCGCCGCAATAACGAAAAACATATCAGGCACAGCCGCCATTGCAGATTTGATTGTGTTCACAGAAGAACTTCCCCAACCAGTACCGCCAAAACTGCAATTAATAATATTTATATCATTCTTTTTCGCGTAATTAATCCCTTCTATTATATAAGATAAAGTACTTTTACCACTGCTGTTAAAAATCTTTATTGACGCGATTTTGGCATTACGTGCAACAGACGCCACACCCTTGGAATTGTCGGTCACCGCACTCACAATACCTGCAACGTGTACGCCGTGATTACTCACATATGACACATCACCGTCACTGTCACCGCAATTCCAACCATATATGTCATCAATATAGCCGTTACCGTCATTGTCAATGCCGTCACCGACAATTTCTCCCGTATTCACCCATATATTATCAATTAAATCCTCGTGATTTGTCTGTATACCCGAATCCATAACTCCGACAGCCACATCAGAGCAATCAATATCAAAATCCCAAAGCTTTTTTGCACCGATTAAATCAAGCACAGCTTGCTTTCCGTTTTGATAGTACGTGTCATTAGGTTCGGAAAACTCATATACATTGTAGTTAGGCTCTGCATATTCAATATTCGGCATAGCCTTTAACTTTTCAATCGTATCTATAACATTTTCACGGCTCGGATTTTCCAAATCAAGTACATATATAATAGGCTCTGTTTTATCAGAAAACAAACTGATACTGCTTGTATCGTCACCGAAAATACATTTTGCATCACTGATATTCAATTCTTCAAACGGGTCTGAACACATTGAAACAGCATCGGTAATCTGCGGTTTTAACTGCACAAGCACACTTCCGTAATCAAAATCCAACCCGTCATATTCATCTGCATAAACATTAATCCCCAGCCACATCATAGTCAATAACGTGGCAAAAAAAATATATATAAACCTTTTCATAACCATAGCTCCGTTTTTCAAATTGCTTTAATTTCAGTATATCACTCAATTTTTATAAAGTCAATTTAAACCTCGTTTTCCGCTTGACTTTTTTGTTTTACTATGGTAAAATATTAAGGTACTTTTGGAGAAGTATCGAAGCGGTCATAACGGGGCGCACTCGAAATGCGTTTGCCTTAACAGGCACGTGGGTTCGAATCCCACCTTCTCCGCCAAAGAGAATGCTGATTTTTAATCCGCATTCTTTTTTTACTATGTGAATTTTTATAAAGGAGTAAAACAATGCAGACAGAAGAAAAACAAATGAAGATGAGTTATCTTATAAAGCGCTTTGTACCGTATTTCAAAAAATACAAATGGATACTGATACTCGATCTACTCTGTGCGTCTCTGACAACGGTTTGTGAGCTTGTATTCCCAATGCTCGTGCGTTACATAACAAATATGGGTATCAATAACATAGCAGGATTAACCGTCGGAATAATCTTAAAAATAGGACTTTTCTATCTGATTTTAAGAATAATCGACTCTGCGGCAAATTTCTATATGGCTGACACAGGACATATTATGGGAGCAAAAATCGAAACAGATATGCGCCGTGACTTATTCGCACACCTTGAAACGCTTTCACATTCATACTTTGCCGAACACAAAGTCGGACAAATTATGGCACGAATAACAAGCGACTTGTTTGATATAACAGAATTTGCGCACCACTGCCCCGAAGAATTTTTCATCGCCGCACTGAAAATAATCGTTTCATTTATAATTCTTTGCGGAGTAAACGTACCGCTTACGGTTATTGTGTTCGCATCACTTCCGCTTATATTCTGTTTTGTAAAATTCTTTAATACGCGTATGCGTAAAGCGTTCAAGAAACAGCGTAACCAAATCGGCGAAATTAATTCACAGGTTGAGGATACATTGCTCGGTATAAGAGTGGTAAAGTCATTTGCGACAGAAGAACTTGAAGCTGAAAAATTTGAGGACGGCAACAAAAAATTTCTTGACACAAAAAAACTCGGATATTTCTATATGGCAGGTTTTCAAACATCAAACAGAGCCTTTGAGGGTGTAATGTATTTGATAGTCGTTGTTGCGGGTGCGTTGTTTATGATTAACGGCAAAATCTCCCCTGCCGACCTTACCGCATATCTTTTGTATGTAAGCACGCTCCTTGCCACTTTGCGTACAATCATTCAATTTACCGAACAATTCCAACGCGGTATGACAGGTATTGAGCGTTTCCTTGAAATTATGGACGCACCTGCCGAAATAACAGAAAAAGAAAATGCCGACGAATTGAAAAATGTTCAAGGAAATATAACGTTTGAAAACGTCGGATTTCATTACAGTGACGATGACACAAACGTGCTGTCAAATATAAATCTTAACATCAAGAAAGGCGACAGCGTTGCACTTGTCGGTCCGTCAGGCGGCGGAAAAACAACGCTTTGTAACCTTATCCCACGTTTTTATGACGTCACAGAAGGACGTATTTTAATTGACGGCAAAGATATAAAAAACGTCACATTAAATTCGCTCCGAAATTCAATCGGTGTCGTTCAACAGGACGTTTACTTGTTCTCGGGAACGGTCTTTGAAAACATCGCTTACGGATTAAGCGGTGCAACACGCGAAGATGTTATAAACGCCGCCAAGCTTGCAGGCGCACATGAATTTATTTCAAACCTCGAAAACGGATATGACACATATGTCGGCGAACGTGGAGTTAAACTTTCGGGCGGTCAAAAGCAAAGAATAAGTATCGCAAGAGTATTCTTAAAAAATCCGCCTATACTTATTCTTGACGAAGCGACCTCCGCACTTGATAATGAAAGCGAAAAAATCGTGCAAGACTCACTCGAAAAACTTGCAAAAGGCAGAACAGTATTCACAATCGCCCATAGACTTACAACAATCCGTAACGCAAATATGATTCTTGTCCTCACCGAAAACGGTATCGAAGAACAAGGCACACACCAAGAATTGATTGATAAAAAAGGATTGTACTACAACCTATACAGTATGTACACCTCACTATAACAAACAAAAATGCGGTCTGTATGACCGCATTTTTTTATAGTAGTGGTGCTACTAACCTTATAATATGTCCTAAAAGCTTTGTGAAAATATTAAAATGTTTAACGTCCTCTAATGTAATCTTCTGCGACAATTCAAGCGTGTCTTTGAAATCACGTTCAATATCCATAACCGCCGGTACATTAAGCATATAAGCCGCACATTCATAGTGAAGATACAAACTTCTGTAATCGTGGTTTACCGTACCGACAATGGCTTTTTTACCGTCACTTATCGACATTTTCGCGTGAACAAAACCGGGTGTATATTCGTATATTTCTATACCTGCTTTCAAAAGTTCCTTATAATATGTTCTCGCAAGATAGAACGCATATTTCTTGTCAGGAATATGTGGCATTATAATCTTAACGTCAACGCCCCTTTGAGCCGCATACTTCATACACTCATACATCTCGTCATCAATAACAAGATACGGCGTCATTATATAAGTATATTCCGACGCATTGTTCAGATTATTTATATACGCACGCTTTCCGACATAAACTTCATCAAGCGGAGTATCGCCGAACGGTATTACAAATCCGTCCGTACTTACGGAATATTTTTTTGACGCTTGGATATATTCACCGCAATCCTCAATGTGTTCATCATTTACGTTCCACATTTCAAGAAACATCGCCGTAAATCCCGCGACCGCCTCGCCTCTGAGCATAAATCCCGTATCTTTCCAATGCCCGAAACGCATCTTTTCATTAATATATTCATCTGAAATATTTATCCCACCGCAAAACGCCACCGCACCGTCTATAACCATTATTTTTCTGTGGTCACGATTGTTTTGGTGAGTTGACAAAAGCGGTACAATCGGCGAAAATATACGACATTTAATCCCCTGTCTTTCAAGATATTCATTGTATTTTCGCGGAAGCGTCACGATACAGCCCATACCGTCATACATAACGCGAACTTCAACGCCCTGTTTAACTTTTTTCTTTAAAATTTCAAGAATTTCATTCCACATACGGCTCGTGTGATTTATAATAAAGAACTCCAAAAATATGAATTTTTCCGCTTTCAAAAGCTCCTTTTTCATATCCTCAAACATTCTCTCGCCTATGCTGTAATACTGTACACCCGTATTTGTGTAAGCAGGAGAACCGCCGTATTTCGATAAATACCTTGCAAATCCGTCCTGATTTTTATCGGTCTGATAAATATTTTTCATAACATCATTGTCTTGAACAAGATACTTTTTGTTTGCCTCTTGAATATTCTTGTAATCGTCACCTATATTCATTGACACTCCCTGTGCCCTTGTAAACAGATAAAACAAAGCACCGAATATAGGTATAATCGCAATAAGCGTTATCCACGTCATTTTAAAAGTAGATTCCTCTGTACGATTAATTTCAAATATTATAAGTACGGCACTCAAAACAGTCGAAAGACCGAACAAAACCTTTGAATAGTCGGAAATCCATATATACATTGCAACAAACGTAATGATTTGCATTAAAAGCATTACCATTGCAACGAATTTGTTTGAATATAAAAGTCTGTAAATCTTTTTCATTCAAAATCCTCCTTTCAAACGGCTATTTTAAATTTTTTATATACGCAAACGTTTTTTCTTCCCCTTCTTGCTGCAACATCATAAGCCACCCTTCAAGCAGCTTTGCAGTGTTTGGGTGCATACTTGTTTTAGCATTTCCCTTTAAGAAATATTCTATCGGATTATCGTTTGTATATTTGTCGTCCAAATAAATTTTTCCTGCCGCAACACGGTCGCAAAACATTTCTTTAACATATTTTAACGGCATTTCGACCGCCTCCATACGTCTTGTTTTGGGATTGTAGTCTGTCCAATATTCAAAGTGATGTTTGTTTCTTCCTTTGTGGTGCATCCAAGCCTTTGAATAACCGTATTCACGTCTTTCGCCCTCTGTCGGACTTCTGTCACCGAGATAAAATCTTGCTCCCGGTAAAAATTCAGTCGGTGAATATTTCGACAAATCGTGACGCATACCCTGCCACAAAATTCCGCACCTTAGGCAATGATACATTACCTTGTGACGGTGCCTTGTGATTGTCATAAAATGTTTTATAAAATGCCACATACAGTGATTCTTCCTTTTTCTATAATAGTTTATTATATCACAAATACCGACATTTTACAATACCAAAACGTTGCACCTCTCAAAACAAAAAAAATCGGCTGCCAAAATTTCGGCAACCGATTTTCGATTAGTTACTTCTTCTTTCCATTTCCTTATAAATATCTTCCCAAGTCATACCGTTGTCAACCAGCATAACAGTAAGGTGATAAATAAGGTCAGCGGTTTCGTAGCTGATTTCGTCCTTATCGCGGTTTTTACCTGCAATAACAACTTCGGCAGCCTCCTCACCGACTTTTTTCAAAATCTTATCTTCGCCCTTATCGAACAAGTAATTTGTATAACTGCCCTCTTCAGGGTGTTCTTTTCTGTCCATAACTACAGCCTGTTCACGCGCAAATACATCTGTCTTAGTCTGTTCCTTTGCGTCCTCAACAAGCTTGCCGTCCTCAATCTTTCTGAAGAAACAACTTCTGTTTCCCGTATGACACGCAGGACCGGCAGGATTAACAAGCACAACAAGACAATCGCAGTCGCAGTCAACGCGAACTTCTTTAACGTACATATAATTACCCGAAGTATCGCCCTTTACCCAAACTTCCTGTCTGCTTCTTGACCAAAAAGTTGCTCTGCCTGTTTCAAGAGTTTGCTTAATCGTGTCCGCATTCATATATGCAACCATAAGCACCTCGTTAGTTTCAATATTCTGCACAACCGCCGGAATAAGTCCGCTTGCGTCAAATTTAAGAGTATTTATTAATTCGTCCATTTATGTAATTCCCCTTTCAATTTATATAAAACAAATTCATTTCATTTCCATTAAATTCCAATTCTTTGCTATATAGTCCACACCCGAAATTATTGTGAATACAACCGAAATCCAAATAAGTATATCTGAAATCAATTTAGGGTGTACACCTAAGAATGTATTCTGAATCGGAAGCAAAAGCATTGCAACGATAATTGCAACCATTTGCGTAACGGTTTTAAGTTTGCCCCACATACTTGCGGCAACAACCTTGCCTTCCCCCGCCGCAACAAGTCTTATACCCGCGACCGCAAATTCTCTTACAAGCACAATCATCAATGCCCACACACTCATACGGTCATAGTACATCAATATCAAAAATGCCGCCGTTGTAAGTACCTTGTCCGCAAGCGGATCGACGAATTTGCCGAAAGTCGTTACTTGATTATATTTTCTTGCAACGTGACCGTCTATTGCATCAGTTATCGACGCAAGTACAAAAACACCAAGTGCCGCATAATGACACATTACGTTATCTATCATAAACAACACCATAAATATCGGTACAAGAACTACACGAATCATTGTAATTTTATTAGCTGTATTCATCAAATCACCTCCGCTTGACCTGTAAGGTCATATTCATCTGCGTCAAGAATTTTCACTTTTATAATATCGCCCGGAGTAACTTCTTCCTCCGTTGCAAAATATACTTTTCCGTCAACATCAATACTGTCGCCGCGACTTCTGCCGTAGAACAAGAAACTTTCTTCATCGTATCCCTCAACCAAAACTTCAAGTGTTTTGCCAAGCTTAGCCTTGTTAAGTTCAAGCGATATTCCCTGTTGAAGTGTCATAAGTCTGTCAAGACGTTCTTCCTTGATTTCCTCATCAACCTGATTCGGAAAATCAGCCGCAGGAGTATCTTCTTCCTGTGAATATGTGAAAGCACCCATTCTGTCAAAACGCACCTTTTTAACAAATTCATAAAGGTCGTTAAACTGTTCCTCCGTTTCACCCGGAAAACCTACAATTATAGACGTTCTGATTGTGCAGTCAGGCATTTTTTCTCTTATTTTATTGATTCTCTCAACCATTTGTTCTTGAGTTGTACGTCTTGCCATACGTCTTAAAATCTCATTGTTGCCATGCTGTACGGGCATATCGATATAATTGCATATTTTATCATATTTAGCCATTGTATCAATAAGACTGTCCGTAATAGCCTCGGGATAGAAATAATGCACTCTTATCCACTTGATACCGTCAACCGTGACAAGTTTTTCAAGCAACTTATCAAGCGAATATTCGCCGTACAAATCTTTTCCGTAACGTGAAGTATCCTGTGCAATAAGTATAAGTTCCTTAACACCGTTTTTCGCAAGATTTTCAGCTTCTTCAACTATATCTTCAATTTTTCTGCTCCTAAAATGTCCTCTAATCATAGGAATAGCACAATAAGTACAGTTATTGTCACAACCGTCGGCAATTTTCAAATATGCCGTATATGACGGTGTTGACAAAATTCGCGGAAGCCGTTCATCTGGAGTTCTGTCATTATGACCGCATATTACAGGCTTTTCGCCCTTAAACGCCTCGCGGATAACCTCCGCGATTTTATCATAATCACCTGTTCCGACTATTGCGTCAACCTCGGGCAGTTCGATTAAAATATCACTGCTGTATCGTTCTGCCAAGCAACCTGTCGCAATAAGCAATCGACATCTTCCGTTTTTGTATTGAGCCATTTCAAGTATAGCGTCTATTGATTCCTGTTTAGCCGACTCGATAAAACCGCAAGTATTTACGATTATGACATCGGCGTCTGACGGATTATACGTTATATTAAAACCGTCATTTGCCAATATACCGAGCATAATTTCGGCATCTGTCTGATTTTTCGCACAGCCAAGCGAAACAAGACCGATGTTATACATAAGTTTACTCTCCATATTCTTCTTTTATATTATCTATACAATTTTTAATGTCAGAAAAGCCGTAACCTCTGTACATAAAATATCGTATACATTTATCAATGTTTTTCTTTTCAAAGTTACCTTTAAGCCTTTTTTCAACAAGAGGCAAAAGCATATCTTCTTCGTCCTCCTCAAGATACGAAACCGCCTCCTCAACGTATTCCGTGTCTATGCCCTTGCTGTAAAGCTCGGACTTAATACGTCTTTTACCGTATTTTTTCAAATTCTTTAAATCTTTTGCCTTTGCAATCGCATACTTTCTGTCGTCCAAAAAGCCGTAATTTCTGCAAAATTCAAGAATTTCATCTATATCTTCTTCCTTTGCGCCGGCTATTTTCAGCTTATCCGAAAGTTCACGCTCACTGTGTGAACGAAATTCAAGCAATCTCAAAGCCTTATCTTTAGCCTCATCAAAGGTCAGTTCTTTTTTTTCTCTGTTATATCTCATAATACAAAGTAATCAAATAATTCTCCAAAATTAATTCCGCCGATAACCTTATCCTTGTATTTGCCTTTCAAATGGTCATATCCGCCCTGCATTTGCTCTGACTTAATGCCATAGCTAAGCGACATATATGCCTCAATGTATGCGGAAAGGTGGTCACATCCGCGTATAATCTGTCCGTCTATCGGATTGTATTTGTCTTCATTATACTTTTCGTTTATCAAGTCCGACGTAACCATATTGATTTCGCCGTCATCAATAATTTTAGAGTCAAATTCATTCTGCGTGTAATACTCTATCTCCCTGTGCCAAGCAGGCGGTAAAAGCGGATAAATAACTTCACGCATTTGTTCATCTTCTATTTCACTGATTATGCTGTCCAAACCCTTGACGCTGTTCTTTACCGGTGACACAATATCCCTTGTCAAGACCTCGGGTAAATCGTGAAAAAGTCCCGAAAAGAAGTTGTTTTCAAGACGTTTTCTGCAAGGATTGTCAAGTTCAAGCGACATAAAGTACGACAAAATCGCAACGACAAGCATATGCCCCATAACAAAAGTTTCGGGCATTCTTACTGCTTTTGCCCACCTTTGTTGGTATCTCAGCTTTCCTATAAGCGACAAAAACTCTTGAAGATACTTACTTCCGGCAAAATATCTGAAGCCGTGAAAAGTATCGCAAGCCGCCAATCCCTGTGCCATTTCGGTTTTAACCTGTTCTATACCGAAAGTCTGCGGATTCATAGGGTAAATTATTTTAAATTCCCAGTTGCTTGCATGGTAATGTGCGGCTTTTAAAATCTGTTTTTCAAGAGATGCGTAATCTTTGTCAAGATAATACTTTTTCATTCTCTCAAAGAAACCGC
>OIBA01000764.1_pt1 | contig 11354 bp, 7 predicted proteins | sample 1580931 | NCBI WGS metagenome assembly OIBA01 (sample SAMEA3882548, study PRJEB24775) | human gut metagenome | biome: human-associated habitat; feature: intestine environment; material: feces | place: Netherlands | collected 2009/2010
GACACCTCACTTGTCTGTGCCCGGGTGGGCAGCACTCCTCTGCGTTTTCTGCTCAGGCTGTCCCTGTGCCGCCGGAGATTATTTTCATTATAGCGCACTCCCCGGGGGAATGCAACGAATCCCACCCAAGTTTTACAGAATGGTGCGGATTTGGAAACAGTTTTTTCGCATTTGCACAAAAGGCGGACGAAGGGTCGTCAGTTCACCTCACCGCCGTAGAACTCCCGCAGCATACTGTCAGCGGGCAGCAGGTCCAGTTCCACCGGGGCGACGTGCTCGAAGCGGCGGGCCGTCTCGTCCCAAAGCTCGGCGTTGTGGCCTTCCAGCGTGAAGCGCTGGCAGACCTTCCGCAGCAGCTTGGCGATCAGGCCCAGCTCATAGGTGAACGAGGTATCCAGCAGGAAATCCGTAAGAGAGAGCATTACGAGAAGCCAAGCGTTCGTCGTAAGAAAAAATCTGAAGCCGCAAGAAAACGTAAATATAATTAATTGTGCGCAAAAATCCCTGGCTGTATGGTCAGGGATTTTTAATTAAATAGAAACAGGAACGTTTGACGAAGGAAAGAAATATGAATTTGTTTATTAAACTGATTATCAAACCATTGCGATCGCTCCTTAAATTATTATTTAATCGAATTTTTTATGTAGCTCTGGCTCTTGTTGTGCAGCTGGCATGGCTGCTGATCGCCCTTTTCCGTCTTATGGAATACTCCAGATGGGTGACGATCGGAATGCAGGCCATAGGTTTTCTGGTTGTTCTGTGGATCGTAAATAAAAAGATCAATCCATCTTATAAGCTCGCCTGGACGATGCTGATCCTTGTTTTTCCGGTATTTGGTGTTTCCCTGTACCTTCTTTTCGGCAAGTCAAGGATCGGTACTGTGATGGAACAGCATTATCAGAATCTTATTGATGAAACAGCAGAATACCTGGAAGGCTCAGAGCTCACAAGAAAACGTTTAAACGAGGATGACCGTTCCATGAGGATCCAGTCAGATTATATCTGGCAGTATTCCAGATATCCGGTTCACGAGAATACCACAGCAGAGTATTTTCAGGTAGGAGATGATATGTTTCCGGTTCTGGTGCATGAGCTGGAGCAGGCAAAGCATTTTATTTTTATCGAATATTTCATCATAAATGACGGGGTAATGTGGCAGACGATCCTTAATATCCTTGAAAAAAAGGCTAAAGAAGGAGTGGATGTCCGACTGATCTATGATGGCTTCGGCTGCCTTACCACATTGCCATACAAGTATGATCAGGAGATGCGCCGGCGAGGAATCAAATGCGAAGTATTCAACCGGTTCCGTCCGATTCTTAATATTATCCAGAATAACCGTGACCACCGTAAGATCTGTGTGATCGATGGCTGGACCGGTTTTACCGGCGGCATCAACCTGGCTGACGAATATATCAATCAGCGAAAACGGTTTGGCCACTGGAAGGATACAGCCGTTATGCTGAAAGGAGAAGGCGTCTGGAATATGACAGCTATGTTCCTGTATATGTGGGGAATCGTTACCAGAACAGATACTTCTCTTGATTTCGGAAATTATGTTCCGCACAGGTGGCACCCCAACGAATTTCCGGGAAGCGGTTATGTCCAGCCATTCTGCGATTCCCCCCTGGACGATGAGATCGTAGGAGAGAACGTTTATCTTAATATTATCAATCGCGCCAAAAACTATGTTTATATCTGCACACCATATCTGATCATAGATAATGAGATGATGACCGCCCTGTGCCTCGCTGCAAAAAGCGGTGTAGATGTCCGGATCATGACACCAGGTATCCCGGACAAAAAAATGGTATTCCTGCTGACACAGTCTTATTATAAGCAGCTTCTGGAAGCAGGTGTAAAGATCTACGAATACCAGCCGGGATTTTTACATGCAAAATCTTTTGTCTGTGATGACAAAGTAGGCGTCGTAGGGACCATAAATCTGGATTACCGAAGCCTTTATCTGCATTTTGAAGATGGTGTCTGGATGTATAAGAATGATGTGATCCTGGACATCCGGGATGATTTTACAGAAACCCTGGAGTACTGTGATCCCATTGATCTGGCATTCTGCCAGAAGAGAAATATTGTGGTACGTGCCATTCAGAACGTACTGAGAGTTTTTGCACCGCTATTATAAAAACTCTTTGACAGACAACTGTAAATTCTGTATGATATATCAGACGGGAGTTCAATGCTCCCGTCTGATATTGTCTAAAGAAAAATAATTTATAGATACATATGAAATTTTTAGTTATTGGAGGAATTGATTTGAGCCAGAACAAAGAAACAGAGATCCAGCTTCAGTACATTGAAAAATGTAAAGAGCTTCTTGCCAAAAGCAGTACGAAACATCCCACCTTCCACATCCAGAACGAAGGATGCCAGATGAACTCCATCCAGACAGAGTCTATTGCGGCCATCATGGAAAAAATGGGATATGAAATGGTAGATACCGAGGATGCTGATGCAGTTGTATTTAACACCTGCACAGTCCGGGAAAATGCCAATCAGAAGATCTATGGACATCTTGGACATTTAAAGAGCATCAAACGGGAGCACCCGGATATGAAGATCGTACTGTTCGGATGTATGATGCAGGAGCATCACGTAGTGGAAAAGATCCGCAAGGATTATAAATATGTAAATCTTGTATTCGGAACCCATAATATCCACAAATTCCCCGAGCTTTTTTACCGGACGCTGCAGACCGACGACCAGATCATTGATATCTGGAAGGAATCCGATGAGATCGTAGAGGGCATGCCAACTTCTCGCAAATACTCCTTCAAAACAGGAGTCAGCGTAATGTTTGGCTGCAATAACTTCTGCAGCTACTGTATTGTTCCCTATGTTCGTGGCCGCGAAAAGAGCCGTGAGCCCCAGGCCATCATCCGTGAGATCGAAGAGCTGGTAGCAGATGGCGTTACCGAGATTATGCTCCTTGGCCAGAATGTAAATTCCTATGGAAAAAATCTGGAGCATCCGATAACCTTTGCAGAACTTCTGAAAGAAGTGGAAAAGATCGAAGGGCTGAAACGTATCCGTTTTATGACCTCCCATCCGAAGGATCTTTCCGACGAACTGATCCAGACCATGGCGGAGAGCCAGAAAATCTGTCACCATCTGCATCTTCCGCTGCAGTCCGGAAGCAGCAGAGTCTTAAAAGAAATGAACCGCCGCTACGACAAGGAAAAATATCTGGAGCTGGTAGATAAGATCCGTAAGGCGATCCCGGATATTTCGCTGACAACAGATATCATGGTCGGATTTCCGGGAGAAACAGAAGAAGATTTCCAGGAAACACTGGATGTTGTAAGAAAAGCAAATTACGATACTGCCTTCACATTTATTTATTCCAAACGAAGCGGAACCCCTGCAGCCGGCATGGAAAATCAGGTGCCGGAAGATGTGGTAAAAGACCGTTTCAGCCGTCTTCTTACCCTGGTACAGGAAAAGGGCCGGGAAAATTCCTCCCGTTTCCAGGGAACCATTCAGGAAATCCTGGTAGAAGATGAAAACCGTGAGAAGGGTACTCTTACTGGCCGTACCCAGCATAATCTTCTGGTTCATTTCCCGGGAGAAAAAGATCTCATCGGCAAATATGTAAAAGTAAGCCTGGATACCTGCAAGGGATTCTATTATTTCGGACATATCGTGGAAGAGTAGAATTATAGACAAGTCCTCACCCACTGCTTATTGTTTTTCGTAACCCCGTTGGGGACTTACCTGATTCGGCTAATTATAAGTTTATATTGCCCGCTCATTGCCATTATCGGATGAGCGGGCTTTTTTATTATAAAAATACTGTTTCTATTGACAAATACCCCATGAGGGTATATATTATTCCATATATAGAGGATACCCCATGAGGGTATTTATGAGAAAGGAGAGACAGCCTATGTCTGAAAAGAAAGTCTGTCCCTGCTGCTGTGAAAAACACACTGCACGCTCAGAGGAGGAGAAAAAAAAGCTGATCAACCGTCTGAAACGTATTGAAGGCCAGATCAGAGGCATTATAGGAATGATGGAGAATGATGCCTACTGTAATGATATCCTGATTCAGTCCGCTGCAGTCAATGCTGCAGTGAATGCGTTCAACAAAGAGCTGCTTGCCAGCCACATCCGCACCTGCGTTGCCCGGGATATCCGGGAAGGTAAGGATGAGACCATTGATGAGCTGGTAGCAACCCTCCAGAAGCTGATGAAATAAAGGGACAAACTGGATTTTAGGAGGTACTGAAAGAAAATGGAACAATATAATGTAACTGGTATGAGCTGCGCCGCCTGCTCTGCCCGTGTAGAAAAAGCCGTATCGAAAGTTCCGGGGGTGAATAGCTGTTCCGTCAGTCTTCTGACCAACTCCATGGGAGTTGAAGGAACCGCTTCATCCGGTGAGATCATTGCCGCAGTGGAAGCCGCCGGATATGGTGCATCCTTAAAGGGCGGAGCTGCCGGAGCGAAGATTTCCATGTCTGCGGCAGAAGAAGCGCTGGAAGATCATGAAACTCCGATCCTAAAGAAACGTCTTATCACATCCGTGGGATTTTTGCTGGTACTGATGTATTTCTCCATGGGGCACATGATGTGGGGATGGCCACTGCCGAAATGGTTTGACGGCAATCACGTAGCCATGGGACTGGTACAGCTGCTCCTGGCTGGTATCATCATGGTGATCAACCAGAAATTTTTCATCAATGGATTTAAGAGTCTGTGGCGCCGTTCCCCAAATATGGATACTCTGGTAGCTCTTGGCTCCATGGCATCCTTCCTATGGAGCGTCTATGCACTGTTTGCCATGACAAGAGCACAGGTAGATGGAGATTCTGCTGCAGTTATGAATTACATGATGGATTTTTATTTTGAATCTGCAGCCATGATCCTGACACTGATCACCGTAGGAAAAATGCTGGAGGCCCGTTCTAAAGGAAAGACAACGGATGCGCTTAAAAGCCTTATGAAGCTGGCACCCAAAACTGCGGTCGTGGTACGAAAGGGACAGGAACTTACCGTTCCTATTGAGCAGGTTCAGAAAGGAGAAACCTTTGTCGTCCGCCCGGGAGAGAATATTCCGGTGGACGGAGTGATCCTGGAAGGAACCACCGCAGTCAATGAATCCGCACTGACCGGCGAGAGTATCCCGGTTGATAAAGAAACCGGAGATATGGTTTCTGCGGCAACTGTGAATCAGTCCGGATTTATCAAATGCGAAGCGACCAGAGTGGGAGAGGATACCACTCTTTCCCAGATCATCAAAATGGTCAGTGATGCGGCAGCCACCAAGGCACCGATCGCAAAGATCGCAGACCGTGTTTCCGGTGTGTTTGTACCGGCAGTGATCACAATCGCAGTGATCACAACGATCATCTGGCTCCTTGCAGGACAGACCTTCGGTTATGCTCTGGCAAGGGGGATTTCCGTTCTGGTCATCAGCTGCCCCTGCGCACTTGGCCTTGCAACACCGGTTGCCATTATGGTCGGCAACGGTATGGGTGCCAAAAACGGAATCCTTTTCAAAACAGCCGTTTCTCTGGAGGAAGCAGGAAAAGTCCAGATCGTCGCTTTGGATAAAACCGGAACCATTACAAGCGGTCAGCCGGAGGTAACAGATATTCTCCCGGCTGAGGGAATCACAGAAACAGAGCTTCTCACGCTGGCCTGTGCACTGGAGAAAAAAAGTGAACATCCACTCGCAAAGGCAGTTCTAAAAAAAGCCGAGGAAGAGAACCTTGCCACAGGTGAAGTAACCGGATTCCAGGCACTTCCGGGAAACGGACTTTCCGCTATACTTGGAAGTGACAAACTGACAGGCGGAAGCATGAAATTTATCAGCAGCCAGACAAAGGTTTCCGCAGACCTTAACAGGAGAGCCGAGCAGCTTGCAGAGCAGGGAAAAACGCCCCTTCTTTTCACACGAAACGGTAAACTTCTGGGAATCATCGCAGTTGCGGATGTGATCAAGGAAGACAGTCCCCGTGCAGTAAAAGAGCTTCAGAACATGGGAATCCGTGTAGTTATGCTTACCGGTGACAATGAGCGTACCGCAAAAGCCATCGGAGCTCAGGCAGGAGTTGACGATGTGATCGCAGGAGTTCTTCCGGATGGAAAAGAAAGTGTAATCCGCGCTCTGAAGGAGCAGGGAAAGGTTGCCATGGTCGGTGACGGTATCAACGACGCGCCGGCACTTACAAGAGCCGATATCGGAATTGCCATCGGTGCAGGAACAGATATTGCCATTGATGCGGCAGATATCGTTCTGATGAAGAGCCAGTTAAGCGATGTTCCAGCGGCAGTACGTTTAAGCCGCGCCACACTTCGGAATATCCATGAGAATCTTTTCTGGGCATTTTTCTACAATATAATCGGCATTCCCCTTGCAGCAGGTGTCTGGATCCCGCTTTTCGGATGGACCTTGAATCCGATGTTCGGAGCTGCGGCCATGAGTCTTTCCAGCTTCTGTGTTGTAACAAATGCACTGCGTCTGAATCTGTTTCAGATCCACAATGCAGCAAAAGACAAAGAAACCAAAAATCCGGTAACATTACACATCAGTCATGATGAAAATATAAAAGAAGAAAAGGAGAACAAAACAATGGTAAAGGTAACGGTCAATGTAGAAGGAATGATGTGCGGACACTGTGAGGCACACGTAAACAAAGCCATCCAGGCAGCTTTCGGAGCAGAAGACGTAGTTTCTTCCCACGAGAACGGAACAACTGTATTCTCTGTACCTGAGAAGGTTGACGAGGCAAAGGTTGAAGAAGTGATCAAGGAAGCCGGTTACGAGTTTAAAGGAATCACCCAGGAATAAACCGGATTTTTAAACCACATATTTGCCAAATGGCCAAAAGAAACAGTTCTGTAAAAGCGGAGCTGTTTCTTTTGTCTCATACAGAAAAAATTTTCCACTTCTATAAATCCGGCTAATATCTTTATAGTTTATTCTGAAAAAGCAGGATTATCCGCCAAATTGGTTTTTATTTTCAATTCTCTTATGCTATACTGATAGCGATTATGGATATAGGAACGATAACAGAAATCGTTAACATCATAGTAGTAGAGAGGAGCGCATTATGAGCGGATTTTTTGGAGTAGCATCGAAGGATGACTGTGTACTGGAGCTTTTTTACGGAGTGGATTACCATTCTCATCTGGGAACACGCCGCGGAGGTATGGCTGTTTACGGAGAACATGGATTTGACCGTGCCATCCACAACATTGAGAACACGCCTTTCCGTACAAAATTTGACGGAGATGTGGGTTCCATGAAGGGAAATATGGGAATCGGATGTATTTCTGATTATGAGCCTCAGCCCCTTCTGTTCAGTTCCAGGATCGGCAGCTTTGCCCTCACTTTTGTGGGAAAGATTAATAATTACGATGAACTTCTGCAGCAGCTGTATGATACGACCAAGGTACATTTTCAGGAGATGACCAATGGAACAGTCAATGTGACCGAACTGATCGCTGCACTGATCTGTGAAAAGGACAACTTTGTGGAAGGTATCCAGTACGTACAAGGACTGATCGACGGCTCCATGACTCTGCTTCTTATGACAAAAGACGGAATTTATGCAGCCCGTGACAAGATGGGCAGAACTCCTGTGGAAATTGGCCACAAAGAAGGGTCATACTGTATTTCCTTTGAAAGTCATGCCTATATCAACCTTGGATACGAAGATTATAAAGAACTTGGCCCCGGAGAGATCGTATTCGTAACAGCAGACGAAGTCAAAACTCTGGTTGAGCCCGGAAAGAAAATGAAGATCTGTTCCTTCCTCTGGGTTTACTACGGATATCCGACAGCCTCTTATGAAGGTGTAAATGTAGAGGAGATGCGCTACCGCTGTGGAAGCATGCTTGCAAAGAGAGACGGCGATTCCGTGCACCCGGACATTGTAGCCGGTGTTCCGGATTCCGGCATTGCCCATGCCATCGGATACGCCAATGAATCCGGCATTCCTTACGCAAGACCATTCATTAAATATACACCAACCTGGCCCAGATCTTTTATGCCGACCAATCAGAACCAGCGTAACCTTATTGCCAAAATGAAACTGATCCCGGTACGTGCGCTGATCAAGGATAAAAAACTTCTTCTCATAGACGATTCCATCGTACGTGGCACCCAGCTTCGCGAGACAACCGAATTTCTGTACCGCAGCGGAGCCAAAGAGGTTCATGTCCGTCCTGCCTGCCCGCCAATCATGTACGGCTGCAAATATTTAAACTTCTCACGTTCCAAATCTGAGATGGAGCTGATCACCCGTCAGGTGATCGAGAAGAGAGAAGGCCCCAACTGTCCGCAGGAAGTTCTGGATGAATATGCAGATCCACATACAGAGAAATACGAGCAGATGGTACAGGATATCTGCGAGATGCAGAATTTTACCACCCTTCGCTATCACAGACTGGATGATCTTCTGGAATCCATTGGGATCGATCCTTGTAATGTATGCACATATTGTTTTAACGGTAAAGAATAAAAAATGTTTTGAAAATAGAGCTGCTGTTTCAGATGAGCCTCCTTAACTCCCGGTTGCATTTTGGATATCTGCGGCTTATAATAAATGCGGATATATCTTTTGTGATATATCCGCGTTTTTTATATCAGTTTTTTATGTCATGGGAAATTATTTCGTAATGTTCCAATGACAGAGTATCACAAAAAAATTTTCAGGAGTATAAACATGTTTTTTCCTATAAAAGCCGTGATATTTGATGCAGACGGCGTCCTTCTGGATTCGCTCTCTGTTTGGAAGGAGCTTGGAAAACGATATATTACAGATCTGGGATATCAGCCGGTTGCGGAAATGGACGAAATCCTTTTTCCCATGAGTATGGAGCAGGGAGCGGACTGGCTGAAAAACAGGTTTACTCTTGCGTATTCCGAAGAAAAGATCGTGATGGATCTGAAATCCCGGATCCGTAAATACTATTTTGAAGAGGTCCCGGCAAAATCAGGTGCCAGAGAACTTCTTCAATGCCTTGCAGAACAGAAAATCCCGGCTGCGGTGGCAACCTCAAGCCCCAGGGAACATATCTGCCGGGCGCTGGAAAGAAACGGACTTCTTTCCTTTTTTGATAAAATCTATACCACCAGTGAGATCGGAGAAAGCAAACATTCTCCGAGGGTCTATCTTACAGCTGCAGAAGCACTGGGAACAAAGCCATCCCGGACGCTGGTTGTGGAGGATTCACTCTACGCGTTGCAGACTGCCGGAAATGCAGGATTTCTGACTGCCGGTATTTATGACGCATTGGGAGAACCGGATCAGGAACAGCTGAAAAAGGATGCCTATATCTACTGTCGGGATCTGACAGAGTTACAGAACTATATATTCACAGAAAACGGAGGAAACCAAAGATGAAAACAGCATTAACCATCGCAGGCAGCGATTCCAGCGGAGGAGCCGGGATCCAGGCCGATATTAAAACCATGATGGCAAACGGAGTATACGCCATGAGTGCCATCACCGCGCTAACTGCCCAAAACGCCACCGGTGTCACAGCCATCCAGAATGCAACCGCAGAGTTCCTGGGTCAGGAGCTGGACTGTATTTTTACGGATATCTTTCCGGATGCAGTAAAGATCGGAATGGTTTCCGAAAGTGATCTGATCCATATGATCGCAGGAAAGCTCCGACAGTATCGGGCAAAAAATATCGTGGTGGACCCGGTTATGGTTGCCACAAGCGGTGCAAGACTGATCAATGAGGAGGCGGTGGATGTTCTGAAGGAAGAACTGTTTCCTCTTGCAGATCTTCTCACCCCCAATATCCCGGAAACCGAGGTGCTTACCGGACGGAAGATCAAAAGCGCCGATGATATGATCGAAGCTGCAAAACAGGTTTCCGAGCAGTATCACTGTGCAGTTCTCTGCAAGGGTGGACATAAGCTCAATGATGCCAATGATCTTCTCTATGTGAATGGAACATATCAGTGGTTTGAGGGAAAAAGGATCGACAATCCCAATACCCACGGAACAGGATGTACTCTTTCCTCGGCCATCACTTCCAACCTTGCAAAGGGATTTTCCATGGTGGAATCTGTAAACCGTGCCAAGGACTATATTTCCGGAGCCCTTGCTGCCATGCTGGATCTGGGAAAAGGAAGCGGCCCTATGGATCATGGCTTTGCGATAAAGAACAATTATACAGAGGAGGCATAAGATTATGACAGTTACAGAACGGATCACAGCTCTTCGAAAACAAATGAAGGAAAAGGGAATCGATGCTTATCTGGTTCCGACCGATGATTTTCATGGTTCTGAGTATGTTGGGGATTATTTTAAATGCAGAAAATACATCACCGGATTTACCGGTTCTGCCGGAACTGCCGTGATCATGCAGGACATGGCCGGACTCTGGACAGACGGAAGATATTTTATCCAGGCTGCACAGCAGTTAGAGGGAACTCCGGTTACTCTGTTTAAGATGGGAGAACCGGACGTACCAACGATCCACAAATTCCTGGAAGAAAATCTGAAAGAGGGAATGTGTCTCGGCTTCGATGGCCGTACCGTAAGCGCAGAAGAAGCAGAGACGCTAGAAAAAATCCTTCAGAAAAAACAGGTACATTTTTCTGTAAATGAGGATCTCATCGGAAATATCTGGGATGATCGTCCGGCACTTTCCTGTGAACCGGTAATGGAATTATCCGAAAAATGGGCCGGAAGATCCAGAGCAGACAAGATCCGTGAGATCCGCAGCAAACTGAAAGAGAAGGGCGCAGACCTCTTTATCCTCACTTCCCTTGATGACATTGCATGGCTTTTAAATATCCGCGGAAATGATATCCACTGCTGCCCGGTAGTTCTTTCCTATCTTGTGCTGGATGACAGTGAGCTCCGTCTTTTTGTCAATGAAAAAGCCTTTTCGGATTCTGTTAAGGAAGCACTTTCCAAAGACGGTATTGCCATTTATCCATATGATGATATTTACACTTATGTGCAGACGATCCCTGAATCGAAAAGGGTTTATCTTTCAAAAAGTAATGTAAACAGCCGTCTGGTCAGCAGCATTCCGGATGGAGTAACAATCCTGAATGGAGAAAACCTGTCCCTTCTTCCAAAAGCCATCAAAAATGAGATCGAAGTCCAGAATGAAAAAACAGCCCACATCAAAGACGGCGTGGCAATGGTAAAATTTATCCACTGGCTGAAAAAGAATGTGGGAAAGCAGGAGATCACCGAGCTTTCCGCTGCTGATAAGCTCTATGAATTCCGTTCCGGACAGGAGAATTTTCAGGGAAACAGCTTTGATCCCATCATTGCCTACGGTGCACATGGAGCCATTGTCCATTACAGTGCAACAGAAGAAACCAATATTCCACTGGAGCCAAAAGGGCTG
>OIBA01000772.1_pt1 | contig 11208 bp, 10 predicted proteins | sample 1580931 | NCBI WGS metagenome assembly OIBA01 (sample SAMEA3882548, study PRJEB24775) | human gut metagenome | biome: human-associated habitat; feature: intestine environment; material: feces | place: Netherlands | collected 2009/2010
TCCATAATGATAACTTTGGAATTGTATGAAACCGCTTTGATGATCTCCATCATCTGAATCTGAGCAATATTCAGATTCTTCATTTTCATTGTTGGTTTTATGTACTGGTCCAGTTCATATTCAACAAGAAGCTCCTGTGTTTTCTGATTTAACTGTTTTTTATCTACAAAAGGCAGCCCTTTGATTTTTTTCTGTTCTCTTCCAAGAAAAACATTCTCTGCGACTGTCATTTCCGGAATAGGGCTTTATTCCAGCATCAAGTGCTTCTCTTGCCGACTTGAATTCAACTTCTTTACCGTCAAGAATGACCTTTCCTGCGTCTTTTGTATAAATACCCATGATAATTTTCATAAGAGTAGATTTTCCTGCACCATTTTCACCCATCAGTGCATGGACAGTGCCTGCTTTAACTGTCAGGGACACATGATCTAATGCTTTTACGCCCGGAAATTCTTTACAGATATCCGTCATCTGCAGTAAAACATCCTGTTTCATAGCTGTCCTCCTGTCTCTCATCTTCTAATCTCGCATACCTTTCGAACCTGCCGCTATGCAGTTCCATCCGGCTGCGTCACAACTTTAGAAAAGGTGGCTGGCCAACCACCTGGCCGCCACCTTTATTTTTTACATTTTTATTTTCCTGAGTATTCCTGGTAAGGAATGAAGATCTTGTTGCTTACTTTTTCGGAAATATTGTAAGAATCTGTTCCATCCATCAGATCTTTTCCACCTGCTGCATTCTTAGCAAGGTCTGCGATACAAGCTGCCATACCATCTGCATCCTGTTTAACAGTTGCTGTCATCTTGCCATCAGCGATCAGCTGTTTTGCTGCGTCTGTAGCATCAACACCAAATACCGGGATCATCTTGCAGTCTTTGCCTGTTCCAAGGTTGTATCCCTTATCATTCAGAGCTGAGACTGCACCCTCCGCCATACCGTCATTGTTGCAGATAACAAGTTCGATCATGTTATTGCTTCCTTCGTTGTACTGGGAAAGGTTGGTTGTCATATAGTTATTTGCTGCTGTTGCACTCCAGTTACCATCCTGGTCAACCTGATATTTGTCACTGTTAGAAGCGTCAAAGTATTCAAGTGCCGGTTTGCCGGCGTCTGTGATGATCTTATCTGCATCTTCTACAGCAAACTGTGTACGGTAAATAGCTTCTGCATTTCCGAGCTGTCCCATGAACATTGCGTAAGAGATCTTTCCATCTCCGTTGAGATCCATTTCATCAAAATGTTCTACTACATAGTTACCGATCATTTCGCCCTGCATATGTCCTGCTTCCGGAGCGTCTGTTCCTACGAATGCACACTTGTCATAGCTTCCAAGTACATCGCCTTCTGTCTTTTCATCTTCGATCGCACGGTTAAAGAAAATAACCGGGATTCCTGCTGCTTCTGCTTTTTCAACGATCTGAGAAGAAGCATCTACAGAACCAGATGTAACGATGTTGACGATCAGTGCTGTAGCACCTGTCTGGATCGCTGTATCAATCTGTTCGTTCTGTGTTGTCTGGTTGCTGTTTCCATCATAGTCCTGATATTCAACACCCATCTCGTCAAGTTTTGCATCGAGTGCTGTACGGACAGATGCGATATAAGTATCAGAATAGGTATAGTAGAATACTGCGATATTAGCGTCTGATGATTTCTTATCACTGCTTCCACCATCACTGTCACTCTTACCGGAGCCCCCGCATCCTGCAAGCATTCCAAGTGCCATCACACCTGCGAGCATCGCTGCTACAATTCTTCTTTTCATAATTTCGTTCCTCCTTGTATAACGTTTACTTGATGATACGAGTATAACAAGAAGGGAATAAAACACCCATGTGAAAAACTACGAGGAGTTTGTGAATTTCAACGTTTATATAAATTTTTACTTAATTTCGTCCATAAATGTTTCAAATGCCCAATTCTTTAAAAAGCTGTAGTCCAAATATTTTTCAGACTACAGCTTCTATACTTCCGAGCAGCTACAAACATTCCACCCGTTACTTTTCTTCAAATGAAAACAGCGCCTTCTGGCTCTTATCATCATACATATTTTCTCTTGTCACCAGAATACTGCTGGTTGCCGTCTCTTTCTTTTCCGGCTTCTGACCATTCAGTAGTGTATTGATCTGCTCAATCCCCAGGTATCCCATCGCATATGGGTTCTGGACGATCAGCGCATCTACATTTCCTTTTTCCAGCATTCCAATGGATTTTACGTTACTGTCAAACGCAACAACCTGCGTCCGCTCTCCGGCGCCAAGTGCTTCTACCGCATCCCCGACTCCAAGTGTTGTCCATTCATTAAATGTCACGATCACATTGATCTGCGGATTGTCAAGCAACATCCTCTCGGTACCCTCTCTTGCGTCGGTGATCGTAGACTTCACATTGATGGACGCCGTAATATTTGCCCGGTCATCATTAAGAACCGTATCCCGGAATCCCTTTTCACGAAGCTGCCCGTTCTCCGTACTCTTATCAAAATTTACGATTCCGATATTTAGATTTTCCGCCGGATTACCAAGCACTTCTTCTCCTGCCATACATCCGGCTTCATAATTGTCTGTACCAATATAGCATTCCACAGCCTCACTGTTTACCGGACTGTCCACAACCACAATTCTGATTCCTGCCTTTGCCGCACGGTCGATTGCTTCCGCATTCTTTTCAAAATCAATGGCAGAGAACAGAAGTGCATCTACCTGTTCCCGGATTGCCAGGTCTATCATTTCATTCTGCGCCTCATAATCTTCCTCACCGTCTCCATCCGGTCCTTCGCACACCAGATCCAGATTATATTCCGCACTTGCCGCACCGGCTCCCGCATATGCAGACTGCCAGAAAGAAGAATCCATGGATTTTGTCAGAAACACTACTTTTTTCTTCTCGATGACGCTATTTGTACTGCCTTCTTTTCCTTCCCCAAGTCCGTCACCCGTCAGGACAAAAAACAGAATTGCAAGTAGGATCACACCTGCATCAATTGCAATAAATGGTTTTCTTCTACTTTTTCTCATATTCTTCCTCCCTGACCTTCGGCATACGGATCGTCACACAGGTTCCTTCATCCAGCTCACTTGTGATATTCAGTCCATAATTGCTTCCAAAATAAATCTTGATCCGGTCATTTACATTCTTGATTCCGATTCCGGTACGGTCTCCCGGCTCTTTGCGCAGAATCTCCCGGCACTGTTCTTCCGTCATACCGATTCCGTTATCCTCCACCTGGAAAATAATATCTTCTCCGTCCTCAAAAATACGAATCCAGATCTCACCCTCATCGATCATCTGCTTTACACCATGATAAATTGCATTCTCGATAATTGGCTGCAAAGTAATTTTGTTACAAAGATACGAAAGACACGACTCTTCCACCTCAAATGAATAGGTAAATTTGTTCTTATACCGATAATTTTCAATCTTCAGATAACTCTTTGCATGTTCCACTTCTTTTTCGATCGGAATCAGCTCATGCCCTTTACTGATACTGATACGGAACAGCCTTGCAAGTGCCGTAACCATCTCTTCTGCATCTTCATTTTTCCCGTCTTCACACATCCATGCAATCGCATCCAGTGTATTATACAGGAAATGTGGATTGATCTGCGCCTGAAGCGCTTTCAGCTCTGTTTTCCGCAGTGTGATTTCTTCCTGTCTGACCTGCTCCATCAGCTTCTGGATCTTCACAACCATGTGTTCAAACGAGTTGGATAAAGTCGTGATCTCTGTAGTTCCCGCCATCGGCTCAAATACAAAATTTTCAGCATTTTTTTCAAACCGGTGCATGTCATCAGCAAGCTGCCTTACCGGTGCTGAGAACAGTTCTGAAAATGCCCATCCGAGAAGAAAGACTGCTCCCATAACCAGACACAGGACGATCAGAAGTCTGGATACCGCACTGCTTACCTTCTCCGTAATCATTTCATCTACATAGCAGACACCTACAATTTTCCAATCACAGTTCTCCAGATTTTTCACAGTATAGATCGCCTGTTCCTGAATATGTGTCCCTTCTTTTAAATCCATTCCCTTCTCTTCTTTTAACCCGGAATAAATGAGCTGCTGCTGTGGATGATAGATCAGATTGCCTTTTTTGTCCGCAATATAGGCATAGCCGTGCTGCCCGATCCCTACATCATCAACATAATTGGCAATGTCAGAAAAACGAATGTCAATATTTACCTGTATACTGGTTCCGTCTTCTTTCTGAATCTTCTGGTAAACGGTTACAACCCATGGATAATATCCCTCAAACAAAGATTCCACATATGGTTTGGTTATACGCAGCCTGCCATCGTCATCTTCCATTTCGGTACTCTGAACAATGCGATAATTCTCTTTCAGCTTCTGCCCTCTGTTCCAGTAACGCAGAAGCTCCCCATCTTCACCACAGATTGTTACCGCTACTACATCGGAACGGATATTTACCAGATTCTGGATATATTCCTCAGAATGATTATTCTCATGACGCATTCTCGCCACGATCCCTTCCAGTATGATCCGCATATCCTGTGTATAATTCTCAACCGTATTCTGTACCTGTTCACAGCTCTGGGAACTGCTTGTCACTGCACTTTGCTCCATTGCATTCCGGTAAATCTGAACAAAAATAAGCGTTGCAGCCACTACCGAAATCAGGACGATTCCCATTACCATTGCAATAAACACACCGGAAATAGATATATTCCATCCCTTGTGCTGATCTGCTTCTTTTTTACGCCTGTTCATGTTCCCTCCTGTATTTGTTCGGTGATACTCCAGTCAGCTTTTTGAAGCAGTGGCTGAAATAATACTGATCCTTATAACCACACAGCTCTGTAATCTCACCGATCTTCATACCGGTACACTGCAGAAGCTCCATTGCCTTTTCAATTCGTTTTTTCGTCAGGATCTCAACCAGTGAACTGCCTGTCGTCTTTTTTATCAGACTGCTGAGATAATTCGGCGACACCCCGATCTCTTCACTGATGATCATAACAGACAGATCCTGTTGGGCATAGCGGTCCTGTATGATCTGCACTGCCTGCTCGCAGATCACCTCGCTGCTCTTCTTTCTCTGATCCATAAGCATTTTTTTAGCCTCCATACACAGCATTTTTATGATCTGAAAATTCTCTGCCATACGTTCCATTTCACGCATCTGCTGCATGGAATATTTTTTCTGAAGAACTTCTACACCACATTCCCCGATTGCCATATAAATAACCTTATATACTGCCGCCCCAATCTCGGTCAAAAGTATCGTACTAAGTACCAGTGTATTCTTGCCTCCATTTCGCAGCTTCTTTTCCAGATCATCCAGATAAATCTCCAGATCCTCTGCCATTCCACCACGTAAAAAATTCTCCATCGTTGCTGTAATTTCCTGTATTTCTCCCTGTTCCAATCCCGATCCGTGCTCTGCATCGGAAATGAAATAGACACTGCTTTTATCCTTTCTGGAATAACTGAGCGCATTCATTGCCTCCAGATAGCTCTCTCTGCATTTTCCAAGAGTATTCACACTCCTGCTTACCCCGACCTGACAGCAATATCCCATAATACGCTCCACACTCTGAACAATTTCTTCTACAATAATATGTAAATACTTACCCATACCTCCCGGAGTCGTCGCGATCAGCGATACCACTCTTCCTTCCAGATGGCAGCTTACATAATGAACATATTTTTTCAGGATCATATCAACTGCATTTACACTGCTATAGCTTGTCTGATCCTTTCCATTTGCATCACGGATTCCGGTTACAAGCACCACATACTGCATATTATCCGGCTTTGGATTACGGATCAGCTCACATTCCTCTGCCCGCTCAAGAAGTGCCTCTTCGGACACCCGTTCATTCTGAAAGCTGTCGAGCAAAAGCGGAATAAGGAATTGCGTCTTGCGGATGTCCAGCTTCTCTTTTCTTTCTTTTGTAAATTCTTCCACTCGCTGATCCATGGCTTTTTTAATCTTTATCAATTCCGCCTCGATCTCTTTTGCTGAAATCGGCTTCAGCATATAGCTTACAATATTATATTGAATTGCCTGCTGCGCATAGGTAAAATCATCAAATCCACTTAAAAATGCGATCTGTACCATCGGGCGAACTTCCCTGACCGCCCGTGCCAGCTCAATCCCCGATAAAAATGGCATCTTGATATCGGTAAGGAGCAGATCTGGTTCCAGCTTTTCAACCAGTTCCAGCGCGTCTGCACCATTTTCAGCTTCCCCGACCACTTCAAAACCAATCTCTTCCCACTTTACCCTGCGAACAAGACTTCTTCGGATTTCCTCCTCATCATCAGCAACAACAACTGTATATTTCATATTTCTCCTTTTTTCACTTACTGTCAAACTTTCATCTGGTTACAGTTTCTCTTTTTATATTATAGAAGATTCTTATCCACTTTTCCATAAATATATCTCCACTCAAATTTGTAAAATTCTACGATTGTATACACAACAATAGTATAAAAAACGGACAGGCTGAATAGCTTTTCAGTCTGTCCGCTTTTTACATCTTCTTATGCTGTTTTAAAAATTACATTTTTATAACGATTCAATGCAGTATAAAGGACTAATCCAAGCACACCACATCCGACAACTTCTCCGACACCAACTGTCAACATCATAAACGGAATCGGAAGTGCTACTCCATATCCGTAACGAAGTACAAACGGAACGATTACTGTGTTAGCAATAATCGGTGGTAACGGTGCAAGGAAACGGTTTTTGTTACGAAGCTGATAAGTAAAAAATGCTCCGATCAAAGTTGCAATGCTTCCGAAAATGATATCCGGCAGGATTGCTCCTCCGAGAATGTTTCCAACAATACATCCAACAAAAAGTCCAGGAATCGCTGCCGGTGTAAATACCGGAAGGATCGTAAGTGCTTCTGCAATACGTATCTGTACTTCTCCGAATGAAAATGGTGCAAATACATAAGTAAGCACCACGTAGATTGCAGCGATCATCGCTGCCTGAGTCATAAATGCTACATTCTTGTTCTTCATATGAAATTCTCTCCTCTAGTTTTGTTTTACGAGTGGAAGGTCACGAACACTCGATTCATTTTCGCGCAGCAATGAGTCTGGCGGCCATGCTTGCATGGACATCTGACGAATGCCGCGGAAGGCACATACTGTAAGTATATGACCTTACGCCGGAAATCGGCGGAACCCCTTGTACGACCTTGTTTTTCGGGGTTTTGTAACGGGTGTTAGTATAGCATGGGACGGATGAAAAATCAAGATTTGTCCAAAATTTGTCCAAAATTCATTTTAGGTCTCAGAAATAATATGATACAACAGCTTCCTTGTCTGCTGGCAGCAGGACGCAAGGGGTGACCGAAATGTTTACCCTTATAATCGAGCCGACATTTTAACGTACCAGTCAAAAATGACTAAATTTTTCTCTATAAATCAGGAGCCCGGTCACCACTTTGGCGACCGGGCTCCTGATTTAAAACATAACAAAAGCGGGTGATGGGAATCGAACCCACGTATCCAGCTTGGAAGGCTGGTGTTCTACCATTGAACTACACCCGCGTCTTAAAGACAAATAATATGATATCACATCTCAGAAAAAATGCAAGCCTTTTTTTTATTTTTTGATCACTTTTTGTCCATTTTATTTTCTGACCGCTATTTTATCTATTTCGGTTCTTTTCCTTCCATTTCCACATATATTTTATCAATCACCTGTTTTCTATCCGATCGGAGTTCCTTTTATGTTTTCCAGATTAAAATCAAAAAATATTATACGGATCTGTTTTCTTTTCCTTGCGGTTTTCTTTGTGGGAACCGGCGCTGCATTTCTGCATGATCATTTCTTTTCAGCCGCTGTTCCCACCTCTTCTGAAGGCAACTGGGGGCTCAGCTTCCAAACGGATGGGGATCCCCCTGTCGGCAATGCCACATTTGACGAGTTGAAAAAATTTGATGCCTTTTACGCACAGGACACCGGCGAAAAGGTAATCTACCTTACTTTCGATGCCGGTTATGAAAATGGAAATACACCGGCTATTCTGGAAGCTCTTACGAAACATCAGGCTCCGGCAACGTTCTTCGTCGTCGGCACACTTCTGGAAAGCAATCCAGAACTTATCAAACAGATCCTCGCTGCCGGTAACACCATCGGCAACCACACCTGGCATCACAAAGACATGTCACAGATTTCTACAATGGAATCCTTTTCTGAAGAAATCCAGACAGTTGAAAAACTGTATCAGCAGATCACCGGACAGGAAATTTCCAGATTTTATCGTCCACCACAAGGCAAATACAGCGAAGCCAACCTGAAAATGGCACAGGATCTTGGCTATCATACCTTCTTCTGGAGTCTTGCCTACGTCGACTGGTATCAGGATAGCCAGCCATCCCACGAAGAGGCTTTTGAAAAGCTGCTTGGGAGGATCCATCCCGGTGCCATCGTTTTACTCCACAGTACGTCCTCTACAAACGCTGAAATCTTAGATGAACTTCTCACCAAATGGGAAGAAATGGGTTATCATTTTGCTTCTCTTGATGACCTTATAAAAGCTACTGCATCTTAGGAATTTTTCTCTGTCACTTTATCGGAGGATTCTCTAATCGATCAGTCCATATTTCTTCATCGCATAAGCAATTCCATCTTCTTCAACGGTCTTTGTAACAAATTCTGTATAAGGTTCCAGCACCTGGTCATGCGCGCCCATCGCAATCGCATGCCCGGCATGCCGGAACATTGCCAGATCATTGCTGCTGTCTCCAAATGCATATGACTGATCTCTCGTCATTCCAAAATGCTCCAGTACCCAGTCAATCGCAGTTCCTTTTGTATAGCCCTTGAGGATACATTCAAACGTATTACTTCCACGGTCGATTACTTCCATATCATCTTTGATAAATTCAAAAAATGCTTTTACATCACTTTTTTCATCCGTATAAATAAAGATTTTATCATATGGACATCTTCTCTGCTCCATATAACGCTCGATTCCAAGTCCACGGTTATTCATGTATTTTTTTGTATTTTCCAATCTGTCAAATCTTGAAACTCTTGAAGTGAAATACACATCTTCTGCTCCCTCAAAAATCCCATCAATCTGACATTTTGTCATATAATCAGCGATCTCATCGCCCCTCTCCGGATCCAGATGCTTTTCAAAAATAATTTCTTCATCAAATGTAAAATAAATCCCACATCCACACAAATATCCATCAAATGGAAGTTTTTTCAGTTCCACCGGAACACTGCAGTATGTTCTTCCTGTATTGATAAATAAAAAATGTCCTGCGTCGTGTGCCCTTTTAAGTGCATCTACCGTACTTGCTGGAATCTCTTTTGTAATCTCACTGAGTACGGTCCCATCAATATCAAAAAATAATGCTGTTCTATTCATTCTATCTTTTCCTCCCGGTTATACTCCAATTACACGATACTCATTATACTCATATCTCACCATTATGCGCAACCCTTTTTCATTTTCTGCAAAATATCTGTGATAAATACCATTTTGACTTCTCCATATAAAAGTAATATAATAGATGTTGTACAATTTGAAAAAGGGGTAATAATAATGAATAAAAGAATCGATAAGAAAAAACAGAAAAGAACACTTGAATCAGCAGTAACTGCTACAGCTACATCATCAGCACCGGCTACAGCAACTCCTGTTGTAGAGATAAAAGAAGTTGTAAAAGAAGTCAAAGTACCAGTAGAAGTTCCTGCCAAAAATCCTGCATTCTATGTTCAGTACCAGAGTGCAGAATATACTGTAGCCGCTATCACAGAACGTGTGATCGCTGACTGCAATGCAAAGGGACACGCTGTAGAAAATCCGGAAGCTCTCTCCATTTATCTGAAACCAGAAGATAAAAAAGCATATTACACCCTTGGAGGGTTCAATGGATATATTGAATTATAAAGGAGTATTTTATGGCGCTTAACTTTCAACAGCTTGGAATGCTTGCAAAACTGAAATCCGCATTTTCCACCTTTCAACAGGAGCATCCTAAATTTATGCCTTTTATTCATGCAGTAAAAGGAGATGCATGCCGCAAAGACAGCATCATCGAAATCTCCGTCAAATCTCCGGAAGGACGGAATTATACCACTAATTTCCGTGTTACCGAAAAGGATTTGGAACTTATCCAGATGCTGAAAGATATGCAGGAAAACCAATAAAGTATACAAAAGCAGGTAAGAAAGGATAGAATTTCTTACCTGCTCTTTTTTTATCTTACTTTAGCATTTCTTTGCTAATACAAAGGAATGGCCTTCCATTTTTATTGCCTGAAGGCTGACTTTTTTACCGGTATATAAATCCATATACTCTCCCTCTTCTTCGATCCAGGCTGTCCGGTCCTCTTCTGCGAAATTAAAAAGTGCTGTCATCTGCTCGCCCTCCAGTTCCCGCACAACTCCAAGGATTCCATTTTCCCAGGTATCAAGCGTCCAGACATTTGCCGATGCGTCAAATACTTTTTCCTTACTTCGGATGGATCTAAGTTTTCCAATTCCATCAAACAGTTCTTTTTGTACCGTTCCTTTTCTCTTTCGTCCGTCTGCCAGCTTCCAGTCAAATTTTCCTCTGTGGATATACCTGGAATCAACCCGTTTTTCCGGATCATTTTTATAAGTATAATCATTTACCTGACCAATCTCATCTCCACTGTAAAGCATTGGAATTCCGGATTGCACCATCATATATGCATGCAGCATCAGATCAAATCTGACTGCTCTTTTTTTCTTTTCTTCATTTTGTTCAAATCCGGCACTTTCAATTCCACACATGGAAGCTGTCGTTGCACAGAATCTGGCATCTCCTGTTATCGGATCTTCATTATAAAGTTCCCCGCGGCTCACACTTTCTGCGATCTTTCCCGTGAAGAAGTCATTCAGATATCTTTTGTGTGGGACTTCCTGCATTCCCCAACCAGAAAGAGTCTGGAAATCCAATCCCCATCCAATATCATCATGACATCTGAGGTAATTTAAGAAAGTATACTCTTTCGGAAGGTTGTTCATAATATCAAGCTGCATCCGTAAAAGTCTGGTATCTCTCGTCGCAACCGTATTCCATGTAGTAGCCATCATGGTTACATTATAAAGCATATGACATTCCGGCTTTTCTATGGTACCAAAATAAGGAACTACTTTTTCCGGTTCCATCACGACTTCCCCTAATAATACAACCGACGGACACACAATCTCCCCGATCATACGCATCATCCTGACTATC
>OIBA01000778.1_pt1 | contig 11141 bp, 10 predicted proteins | sample 1580931 | NCBI WGS metagenome assembly OIBA01 (sample SAMEA3882548, study PRJEB24775) | human gut metagenome | biome: human-associated habitat; feature: intestine environment; material: feces | place: Netherlands | collected 2009/2010
CCTGCATAATCTTTGGCATACATCATCACCTCATTTTCTGCTGATAATACTATAAATTTTTTGATTTTATTATAACCAGTTTACCCTCGTTTCTCAATCAATATTTTCCATGTAACAATGTTACTGCTTTCTTCGACGAATTTTGTTCACCGTTATGGTATACATCTTGTTCTATATTTTTACTGAAATCAAAAAAAGCAGAGCCTGCTCCACTCAGACTCTGCCTCTCACTTTTTTCTTTTTATACTGCCGTCATTCTTCTACTTTTCTCTCATAAACGATCTCACCGCCAAGAACTGTCATATCCACTTTCGTGGTCTTGATCTCATCCGGATCAATCTTATAAATATCTTTCTCTAGAACTACGAAGTCTGCATTTTTTTCCACTTCGATGGTTCCGTTCTCGTCTTCTGTATAGGAAGCGTAAGCTGCGTTTTTTGTAAAAAGCTTCACCGCCTCATCTACAGACATTTTTTCGGATGGGATCCAGCCTTCCTGTGGCTGACCACTGATATTTTTGCGGGTGACTGCAAAATAAATATTCTCCATGGCATCAAAGCTTACCACAGGAGCATCCGAACCACCGGACGTATGGATTCCCATATCCAGCATACTCTTCCATGCATACACCTTATCCATACGGTGTGCGCCGATGGCAGGTTCCACTGTGTTCATATCCAGATCGATAAATACCGGCTGGATATATGCCAGAAGATCCTGGTCTTTCATCCCCTGCAAAATACGCGGATTGGTGATCTGGCAATGTACGATACCATGTCTGCCCTTTTTATTATCCTTCCGGTAAGGAGATTTCGCTGCTGCCTCAATGACCATATCCATGGCACGATCGCCGATACAGTGTACCGCTGCCTGCATCTGATGCTGGTCAAAAAAAGCAAACAGATCGTCAAGCTCCTCCTGACTGAATGTGATGATCCCGGTATTTCCCGGCGAATCCTCGTAAGGCTCATTCATGGCCGCTGTTCTTGCACCAAGGGAACCATCTTGGATCAGCTTCATTGGTCCGACAGTAAAGTGATACCCCCTCTGTCCGGTACGATATCCTTCCTCGATAAAAGCCTTCGCATCCTCCGCCCGCTCAAAAAGGCACTGCTCATAATGGCGGATACTCAGCTCTCCTCTGGCATCCAGTGCCTTATAGGAGGCCATGATCCGACGCCAGTTTTTCCCCGGAAGTGAAGCAAGATCATCGGACTGTACACCTGTAAATCCACATTCATTCAGCTTCTTCGCACTGTATTTGATGTAGTCTTCCACTTCTTCCTGGGATGGTGCTTCCAATACGGAAGAATAAAACTGTACTGCATTCTCCTTCAGAAGTCCGGTATCCAGATCAACCTCCTTCTCAATCTCCGGAAACTCCGGGATTTTTTTCAGAAGCTCCAGACCACAGCTGTTGCACACAGCCACATGCCCGCAGACACGCACCATAATGATGGGGATTTCCGTTGAGAGTGCATCCAGCTCATCCTTATGCGGATAGCGCGGCTTATCAAAATGCTCCTCATTCCAGCCTCTGCAGTAGAGCCAGGTCAGCTTCTGACCTTTGCTCTCCTCCAGTCTTTTTTTTGCTGCGGCAAGCATTTCCTCAACACTTGTGCAGTCAAACAGTTTTACAGATCTTTCCACAAATGCATAATGCAGCATATGCATATGTGTATCCACAAAACCGGGCAGCATCAGCCTTCCCTTAAGGTCGATCCGCTTTTTGCAGGAAAAAGCTTCCGCTTCTTTATCAGTTCCCACAAAAACGATCCGGCCATTTTCGATTCCCACAGCCTCTGCCACTTTTTCACTGTCATCCAGTGTTCTTATACATCCGTTAAAAAAAATTGTATCCACTGTTTATTTTTCCTCTTTTTCTTTTTTATCCTCGTAGAAAAGTGCCATATCCTTATCTACTTTACCGATTCCCATGTAACGCGCCTTGTAATCCTTCAGCAGTTTAAAGAAAGTACCACTTAAGATAAATAATGTGGCAACATTTACAAATGTAGGGAATACGGTTGTAAAGTCTGCAATTACCCACAGCTGTGCCGGTGTTCCGTTTCCGTAAAGAGTAAGCACTGTGACCAGAAGACCCCATAATGGCGTTCCAAGGATAAAAACCTTCTCTGCGATCTTCAGAACCTTCTGATTGTTTTTCAGCCAGTGCTTCAGGATCACGCTGTAGTAGGTGAACCATCCGGTTGATGTTGTTAATCCAAAAAGAAAAATACTGATCGCGATCAGTGCTCTCGCAATGGAGCCCATTCCAGACTCAAATGCTGTCAGTGTCAGCTCTGATCCCTGAAGTCCTGAATTCCAGTAGCCGGTAATGATAACAACAAGACCTGTCATGGAGCAGACTACGATAGTATCTGCAAATACCTCAAATGCTCCCATCAGTCCCTGTTTTACAGGATGGTCTGTCTTTGCGGAAGCATGGATCATTGGAGATGTTCCCCAGCCTGCCTCGTTGCTGTATACGGAACGGGCAAAGCCAAGACGCATTGCTGTTGCAACACCGGCTCCCATAAATCCGCCGACTGCTGCCTGTGTTGTAAATGCACCCTTGAAGATCAGTCCAAAGGTTTCCGGCAGCTTGTCAAAATTCACTACCAGTATTGCGAGAGAGCCTACAATGTAAAGCATGCACATGATCGGTGTCATATAGGAAGAGATCACGCCGACTTTCTTTACACCGCCGATGATGATCAGATAGATCGCTGCCACATACAAAAGTGACGGTACGATGTACGGCAGGTGGAAGGTACTTCCGACAGCCTCTGATACTGTATAATTCTGCAAAGTAATGAACCATGTCATGAAAATACAGCCGCCGAACAGTACTGCAAAAAGTTTCCAGAAGGGAAGCTTTTTCTCTCCGCCAAGACCCTTCTGCATGTAGTAGGTCGGGCCTCCTTGGTACTCACCGTTTGGCTGTTTCTCTCTGTAGTATACAGCAAGTGTTACCTCTGCCATCTTGATGACCATGGCAAGAAGCGCTGCGATCCAGAGCCAAAATAATGCCCCAGGTCCTCCTGGCAACACCGGACATATTGGATACACCAACAGTACCTCCGATCGCAATGGAAATAGCCTGGAACGGTGTCAGGCTCTTTCCGTCATCTCCGCCTTCCTGGCGACGTTCTTTACTGAACATGTTTTTCACAATGCAACCAAAATGGCGGAACTGGAAGAAACCGGAACGTACTGTCAGATATACGCCTGTAGCGAGGATCGTGATCAGCAACGGCAGTCCCCAGAGCCAGTTGGTCAGATTTTCAAATAATTCAAACATCTTTTCCTCTCCTGTCCTTCTTATTTTTTGTCTTTTGCATTCATTCGGAAAATCTGTGTATAGAATATAAAAAATCCCCGGAACATGAAGGCAGATACGGATACCCGGTGTTCCCGACATACAGCTCTTCTGCCATATATCTGCGAGCCCCGTTTCTATCCTCTTTATCCTTCATGCTCTGGGGATCTTACATTTCAGCCCACGAATCTTCCAAACAATGACAGTATATCACAGTTCCGGAGGAATTTCTACTTTTTCTGTTTGAATTTTGTATTTTTATTCATTTTTCGTGAATATTACTATTTTACCGTATGGATTCCGGATACTCCACCCCTTCCGGCATGGAATCCCATTCGTTAAGGCCAAGGCTCTGCTTGAATTTCGCCTGTTCAAGCGTAAGCTTCGGGAGATCATCCTGCAGATAATCCATCAGCTCACTGATGCCTTCCCTGGTCTTGTTATTTACCATGAAGATCCGTTCACAACCCATGTTCTCCATCCACTGTCTGACCATGGGAATGTTGGCATGGGGAGAATCCACCTTGGTGATGATCCCGATCAGCGGCCGTAGTAGAAAATTCCTGCTGCCGTCACTAAACAGGTTAAAGGGCTCATTGGCTGCCTGTACAATGGCGATCACATCCGCCTCAAAGGAAAAGCAGGCCAGTCCTACGCTGAAATGCTTGGATTCCGCATATTCTCCCGGTGAATCAATAGTATCTTCATTTGTATTGGTATACTGAGTCTTATGATAATGAAGCTCTTCCCCTTTAAGCGCCTGTGTCAGGGATGTTTTGCCGGCTTCACTTCGACCCATCAGAAAAATTTTTTTCATTTTTTATCCCGTCCTGCCTCAGCTTCTGTGGATCTTACAAACATCGAATTTCAATGTCTCATGGAAAAATCGTACCACTTCCTCCACAGCTGTCATCACTTCCGTAAAACCGCCTGTCAGGATCAGCGTCCCACAGAAACGATCCATAAATCCTACTTCCACATGAGCTGCCTTCACTGCAACATCTGCCGCAACCACGATTGCCTCCCAGGGTGTGACACGGACTATGCCGATGGCATCTCCTCTGTGATCTTCACCTTCATGAACACCGATATGTAACGCAAGATTCTCATATATCGATCTGTCATTTGGTGTAAAAACATGTGCAAAGGAAAGCTCCTTTCCAGGTACTCTCACCCGGGTCAGCCGAAGTCTTCTTCCCTTAAGGTTCTCATAATCATCATGAAACAGCCTCTCCAGCAGTTCTTCCTTTGTTATCCGTTCTTCCATGGTACACTTCCTTATCTCTTGGTGATATTGCATACTACATATCCCAGAGTATCACGGAAATAATCCACGATCTCCTCCATTGCAGTCTGCACATCGGAAATCTCTCCTGTTATGATCAGTGTTCCTGTAAAACGGTCTGCAAATCCAAGATACACATTACCGCTCTTCACAGCAATATCGGATGCGATCACAGCAGACTCGGAAGGTGTCATGTTCATGATACCAATTGCAGATGATCCATAGTCCACCTGCGGATTCAGTCCAAGCTTCTGATATATGATTGGTGCCGGACCACCCATGATATGGGCAAATGTGATCTCCTTACCGGCTACGGTTTCCTGTACGATTCTGATCTGATCTCTATGTTCATCCGCCATTGATGATTCCTCGCTTTCAAAATTTTATATTATTCTCGATCTGATAATATTGGATAATTTTATAAGCCGGATTTCATTCATCCGGCTTACAGCTTCCTAAAGTCAGGCAGATCTTTGAAATCCGCTCTGCTACCTGCTCATGGTCAAAAAACAGTCTGGCAGTTCATCTGATTTAATTTTACTATTTACCAATTTTAATGTCAAGACAATTCTTCGAAAACAAGTCAAAAAACAACGTTTTTAAAAATAGAAATCCACAAAAAACAACATTTATTTTCAAATCCTCGCGGAAAACCAGTCAGGAATCTGCTCAAAACTCAAACACCTTCTTAATACTGTCATAATGTAGGAATTTTCCCTCTGCGGCAAACGCCCGGATCTGCTCCAGGGTTGCAAACATATATCCGTCTGTCTCTTCCATCTGAAGCTTCAGATCCTTATCCTCCACATCCATGACAAAACGGTACACATCCACAAAGTAATTATCTCCTTCCCCAGGATTCTCTCTTTTATATGTAAAAAGGTATCCGCCCTCTGCCTCACTGGCGTCCAGTCCGGTCTCCTCTTTCACCTCACGGAGTACTGCATCACGGGAAGCCTCTCCTGCCTGGGCTGCACCGCCGGAAACCTCCCACCAGCCCGGAGCCCAGGCCTTTGTCATCACACGTTTGGTAATAAGAAAGGTCTTGTCCGGTCTTGCTACCACGCCCAAAACTGTCAGATGATACTCTCCATCCTTTAAACACCAGTCATTGCGCTTCATAGTTCGTCCTGTCGGTTTCTTATCTGCATCGTAAATATCCCAGAATTCCATTTTATCTATCTCCTGTCTTTTTACAGAACGCGGAAATACAGTCTTACATTTGATCCGTTTCAGCCTGCCCGTTTCTCCGTTTTCTGTATCTTTTTTATTTGTTATGATAACACGTTAAAATCATATATGTAAACCCCTGGATCCGATACCATTTTCCAGTTAGCGTTACCGTTCACTCCGTTCTCAGTAACCAGTTACCCTTCTACATCTGTTTTTTTCACATTATAAACATGCAAGTACCTGCAGCCTGAAAGATGATATGCAAAAATCTATAGATTATTTTTATTATATCGCTCGTATTATGAATTAGTTTTATAGATTATTCTGTTATATAATTAACACAAACAAACGATTCTATTTAAAATAACCAGGGAGGTTTTTTTCAGATGAAGAATGATTATCCGCATATTTTTTCCCCATTAACCGTTAAAAATATGACTATCAAGAACCGTATTGTTATGATGCCGATGGGCACCAACTACGGTGAACAGAACGGCGAAATGAGTTTTCTTCATATCAATTATTATGAGCAGCGTGCAAAGGGTGGCACAGGTCTCATCATCGTAGAGAACGCAAGCATCGATTCCCCGCAGGGCTCCAACGGAACCACACAGCTGCGCATCGATCATGACAACTATCTGCCACGTCTTTTCAAATTCTGTGAAAATATTCATAGATACGGAACAAAGATTGCGATCCAGATCAACCATGCCGGAGCTTCCGCTGTTTCTTCCAGGATCAACATGCAGCCGGTTTCCGCATCTGACGTTCCATCCAAAGAAGGCGGCGAGATCCCGCGTCCTCTTTCCAAAGACGAGATCCTTCACATCGTAAAAAAATACGGTGAGGCTGCAAAACGTGCACAGACAGCTGGCTTTGACGCGGTAGAGATCCATGCAGGACACTCCTATCTGATCAGTCAGTTCCTCTCCCCGATCACAAACAAGCGTACCGATGAGTTCGGCGGATCTGTTGAGAACCGTACCCGTTTCTGCCGTATGGTCATCGATGAGGTAAGGAAACAGGTAGGACCTTTCTTCCCGATCATGCTCCGTCTCAGTGCGGATGAGCTGATGGAAGGCGGAAATACACTGGAGGATACTCTGGAATACCTGGATTATCTTCAGGAAGAGGTTGATATCTTCGATGTTTCCTGCGGACTTAACGGTTCCATCCAGTACCAGATCGATGCAAATTATCTCCCGGACGGATGGCGTTCCTACATGGCAAAGGCCGTAAGAGAAAAATTCAACAAGCCATGTATCTCCATGGGTAATGTCCGTGACCCGAAGGTTGCTGAGCGTATCCTGGCTGACGGTGATGCAGACCTGATCGGTATGGGCCGTGGTCTGATCGCAGACCCTGCATGGGTAAACAAGGTTGCCACAGGTCATGAGTGTGACCTCCGCAAATGTATCTCCTGTAACGTTGGCTGTGCCGGAAACCGTATCGGTGTAAACCGTCCGATCCGCTGTACTGTAAACCCATCGGTTCTTGAGGGCGATGTATATAAGAAAAAACATGTAAATAAAAACTGCAACGTGGTCGTTATCGGCGGTGGCACTGCCGGACTGGAAGCTGCCTGTACAACCGCAGAGGTTGGATGCAATACCTTCCTTCTGGAAAAAAGCAATGAGCTTGGCGGACTTGCATCTCTGATCTCAAAGATCCCTGCAAAGAACCGTCTTGCTGATTTCCCGCACTATCTCATGCATCGTGCAGAACAGCTTGATAATCTTTACATCTTCAAAAACACAGAAGGAACACCGGAAAACATCCGCAAGTTCCATCCGAATATCATCGTAAGCTCCACCGGCTCCGCTCCGCTTCTGCCTCCGATCGCAGGACTGAAGGATCGTATTGACAACGAGAACCATAATATTTATTCTATTCTTGGTATGATCAGCCACATTAATGATTTTCCGAAGGATCTGGAAGGCAAAAAGGTTGTAGTTGTAGGCGGCGGTGCTGTAGGTCTTGATGTTGTGGAATTCTTTGCTGACAGAAACGCAGACATCTCTATCGTTGAGATGATGGATCAGATCGGACGTGATCTTGACCCGGTAAGCAAAAATGACACAAAGACCATGATGAAAAAACACAATGTACATCAGCTTACAAAAACTGCTCTCCTTGAGGTTAAGGATTCTTCCTTCCTTGTCAGGGGCGACGGTGAGCCTTATGAGCTTCCATTTGAGTACGGCTTCGTATGTCTCGGAATGAGAGCTCAGGGACAGCTTTACCAGAACCTCACAGAGGAATTTTCTTCTGAGGATGTTGAGATCATGAACATCGGCGACAGCCAGAGAGCAAGACGAATCATTGACGGTACCCAGGAAGGACGCAATATCCTTACCGTTCTTGAGCAGAAAGGATACCTTTAATATTTTTCCGCTATACCCTTTCCGGGAACACTTCAATCCTTCTACCGGAAAGTGTATATAGATCTGTTACAGTTCACTCGGTGATCCGTAACATAGATTTTCCACGTCTTCCTCCCCCGCAGCCGTCCGGAGAATGTCCGCAACTTCTTCAGATCTATGTGGTGGGAGGTTTAAAAAAGACAAATCTTCATCCAGATTTTACCAATGAGAGGAGTTATTACCATGTCAGAAAGAATCACAGGACATACCGAGCTGATTGGTCTTATGGCATATCCGATCCGCCACTCCAGCTCTCCTGCCATGCAGAATGAAGCTTTTGCAAAGCTTGGCTATGATTATGCATATCTTGCATTTGAGGTTGGTGCAGACGAGATCGAGGATGCTGTAAATGCCATCCGTACTCTGAAAATGAGAGGTTCCAACGTTTCCATGCCGAACAAAACGCTGGTAGGCCAGTACCTTGACGAGCTTTCACCGGCAGCAGAAATGTGCGGCGCTGTAAACACCATCGTTAATGATCATGGTCATCTTACAGGCCATATCACAGACGGTATCGGATTTATGGCAGCACTGAAAGACAATAACATCGACGCTATCGGAAAGAAAATGACCATCGTAGGTGCAGGTGGTGCCGCAACTGCTATCGAGATCCAGGCAGCACTTGACGGTGTAGGCGAGATCGTGATCTTCAACCGCAAAGATGAATTCTGGGGCCGTGCAGTATCTACGGTAGAAAAGATCAACACCAGAACTTCAAGCCATGCTGTTCTCTATGATCTGGCAGATCTTGACCAGCTGAAAAAAGAAATGGCTGACAGTTATATTTTCGTAAATGCGACAGGTGTTGGAATGAAACCACTGGAAGGTCAGTCCGTTGTTCCGGACAAGTCTTACTTCCGCCCGGAGCTTATCGTTGTTGACGTGCCTTACTCCCCTCTTGAAACTGCTATGCGTTCTATGGCAAAGGAAGTTGGCTGCAAGACAATGAACGGCCTTGGCATGATGCTTTTCCAGGGCTCCGCTGCATTTGAACTGTGGACCGGCGAACCGATGCCGATCGAACATATGAAAGAGATTCTTAACATCAGATACGACGACTAAACTGCTATCTGTTCCTGTCGTATCAGAAAGGACCATTATGAAAACAGTTCAGGTAAGAAATATCACACTCGGAGAGGGAAGACCGAAGATCTGTGTCCCGATCGTGGGACAGACAAAGGATGATATCCTCCTTGAGGCAGGGACCTTCGCAAGGATCCCCGTAGACGTTGTGGAATGGCGTGTTGACTGGTTTGAGGACGTTTTTGACACAGACAAGGTTCTGGATGTGGCAAAAGATCTCCAGACCGTTTTAAAGGACACTCCGATCCTCTTCACCTTCCGTACTGCAAAAGAAGGCGGAGAAAAAGCGATCTCCAACGAAGCTTACAAAGCACTCAACATGGCTGTCGCAAAAAGCGGCTATGTAGATCTCATTGATGTAGAAGCCTTCACAGGTGAGGAGATCGTAAAAAGCATGATCCAGGAAGCACACAGCTATGGCGTAAAGGTCATCGCTTCCAACCATGATTTTGACGCAACTCCTGAGAAGGATGAGATCGTGCGCCGTCTTCGCATGATGCAGGACTATGGCGCAGATATCCCGAAAATGGCTGTTATGCCAAGAAACAAACAGGACGTGCTTACACTCTTAAGTGCCACGCTGGAAATGTCCGAGCAGTTCGCCGACCGCCCGATCATTACCATGTCCATGGCAGGTACAGGTGTTGTCAGCCGTCTCGCCGGCGAAACCTTCGGTTCCGCCCTTACCTTCGGTGCAGCTACCAAAGCTTCCGCACCGGGACAGATCAATGTCAACGAGCTTGCACAGGTTCTTGACATTATCCACAAAAGCCTGTGATCCTGTAACCTCCCATAAAAAGGATCTACGGTAGATTTTTGTAACAGAACGCGAATTATAAACCAGTTTTTAAACCCAATTGATGTAACAAATTTTTGCAATTTTAATCCCATAATAGCAAATCTATTAAAATAATAATTAAAAACAACAAATCTCATGACAAAAAAAGAAGTGTGCTGACCCATCCAGCACACTTCTTCTTTTTCTGTTTTTTATATCTTTGTTATTCCTCTGATCAATTTTTATCCTCGATGGCATTCTCCTCTTTCTTTCTGGGGTCCCAGTTTGAAAGGAAGATATTCAGACCGAAGCCTACAGCCAGGGCCCATGCGGATGCCCATGCAGTTCCCTGGGTTGCAAGCACAGCTGCCATAACACCTGCGATCATCTTGTCACGGTCTGTTCTGCAGTAATCCATACCGATCCTTGCACAGACAAATGCCTGGAACATCAGAGTAATGGAGGAACCGACTCCGAAGATCGGACGGAAGAAGCTTACAACCGGAATGATCAGCACACTTAAAAACGTTGCGATACGGAAGGATGCCATACCGCCGATCAGAGACTTCATGGCTTTCTTTCCCTCCTTGTAACGGATGGAAACAGATACTGTCATTCCAACCCATAACGGACCGGAAAGCGGCGGAAACGGCGCAATGACGGAAAGGATCAGGTTCCTGATGCCGCTGACCAGGTTGGAACGGCTGGAATTGAAATCAATATACTCATCGTTTCTGGACTGACGTGCCTCTGTAACCAGTGTCTCTGTGGTAACAAAATCACCAAAGGCGATAACATAGCATACAAGTGCCAGGGGAAGCGCTTTGACAAACATGGAGACCGGCGGGACTCCCACACCAAAGATACTTACCTGTGAGATGATCTCTTTGAACTGCGGGATCTTGATAAAGGTTCCCAGCTCCAAACCAGGCGCATCCAGCTCTCCTACAAGAAGACCTACCACCATGGCGATCAGATACGGGAAAAGGTTTCCATACCTGGCAACAAGATCCAGGAATTTGTTGTTCTTTCTCTTCTCCTGATATTTATCTGAAAAGCTGATCAGGATCAGAAGGC
>OIBA01000794.1_pt1 | contig 10933 bp, 8 predicted proteins | sample 1580931 | NCBI WGS metagenome assembly OIBA01 (sample SAMEA3882548, study PRJEB24775) | human gut metagenome | biome: human-associated habitat; feature: intestine environment; material: feces | place: Netherlands | collected 2009/2010
ATCATCAGATCGTCGTCTAATTCACAGATCTTTTCGATTAATTCTGTGTGATAAAGTTCTGCTTCTTCTTTCATATCTTCTGGGATTTCAACGATAGAGATGTCTTCACCTTTTTCATCATTGTAGATGTAGGCTTCCATCTCGAATAAGTCGATGATTCCTTTGAAGTCGTCTTCTTTACCGATAGGTAACTGAAGTACTGCTACGTTAGCTCCCAGACGATCTTTCATCTGATCAACTGCTCCGTAGAAGTTAGCACCTAAGATATCCATCTTATTGATGAATGCCATTCTAGGTACGTTATAAGTATCAGCCTGTCTCCATACGTTTTCAGACTGAGGCTCTACTCCACCTTTTGCACAGAAGACTGCTACTGCACCATCAAGTACACGCAGAGAACGTTCTACTTCAACTGTGAAGTCAACGTGCCCTGGAGTATCAATGATATTGATACGATGCTCTAAAGCACCTTTTTTAGGCTTGCAATGATCCTGCAGTGTCCAATGACATGTTGTAGCTGCAGAAGTGATTGTGATACCTCTTTCCTGTTCCTGCTCCATCCAGTCCATAGTAGCAGTACCATCATGAGTATCACCAATCTTATAGTTAACACCGGTATAGTATAAGATACGCTCTGTAAGAGTGGTCTTACCAGCATCAATATGCGCCATAATACCGATATTTCTGGTTCTCTCTAATGGATATTCTCTTCCAGCCAAGATTTTTTCCTCCTATAAGTTTTAACATAGAAGCATATCTGGCAAGACGCCAGAACAGATTCTTGAAATTAGAATCTGTAATGTGCGAATGCTTTGTTTGCTTCTGCCATCTTGTGCATGTCTTCTTTCTTCTTTACAGATGCGCCAGTGTTGTTAGCCGCATCAAGAATTTCATTTGCAAGTCTTTCTTCCATTGTCTTCTCGCCTCTGTTACGAGAGTACAGTGTAAGCCAGCGAAGTGCAAGAGCCTGTCTTCTGTCTGCTCTTACCTCGATCGGTACCTGATAAGTAGCTCCACCGATACGTCTTGCCTTTACTTCAAGTACAGGCATGATGTTGTTCATTGCTTCTTCAAATACTTCGATAGCTGGTTTTTCAGCTTTCTCTGCGACTTTGTCAAATGCTCCGTATACAATTTTCTGAGCTACACCTTTCTTACCGTCAAGCATGATGTTGTTGATAAGCTTTGTAACTACCTTGTTGTTGTATAACGGATCCGCTAATACGTCTCTTTTCTGAGTATGTCCTTTACGTGCCACGGTTCTTCCCTCCTTATACATATTGGCAAAGCTTTGCTTTGCGTGAATAATTCATCGGTACTCACATGTGTCTTTCTATGTGTATCGTTGGCGGGACAATCTCCGATGCCTGCCACGTGGCAGGCGATATCTGAATTAAACCCGCAACCAACTATTCTCATAGTTCTGTTTGTGATACGATTTAGTTTCGTTTTACACTAAAATCAAGTGCTTATTTCTTTGCGTCTTTTGGTCTCTTTGCTCCGTATTTAGAACGAGCCTGACGTCTCTTTGCAACACCTGCTGTATCAAGTGTTCCACGAACGATATGGTATCTTGTACCCGGAAGGTCCTTTACTCTTCCTCCACGGATAAGAACAACGCTATGTTCCTGAAGGTTGTGACCTTCTCCTGGGATGTAGCTTGTTACTTCGATTCCGTTTGAAAGACGTACTCTGGCGATCTTTCTAAGAGCTGAGTTCGGTTTCTTCGGTGTAGCTGTCTTAACTGCTGTACACACACCTCTCTTCTGTGGTGCAGATGTGTCTGTAGCTCTTTTCTTCAAAGAATTGTATCCTTTCTGGAGAGCCGGTGCAGTAGATTTCTTTACAGCTGTCTGACGACCTTTTCTTACTAACTGGTTAAATGTTGGCATCTCTTTCACCTCCTATGAAGTAATAATTGGTTACGATTTTAAACAAGTTCTGTTTAAAATGCGCAGAAAAACAGTGCATCGTTTTTCGCACGCTTGTTTATTGTAGTATATTGCAAAAAAAAAGTCAAGGTATTCTGAAAAATATTTTCCAAATCATACCTTGACTTTTTCTTCATTTTTATTCTGTACTTACGGATCCTTCGATTATTTCTCCGTCTTTTACTTTTTTGATCAATCCAATGATCTCAGCCACTGAATTTTCATCCGGATACGTTACATAAAGCTCTTCATCTCCTGAAGAATAGCAGATATCTGTTCCCCCGGTTCCATCCGCTGCCACGGAATAAATATTCCATTTTGCATTGGTTCTGAGCTGAGTCTTGATCAGCGACTGGATCTGGCTGGAAGTAAAGTTCGTATCCACACCATCGCTGACGCTTTCAATAATATCGCTTGCCCCACGGAGCATTGCCGGTGACATCATCTTTTTAATGATTGCAGTGATAACTGCCTGCTGATGGACTCCTCTTCCGTTGTCCCCGTCTGGCAGTGCCTGACGTTCACGGCAAAAAGCAAGTGCACTAATACCATCAAAATGATTCATTCCTTCATTTACATGAATCTCTGCACCCGACTCCCATCCTGTATCAAATTCGAGATCTGATTCAACATCCAGTCCGCCAAGTGCATCAACCACACTGGTCATAGATGTAAAATTAACTCTTCCGAAAAATTCGATATCTGTATCATAAAGTTCTTCCAGCGTCTGCATAGACACATCCACACCATAGATTCCTGCATGTGTCAGTTTGTCGTCCTGTCCTCCGGATACTCCCGGGATTGGTACATAATAATCTCTAGGGGTCGTAATCAGTAATACCTGATGGCTCGTCGGATTGACAACCGCTACGATATTGACATCGCTTCGTCCTTGTTCTGTGATATCACCATTTGTATCAATACCACTCAAATAAACCGCAAATGGCTTTGTAACGCTTTCATCAGATGTATCGCTTTCAATTTCAACAACAATATTGTGCTTATAAATAACCTTTGTATCCTTTGTAAAGGTTGAATACTGTTCCTTGATAATATTACTGTAAGCTGAGTTGTAGATAATCGCATCTACTTCTCCGTCATATAATGCCTGTGCTTCTTCTCCCAGATTACTGTATTCCTGAAGAGTAATGTTCTGTCCCAGTTCCTTTTCAATCTGTTTGACTGCCGACTTCGTCTGGTCTCCACCAGTCGCATACTGAACACCAAATGTATATCCGGCTGCTGCTGATAAAGTATCTGCATTATCATCCGCCTTTACCGCAACTACCATGGAACTTGTTTTCTTATTGCTTCCGGTAATCTTCTGGAATGCATTATTTACTTTTCCTATATAGAAAGAACCCACTCCCAGAATGATGCAGATCAGTATACAGAATATCTTTCCGCCAATTCCTTTTCCTTTTGCCGCTATCTGTGTCAGCAAGGTAATTCCAAGCAGGATCAGCAGTACTCCGATCAGTACCAGGAAATAAGTAGAAGTAAGTACATTGAACAGCATCACATTCACTGCAAGTACTACAGACAGAATAAACTGGATAATTACAAGTATAATTCCAATCGTTCTGCTTACCCGATTTTTCTTTCTTCCTCTGCGCCGTTTATTTTTACGATTCTTATTATTCTCCGGGTCAGACATCTTTCTTATATTCTGATAGTCTTCTTCCGGTCTTCTTTTCTTCTTATCATTCAAAGATGATTTCTTTTTCGGTCGTTCTCGGTAGTAATCTTCCTCATCATCATAATATCGGGCAGATCTTCGGTCTTCTTCATAAGCATACCGGTTCTTCCCCTTAGCCCGTCTGCTTACTTCTCTGCTGTTATTGATACTTCGCATATTTCTATTAGAAGTTCCATCAGACGATCTTCTCCTTGCTGATTTTCTCTGTTCCATATACACTCACTTTCATTTGTTACATAACTATTACACGATATGACACTTTAATTACAATTACATCTCTATATAATATCGTTTTTACCTTATATTGTCAATATTTTCGTGTCAATCCGCATTTTGTGATTCTGCACAATTCTTCTGGAAATTTTTTAATCTGCCAAGGCATATAGTTTTTTTTCACAGAAAGTTCCATCGGAATTTCTCATAAAACAAAAAGAAAACGAAGAACTCTTCTTAAGTCCTTCGCCTTCTTTATTATATTACTACTTTTTATTTATCTTCTACAAGATGGCATGCCACCTTATGTCCAGGAGCAATCTCTTTCATCTGCGGCATTTCCTTAAAGCAACGTTCTGTCGCATGCTGACATCTCTCAGCGAAACGACAGCAGTTCTTCGGATTGATCGGGCTTGGGATCTCACCCTTGATCGGAATACGCTGGTTCGCTTTTGCTTTATTCGGATCTGCTTCCGGGATTGCAGAAAGCAGTGCCTGTGTATATGGATGCATCGGATGAGCATAAAGTTCATCTGTCTCAGCAGTCTCGACCATTGTTCCGAGGTACATAACAACTACACGGTCAGAAATATATTTTACGACACTAAGGTCATGCGCGATAAACAGGTAAGTCAGTCCTCTTTCTTCCTGCAGTTCTTTCAGCATATTGATAACCTGTGCCTGGATAGACACATCAAGAGCTGAAATCGGCTCATCACAGATGATGAATTCCGGATCAACAGAAAGAGCACGTGCGATACCGATGCGCTGTCTCTGTCCACCTGAGAATTCGTGTGGGAAACGTGACATATGATCTTTATTAAGACCAACTGTAGCAAGCAGCTGCTCTACTTTTGCATCTGCATCCTTTGTTGACATTCCATGTTGTTTCAGACCTTCTCCAACGATATCCTTAACAGTCATACGTGGGTTCAGTGATGAATACGGGTTCTGGAAAATCATCTGTACCTTCTTACAGAATTCTTTCTGCTCTGCATGATTGTATTTGAAAATATCTTTTCCATCATAATATACATTTCCCGAAGTCGGATTGTATAACTTGATCATGGTACGTCCTGTTGTAGATTTACCACAGCCGGACTCACCTACCAGGCTGACTGTCTCACCTTTATAAATATCAAATGTAAGATCATCAACCGCTTTTAAGGTTTCTTTACGGCTGATTTCAAAATATTTACATAAGTTTTTCACCTGTACGAGAGGCTGTTTTTTTTCTGTATTTTTCATTTTACACCTCTCCTTTCTCAGTTACTTTTCTTCTCATGTCTGTATCCGGTGCATATTCATGCTGCAGCCAGCAACAGGTTTCATGTTCTTTTGAAAGCTCATAAGTCTGTGGCGGCATATCTTTACAGATTTCCATGCAGTATTCACATCTTGCTGCGAACGGACATCCTTTCGGAGGTGCAAACAAATCCGGAGGTGTTCCTTCGATTGGCTGCAATTTGTGGCCTTTTGCTGTATCCAGTTTGGCAATTGAATGCATAAGTCCTTTTGTGTAAGGATGTGCTGTATCATAGAAAATCTCATCTACAGATCCACGTTCTACGATCTTTCCTCCATACATAACCAGTACACGGTCGCAAAGCTTTGCGATAACACCAAGGTCATGTGTGATCAGGATAATAGATGTCCCAAGTGTTTTCTGAAGATTTTTCAGTACATCAAGAATCTGTGCTTCAATTGTAACATCCAAAGAAGTAGTCGGCTCATCGGCAATAACGATGCTCGGGCTTCCTACCAGAGCGATCGCGATCATAACACGCTGTTTCATACCACCTGAAAGTTCATGTGGATACTGTTTGTAACGGCGTTCTCCATCAGAGATACCTACCATTTTAAGGATTTCAAGTGCTTTTGCTTTTTTCTCAGCCGCACTCATACCTTTTCTTCCGACGAATACTTCTTCAATCTGTTTTCCGATACGCATTGTCGGGTTCAATGAGGTCATAGGATCCTGAAAAATATAACTGATCTCTTTTCCACGGAACTGACGAAGTTCTTTTTTGTTCATTTTCAGAACATCTTTTCCTTTATAAAGAATCTCTCCGCCTTCAAAGAATCCAGGCGGTTCCGGATTCAGTCTCATCAGACACTGAGAGGTAACACTCTTTCCACATCCGGATTCTCCAACTATACCAAGAATTTCTCCCGGACGGACTTCAAAGCTGACATCACGAACAGCTTTTACAACTCCACCGTATGTACGGAAAGAGAATTGCAGATTTTTTACTTCCAATAAATTTTCCATCTTCTATACTCCTTCCTACTCGGTTCCTCTAAGTTTCGGGTCAAATGCATCACGAAGTCCATCACCAAGAAGATTCAGCGCAAGCATTGTTGTACAAATCAGGAATGCCGGTACAAATACCTGGTACGGATGAATTCTCAGCTGTGCGATTCCGTCTTTTGCAAGTACACCCCAGCTGCAGTTCGGTGGTTTGATACCCAGACCGATATAGCTCAGGAATGCCTCCTGGAAAATAGCTCCCGGAATAGCCATTGTCAGGTTTGTAATGATAAGTCCCATGATATTCGGTAAAATATGTTTTACAATGATTACGATATCCGGCACACCAAGGATCTTGGCTGCAGATACGAAATCAGATTCTCTCAGTTTTAATACTTCACCACGAACGAAACGACATCCACCGATCCATCCGACGCAACACATAGCAAGAATCAAACAGTGTACACCGTTACCAACAACTACCATAAGAAGAATGGTAACGATCAGACTTGGGATTCCGTATAATACGTCAACGACACGCTGGATAACCATATCGATCTTGCCACCGTAGAATCCTGAGATACCACCCATGATAGATCCAACGATTGCATTGATGATGCTGGCTGCAAAACCAATTGTCAGAGATACTCTCGCACCAGACCATGCACGAACCCAGAGATCACGTCCAAGAGAGTCTGTTCCAAACCAATGTGCTTTTGAAAAACTCTGGTTCATCTCTGCCACACTCTGTGTTGCAATGTCATATTTGCTGAACATTGGAACAAAGATCGCCATAAGTACATAAAGTCCAATCAGGCACAATGAGAAGAATGCAATCTTATTCTTGCGGATTCGTCTCCATGCATCCTGCCAGTAACCAATATTCGGACGGGAAATAGACTCCATTGTCTTTGTATTTTTTCCTACAACTTTAAACTGTTCTTTTGTAATTTCTGCCATTTCTCGTCACCTACCTTTTTTTACCACTCAGACGGATTCTCGGATCTACAATACCGTATAAGATATCTACAATCAGGATTGATACGATCAGGAATGCTCCGTAGAAGATCGTCATACCAAGAACCAGTGTATAATCTGCCATGTTAATACTGTCTACATAATGTTTTCCCATTCCAGGGATTGCGAAAAGGGCTTCGATTACGAATGTTCCTGTTAATACAGATGCAACTGTCGGTCCCATAATGGTAATAATCGGTGTGATTGCATTACGGATCTGATGTTTAACTGTAATTCGGAAATCCGATAAACCTTTCGCACGTGCTGTCTTTGTATAATCTGAAGATACAACTTCCAGCATACTGGAACGCATCAGACGGGAAATGGATGCCAGTGTATAGAATCCAACCGCGATTGACGGTAAAATTGTGTGCTTAAAGCTTGTGTACTGCGCAACCGGAAGAATCTGCCATTTGATTCCGAAGAAATACTGAAGTACAGATCCCATGATGAAGTCAGGAATCGATGTACCAATGATCGCAATCAAAATACAGACGAAGTCCAGTTTCTTTCCTCGATTCAGTGCTGCTACAATTCCAAGGATCAGTCCGAAGAACAGTGCAAAGCACAGTGAACGGATTCCCAGGTCTGCTGAGTATGGGAATGAGTCAGCAATAATACGGTTAACTGTCTGACTTTCATACTTCATAGAATACCCCAGATCACCATGAAGCACATTCTTCATATAAGTTATATACTGCTCTGCAAGCGGTTTATCCAAACCATAGTAAGCTTCCAGATTCGCTTTGATCTCCGGTGTCATCTTGTCACTTGAGAACGGATCTCCCGGCATCAGACGAACCAGGACGAATACAACACTTGTAAGTACCAAAAGTGTTACGATGGCTAATGCAACTCGTTTAGCTATATATTTTGCCATTCTTTTGTCTCCCTTCATTTTTCTTTATTTGATAGCTTTGATTATTTCACATACTTCCTATTGGCTGATACATACCAAATCTACCCCTCGAAATAAGCAAAACCCTCAAATAAGCAGCCGGTGCGGACCAGTAAGTCCGCGCCGACCGCAAGGTATGTTACCATCCAACTGTATTATTCGCTGATGTCTGCATATACCAGATCGAAGTCATATCCGACAAAGTATACATTGAAGTTAGAAATCTTCGGATTGATCAGATACTGGTCTCTACGTAACTGAAGCGGTACAAGAGCGGAATCTTCTTCAAGGAAGATCTTTTCTGCCTGGAACAGCATATCCTGTCTTGTCTTAGCATCTGTCTCTGTCTGAGAATCTTTAAGAAGCTTATCGTATTCAGCGTTCGCATATCCAGAGTGGTTATACTGACTATCGCTGATCCACAGTTCCAGATAAGAGTATGCGTCAGAGTAGTCCGGAACCCATCCTGTTACTACCATATCGTAATCTTTTTCAGTTTCCATCTGAAGTCTCTGTTTGTAAGTTACCTGGTTGATTTCTACTTTAATACCAAGGTTCTTCTGATACTGTTCCTGAAGAACTTCAGCCTGCTTCTTAGCACCATCTGTATCAGTTGTAAGAAGAGTAATCTTGATGTCTGCCGGATTAGAAACGCCCATTTCTTTCATTGCTGCATCCAGATATTCTTTTGCTTTATCATTATCATTTTCTGCCGGGAATGGTGTATATGGATAAGCTTCGCCGTATGTCTGGTCATCTGCCGCCTGCACGTTTGGAAGTACAAGTCTCTGTGCAACGTCATATACGTCATTGTTAACCAGCTTGTTGTATTCTGTTCTGTTGATTGCATAGTTCAAAGCAAATCTCAAGTTCTTGTTAGCAAGCGGTCTGTCTTCTGACATGTTGAGCATGATGTAATCATCTGCACCTGTATAGTAGAATTCAGTATTTTCTGTATACTGATCTGTCATTTCAGTAGGTACAATTGTGATATCAACTTCGCCCTGTTCCCACATAGCAACCGCTGTCTTAGCATCTGCAACTGTCTTTACGCAGATTTCATCAAGCTTGATGCTGTCTGCATCCCAGTAATTTTCATTCTTAGAAAGGATCATTTCATCGCCGTGTTTCCACTCTGTCATCTTGAACGGTCCGTTATAAACAGATTTTTCCGGATCAGCTGCATATTCTTTTCCGTATTTTTCTACATAATCTTTTCTTGTAGGACCGAATGTTGCCATAGCAGCCATACTAAGGAAGTATGTAGCCGGATGTGCAAGTTCGATAACAACTGTCTTGTCATCTGGTGCAGATACGCCAAGTTCATCGACAGGTACAGAACCTTTATTTACTTCTGCACCGTTTTTGAGGATATATCCGATGAATGCGTAATCGCTTGCCATTTCTGGATCCATAAGTCTCTGGATACCATAAACATAATCGCCTGCTTTTAAGTCAGCGGTAATTTCTTCTGTAATTGGTGTATGTATATGTTTATCCATGATAATTTCCTCCTGTCCTACAGTTCTCTTACCGCATGTCTGTTGACATGACAGCAGATATTGATTGCCACAGGAAGTCCTGCGATATGTGTCGGATAGGTATTTATATTGACTGCCAGCGCTGTGGTTGTACCGCCAAGTCCACCCGGTCCGATGCCAAGATGATTGATCTTCGTCAGCATTTCTTCTTCCATTTCTTTGACATATGGAATATCGGAATGTTCATTCACCGGTCTGGTCAGAGCCTGTTTTGCAAGCAGCGCACATTTTTCAAAAGTTCCACCGATACCAACGCCCACAACCATTGGCGGACAGGCATTCGGTCCTGCATCTTTGACTGCCTGAATTACTGATTTCTTTATCCCCTCTTCTCCATCTGCTGGTTTTAACATAAATATACGACTCATATTTTCACTTCCGAATCCTTTCGGAGCAACTTTTATCTCTACTTTATCTCCCGGAACAATACTGTAATGTATGACTGCCGGTGTGTTATCTTTTGTATTTTCGCGAATGATCGGATCTCCTACAACTGATTTTCTAAGGAAACCTTCCACATATCCCTGGCGTACACCTTCGTTCACGGCATCTTCCAGGCTGCCTCCTTCAAAATGTACATCCTGACCAACTTTCAGAAATACGACTGCCATACCTGTATCCTGACAGATTGGAATCATATCTTCGGCTGCAATCTTTAAATTATCCTGCAGCTGATCTAAAATCTGGCGTCCAAGAGGAGACTGTTCTGTATCCAATGCATGCTTCATCGCCTGATCCATATCCTCTGCCAGAAAATGATTTGCTTTTATGCACATATCTTTTATATTCTGTGTGATCGTATTTATATTAATTATTCTCATCTATATCCTCCGTCCCAAATAAAAAATGCCCTGTCTCATATTCATTTTACCCTCTCCCCATATGATATACAAGTTCTTTTCGCTGTGCTATAATGAATTTAATACATTTTTAGGAGGGGTTGAAATGACAACAAATGTAGATTTAGAGAAACTTCAAAAAGATGCTGTGGATATCTTCAATCAGGGCTTCGCCTGTTCAGAATCCGTAATTTATGCGATCAAGAAGAATTTTGAACTGGATATGTCTGATGATGCGATCGCTATGAGTTCCGGTTTTCCATGGGGACTTGGAGGAGGCGGATGTATCTGTGGTGCGCTTGCCGGAGCAACCATGTGCATCGGCTACTTTTTCGGACGGAAGACACCGGGAGATTCCAAGGTAAACCGCTGTTTCAAGCTTTCGAACGAAATCCACGATTTCTTCAAGGAATACTGTGGTGCAACATGCTGCCGTGTTCTGACAAAAGGCAAAGAGAAGAATTCTCCGGAACGTAAAGCACAGTGTACAGACTTTGTAGCTGCTACTGTGAAGAAGACTGCGGAGATCATTCTTCGTGAACTT
>OIBA01000797.1_pt1 | contig 10902 bp, 9 predicted proteins | sample 1580931 | NCBI WGS metagenome assembly OIBA01 (sample SAMEA3882548, study PRJEB24775) | human gut metagenome | biome: human-associated habitat; feature: intestine environment; material: feces | place: Netherlands | collected 2009/2010
TCCATTCCTGCACCTATCAGACCCTCGCAGATATCCGGAAGTGCGGACACGCCCATCAGAAATACAAGCGTTCCCTTTGTATCAACAAGTGCCCGGAAGTCTATATCATATTCTTCTCCGGCTTTCTTGTGTCCTGTAATGATGTGGACTGAAGAACAGAAATCCCTGTGTGTTACCGGAACCCCGTTATATGCCGGTACTGCAATGGAGGAAGTAACACCCGGAACAACCTCATAAGGGATCCCATTCTCCCGAAGAAGCTCCAGCTCCTCTCCTCCTCTTCCAAAGAGGAATGGATCTCCGCCTTTCAGGCGCACCACACGAAGACCCCGCTGTGCCTCCTCAAGAAGTACCTGATTGATATTTTCCTGACGCATGATATGGTGACTGGCACGTTTGCCTACATTGATCAGCCTGGCATTTTCCGGGATTCTTGACAGAACTCCCTGACCTACCAGACTGTCATAGACGACCACATCTGCCTGTTCCAGCACTTTGAGGCCTTTTAATGTAAAAAGGCCGATATCGCCAGGACCCGCTCCTACCAGCCATACTTTTCCTGTTTTCATCTGTTTTCTCCTTTTTTCCGAAGAGTTTCTGCCAGTTCCCTGCCTAAGCTTTCCGCATCTGCCTTATTGCCACGCAGTGTTCCTGTTACATAGGAACCGTCTTTTTCATTATAATAAAGCCCTCTGAGATAGATCTCATCCCCGAGAATTTCCGCATGGGCAGCCACCGGAGAAGAGCACCCTCCATCCAGGAGCTTTACAAAAGCACGCTCCGCACTTCCCGCGGTCCAGGCATCCTTATCACAGTAGCCCTCCAGGAAATCATAAGCTTCCCCTTTTCTTCCCTGTACAGCAAGGATTCCCTGACCAGCAGCCGGAATGATCTCATCTGCTGTAAAATACCGGTTGATCCTGGATTCCAGTCCAAGTCTCTTAAGGCCGGCAGCAGCCAGGATCAATGCACTGTACTGTCCTTCATCCAGCTTCCGGAGTCTTGTCTGAAGATTTCCGCGGATACTTCTGACATCCATATCCGGATACAGTTTTTTAAGCTGTAAGGTTCTCCTTAAGCTGGAGCATCCAAGGGGCTTGCTTTTATCAAGTTCAGAAGCTCCCTCAGGAAGAACCAGTACGTCTCTCGGATCTTCTCTTTTGGAAAAAGCCAGAAGCGGCAGCTCCTCCGGAACCTCCATAGGCATATCTTTCAGGCTGTGTACAGAAAGAATACTTCTTCCATCTATCAGTGCTTTATCCAGCTCCTTTACAAAAAGCCCTTTTCCGCCAACCTTATCCAGTGTACGGTCCAGAATGATATCCCCGGTAGTTTTCATAGTGAGGATTTCCACTTCCAGATCCGGATTTTTTTCTTTTATGTAGTCACGGACCATTTCGCTCTGCAGCACTGCAAGCTTACTCTCTCTGCTGCCGATCACGATCTTATCTCTCTTCATCTTCATCCTGCTCTCCCAATACTTTTTCCAGCGCATTCTGGATCTCTTCCCTTACACGCTTTGCTTTTTTGTGATCCAGTCCGCTGGCTGTAACTCCAACTACCATTTCATCCCGCATATATACGCCTGGGAAATAAAAATCACAGGCTTCCCGGTCGGAGGCTACATTAACATAAATGCCCTCCTCCTTACAGACACGGTGGATCTCATCATTCAGCTTCCAGTCATTGGTGGCTGCGATCACCATATATGCATTGGCAAAATCAGAACGTTTCACGGGACGGATATACAGAGTCACGGTTCCTGCTTTCCCGAGATCCATAAGCTCCTGGGTCACTTTTGTAGCCACTACCGTGATATTTCTTGTAAATTTCAGAAGAGTTTTTATTCTTCTGGTAGCAATATTACCACCACCTGCCACAACGATATTTTTATCGGACAGGTCTATAAACATGGGGAAATAAGGTTTATTCTTCATAAAGTTTCTCCAGTCCTTCCACACATTCCAGAAAAGCATCCTGGTTCAGACTGTCCCGAAGCCCGAAGATCAGCTTGTTCACAACCTTTCCGGCTGCAGTATCCACTGCTTTTTTCAGGTTTTCTCTGTCTGAATCCTCCATAGGAGTTTTCCGGAAGATTTTTTCGATCCTCAGGTTCAGATCTTCCACAGCATCCGCTTTGATCTCCTGGATGCGCGGGATGATATCACGACCTTCCAGCCACTGGAAAAATTCGTTCATCTGGGCCTTCACAATGGCTCCTGCTGCTTCTAGGTTATCTGCAAGTTCCTTCGGTGTCTCGCCGGTTCGGAAGCTGTCCATATCATAAAGTGTGATGTTATCTTTTTTTCGGATCTCCGGATCAATATCTCTTGGAACTGCCAGATCGATAAGGATCATAGGTCGTTCCACACGTACATCCTCAAACAATTCTTCCGTCAGTGTATAATTGGGGCTTGCTGTTGCGCTGACCACCAGGTCACACTCCGGCAGATAATCCATTCTCTCACCATAATTGATCCTGCTGCATCCAACAGGAATGCTCACAACACCACTTCTGTACTGACGGATCGTAACCGTCACATCCGCTCCTGCTTCACGCAGTGTCTGGGCAGCCATCTTCCCCATCTCACCGTTTCCGATCACCATACAGACTTTATTGCGAACATGATAACCGCCCTCTTCCAGAAAACGGATGGCCTGATGGATCACAGAAGGATTTCCATGGGAAAACGGCACTTCCGTTTTGATCTTCTTGCCTGCAGTTACCGCCATACGGAAAAGCACCTCCAGAACACTGTCTGTGGTAAACTCATCCCTTGACATACTCAACGCATCTTTTACCTGGGTCAGGATCTGATCTTCCCCCAGGATCTGGGATTTCAGTCCGCTGGTAAGATAAAACAGGTGTTCCACCGCCTCTTCGTTTTCTCTGCTGGTAAAATACTTCTGGTATTGTTCTCCCTGCACACCTTTCAACGAGCAGAGCCACTGATACAGGTCCGGCTTCTCCTCATCTGCAGTACTTACCCACAGTTCCAGCCGGTTACAGGTCGACAGAATAATACACCCGCAGATCCCAGCTTCTTCTTTCAGCCTGCGCAACGCCTCTCCGGTATTTTTACGGGTAAAAGCAAACTGCGCTCTGACATCTACAGGTGCCATATTATGATCGATTCCAATCATGAATATACTCATGTCCTACGTTTCTCCTTTGTTTCCACAATCTTTTATTATGATAAACATTTCCGTAAGGAAAGTCAACTACGATTGACAATGTCAGCCCTCCCTTTTATAATATCATATGGTAGAAATTGCGGATCATCTTTATATTCCAGCGGAGAAATATAAAGAGTTTATCATAATCACCATAATTATCAGGATGGAGGAAATCCCCGTATGAACTCAGCTTCAAAAAAAGCGATCCTAGTAGTAAGTTTCGGCACAAGCTATGAAAACACCCGTAAGCTTACCATCGAGGCCATCGAGCACGATATTGCCGATGCATTCCCGGCCTGTCCCACCTACCGTGCATGGACAAGCAAAATGATCATTGCCAAACTGAAAAAGCGGGACGGTCTTACGATCCACACGGTAAAGGAGGCTCTGGAACAGATGCTTCTGGATGGTATCACCGATGTGATCGTACAGCCGACTCATGTGATCAACGGTATCGAAAATGATCAGATGAAAGCCGATGCGCTTTCTTTTCGTGACCGTTTTTCCAGTATTGTTTTCGGAAATCCTCTTCTCACAACAGAAGAAGATAACCAGGCGATCGTCCGGGTAGTTGCAGATGAATTCCGGGACATGGATCCGGACACTGCACTTGTACTGATGGGACATGGAACAGAACACTACGCAAACACGGTTTATGCTGCTTTGGATTACCGTTTTAAAGATACCGGACATAAAAATATTTTTCTTGGAACTGTAGAAGCCTATCCGGCCCTGGACTCCCTTCTCCGGGCTGCCGACAGCTTTCATCCGAAAAAGATCGTGCTGGCGCCTTTCATGATCGTAGCCGGCGACCATGCACAGAACGATCTGGCCGGTGCAGATCCGGACTCCTGGATGAACCGTCTTTCTTCCGAAGGATATGAAGTCACCCCTGTACTGAAGGGACTTGGCGAATATCCCCAGGTCCGGCAGATCCTTGTGGAACATGTACAGCAGGCCATGAACGTTTCGGTCTGACAGAGATCAGATGATCCATATATCCCTCATAAAAAAACTGCACCGTGATCCATCCCTGGATCTTCCGGTGCAGTTTTTTATTTTTTATGAAATTACTTGAAATTCTGAAATTCCTGTTATTTATGCCATCAGTTCATCCAGTTTTGTCTTTACAGCAAGGATAAACTCTTTGCTGTTCAATACCTGTACCTCTTTCAGGGAAGTGATCAGTGCAAGATCCTTGGTCATCTTTCCGCTTTCAATGGTATCCAGTGTTGCTTTTTCCAGTTTTCCTGCAAAATCAGCAAGTGCTTCATTTCCGTCCAGCTCGCCTCTCTTGCGGAGAGCTCCTGTCCATGCAAAGATCGTTGCAACAGAGTTTGTGGATGTTTCTTTTCCCTCAAGATGACGATAATAGTGTCTCTGAACTGTTCCGTGGGCAGCCTCATACTCAAAATATCCCTTCGGGGATACCAGTACAGAGGTCATCATGGCAAGAGAGCCAAATGCGGAAGATACCATGTCGCTCATAACATCTCCGTCATAGTTCTTGCATGCCCAGATAAAACCGCCTTCTGCCTTCATAACACGGGCTACGATATCATCGATCAGACTGTAAAAATAGGTCAGGCCGGCTTCCTCAAATTTATCCTTAAACTCTGCATCAAAGATCTGCTGGAAAATCTCTTTAAATCTTCCATCGTATGTTTTGGAAATGGTATCCTTGCTTCCGAACCATACATCCTGCTTTGTGTCCAGTGCATAATTAAAGCAGCTTCTCGCAAAGCTCTTTACGGAATCATCAAGATTATGCATGCCACGGAGAACACCTGCTCCATCAAAATGCTGGATCAGCTCCTTACGCTCTTCTCCGTCTTCGCCCTCAAATACAAGATATGCATCTCCCGGCTTGTCAATATAAAATTCTGTATTCTTATAGATATCTCCATATGCATGACGTGCAAGTGTGATCGGTTTCACCCAATTCTTTACACATGGCTCGATTCCCTTTACAACGATCGGCGCACGAAATACAGTTCCATCAAGAATAGCACGGATCGTTCCGTTTGGACTCTTGTACATTTTTTTCAGGTCATACTCTTCCATTCTGGCTGCGTTTGGCGTGATCGTGGCACATTTTACGGCTACTCCGTATTTCTTGGTTGCTTCTGCTGCATCAATGGTAACCTGATCATCTGTCTCATTTCTGTGCTCAAGACCAAGATCATAATATTCTGTATTCAGTTCCAGATACGGTGTGAGAAGTTCATCCTTGATGATCTGCCACAGGATACGTGTCATCTCGTCTCCATCCATCTCAACTAAAGGTGTCTGCATTTTGATTTTTTCCATATTATTTTCTCCTTTTGAGGTTTATTCTCCTGTTCGGATTCCAGGTACTCTTTCCTTTAGAATCTTTCTTCAGCACTTTTACTGTACATTGTACTCATATTTTCCGGTTCCGTCAACGCTTTTGTGCTTTACCACACTATGTTTATAAGAATTGTATAATAATTCAGCCTGCCAACAGTTTTTCACAGTTAAATTTCCCCCATCCCTGCTGATTTCTGGGAAGTCCCATATCTTCTGCATTTTCTCTTAACAACATCTTTACCTCTACATTAGAAAGCCGGGGATCTTTTTCCAGAAGGCAGGCGATCCCTCCTGACACCAGAGGCGTCGACATGGAGGTTCCGCTTTTGAGCCCATATGAGTACGGCAGTCCCGGTGCACAGGCAATGACCTGGCTTCCCGGCGCTACCAGATCCGGTTTGCACACACAGTCAAAAGTAGGGCCTCTTCCGGAAACTGCCTTTCTGCCATTCAGCATATCACTGGAGCCTACGGTAATGATTTTCCGGCTGCTTCCCGGTGCTGTTACCGTGCCGGCCCCCGGTCCCTGATTTCCTGCTGCAGCTACCACCACAAATCCCAGATCCCAAAGTTTTTCCACTCCTTCAAGAAGATCTGTCTGTTCCTTATGATCCCGGGATGTTGTTCCCACTGAAATATTAACGATACGGATATGATAAATGCTTCCAAACTCCATGATCCACCGAAATGCCCGCATCACATCCTCCCTGCTTCCGTTCCCGAAACGATCCAGAACCTTCAGAGCAGCGATACTGCAGCCAGGTGCAGCCCCTTTATATTTTCCACCTGATGCAGTTCCGTCCCCTGCAAGGATCCCGCTGACATGAGTCCCATGTCCGTTATCATCATATGGGCTGCGTCTGACTCCTGTAAAATCACGAAACACGGAAATACGGCTGCCAAAATCTATATGAGGAAAAATACCGGTATCCAGAACCGCCACGCCTATCCCTTTTCCTGTATACATCCTTTTATACCTTTCCAAAGCTCTCCCGCCGGACATCTGACCTTTCTTTAGCTTATTCTGCGGACATCTTTCCCGCTACTCGTTTTATATAAAAAGACCCCGGGATCTTACATCTGAATCCCCGGGATCTTTGCTGTATATTTTATTTAGTTTCCTCTTCCTGTACGGAAATTAACTGTTTTCTGGATCTGATTGTCCATTCCGTAGCTGTAGCTTCCATAAACACCGGTATGCCAGCCCTTAGCCTGTCCTTCCGGGTCATAATGAAGTCCGTTTATGATCACCCAGCTATGTCTTGTAAAGCCATCCCCGGCTCCATCTCTGGTTCCCGGAACACGACCGCATACCACATATGGATCATATCCGATCTCTCTTGCCAGTGCGGCAAATGCACAGGCATAGCCATAACAGTTTCCCTTTCCTGTAGCAAGCGTTCTCCACGCAGTCATTCTCCACCAGTCATTCTGATTTAAATTCGGATAATAGGCAGATGAATAATAGGTATTATTTATCACATAACTCCAGCACGCCTGTAGCTTCTGGCTTTTGGACATTCCACTTCTTGTAATATTTTGGACCACGCCTATACAATGCAGCTTCAGACTGCGCATATCATTTTTTACAGCCTGCCCCTTTCCGTTAAACCGGATTCCCTCCAGAGTACGGTTTTTGTAAAAACGTCCCCAGGAATCCGCATAGTAAAGATTTCTATCCGGAAGGCACAGCCAACCCTTTGAAGGATTTCCATATTTATTTACGTAATAGGAATATTTTCCTACATTTACGATACGTGACGTCTTTCCGTTCAAAAGGCGTCCTGCAGTATCAAACACATAGATCCTGGAACCGATCTTGTTATGGTAAGTTAACGCATAATATTTAGGCCCGAAATAATACCGTTTTCCCTTTACGGTCTTCCATTGGTTTCTGATCTTTCTGCCCTTGGTGTAGTAGTAATATTTTCCTTTTTCTCTGTAGAGACCGGTTTTCTTCTTTACAGTTGCCGTAGTAGTTGCTGCCTGCGTCTCACAGGTTACGGAAACCGTGCAGATCTGCACCGCAAAAAGCATGACCATCGCCATAAAAAACAATTTTAATCTTTTCATACGTATCTTTCCTTATCGTTCATTCTAATCAATACTCTTCGTATCTCACACTTCCGTCAGAATAGGTGATCTCATAGTAGCCATGACCACTTCCGTCACAGTCATCATAGGCCTGACGGCTAACTTCGGTAGGTTCTGATGCTGCTGCCTCTGCTGCTGCCTGTGCCTCTGCTGCCGCTTTTGCCTCTGCCACTTTTTTCTCTTCAGCTGCTTTCTGCTCTGCTACCAGCTTGTCGATCTCATCTTTATTGGAAGTGAAGTATGTATGTGCCGCATATCCCTTAACACCATCTCCTTCAACCTTCAGCCATCCAGGGCATACACCGGTTACCTTGAACTCGGTTCCAAGAGATGTTACTTTCAGGGATTTTGATTTTGTATCCGCTTTTTCACGGATATTTACATTGGATTTTGCATAGGTAGTGGCAGCTTCTTCCAGCTCAGTCTCCTTCGCATCTTCCAGCGCTTCCTGAGATTTTCCTTTTTCATCTGTATAGGAAATATAAAGGATCTCATACTCATTATAAAAAACAGGTTCTTTCCAGTCATCCGGTGTCACATTCCGGAAGGTATGCTCTGTACCATCTTTCATGGTGATCACTAGATCCTGACCTGCCGCATCCTTGGAGTCTTTCTTTTTGCTGTCATCCTCTTTTGCATCCTGAAGCTCTGCGGATTTCACCTCAAGTCCGCTCTGATTTTTTACTGTAAGCTCTCCGATCTGAAAATCCTCTGCGGTCTCTTTTTCTTCTGCGGAATCTTTATCGCCAGTTTTCTCTGCGGTTTCCTCCTTTGTCGTTGTCTCGTCTGCAAAAGCAGCTGTCGGTGCCCCCAGACACATCGCTGCGATCAATGCTGCCCCTAAAAGCACCTGTACTGTTTTTTTTCTCATTTCTTATATCCTCCTTTATAGTGTCAGTCCGCCTATTATACGGGCTGAATCTTTGTTGCCTGTAAGAATTTCGATCTGATTTCCGTCTGCTGCAAGAAGTGAACGGTCCAGATATAAGCAAAAACCGCTACTGTCCGTTTTTCCATCTTCTGTGGAAACATCCATCGGAAATGCTTCATAAATCTTATCATGGTTCAATCTTATATAAATCCTGCTGTCTGTATCCAGATATTTTTCTTCAATACAGCCTGTGATCTTCTCCAGATTTCCCTGGATCTCGCACTGAACTGCTCCGGCACCGGCAGGAACCGTATCTTCTTCCGTAACGTTCACCTGACACTCCGGTCCTTCCATGATCGGCGGTGACTGTGCCATTTCCGGGAGAAAACGCTCTGCCCGTTCCACGATCACAGTATCTGCATTCTTCTCATCCACTTCACTCATCTGGTAAGGTACTCCTCTGGAAAAATACGCACTGGAATAAGCATCTGCCATAAACGGAAGCAGTGCATTACCAAAAGAATCACGGAACATGACCAGACTTCCTTCCTTCACAGGATTTACCGTTGTGATCTTCGGATCAAAATTACTTACCACTTCTCCCACATAGGCAAATGTTGTCTGTCTGTCATAATAAACTTCCTCTTCCGGTGTCGTTGCAAGAGGATACAGCATCTCATCCAGATCTCCTGTGAAATCTGTTTTTATAGTATAGGGTTCCTCCTTATAGGAAACATGCTCCTTTTTCAGAGAAGACAGCAATGTATCCGCCGCAACTGCAGCACCCTTGTTGTTCCAGTGTGAATCTCTTTTGTGATAAAGAACTTCTTTCTCTTCTGAAAGAGTCTCATACAGATCTCCGTAAGAAACCTGCTCCTGCCTGAGATATTTCTGAAGATTAACAAGGTTTTTGTCCGATGATACCTTCAGGCTGTCATAGTACGGCATGTTCTCTCCATAGAGTGAGTTTTTATTAGGTGCCACAGTAAAAAGAAACTGCACACCTTTTTCATTCAATGTCTCCTGCATCATGGCCAATGTATGTGCAATATTAAAAAGGCTTCTCTCGGAAAGAAGCTCCTCTCCAAGATAATCCTCCAGCGAATCCTTATAATAAAGCCAGTTATCGGTTCCCTGGATCACACCATCTGCAGTAGATACTCCGAAAATCTTCCCGTTCAAAAGGGCATTTGCCGTTACCAGCTCATTTCGAAACGCAAAATGTTCCTGAAAATATTCGCCTGCTTCCGGCAGCCAACGGGTATTGATCTCGTTTTCTTTTTTCAGTTCAGGAAACTCAGCCAGTCTTCGGTTTTCAGACGATGCTTCCTGCTTTGTCACCGCCATCCCCAGAGATGGCACAAGACAAGCTGCAAAAAATGCAGTAATATAAAGCACCTGCAATTTTTTCATGTTTTCTGCCTCCTCTTAAAATCGAAAATAGATGAACGGATTATAGGTTCCGCCGGCAAGGCTCAATACACAAAGCGCAAAACCAGCCAGACTTAATACATAGGTAAAGCCTTCATACCATTTATACTTTTTCAGCATGCTGTTTACCGGAACTGCTGCGACCAGTGCCGCTGCCAGCGTTACAAGATATACCGGTGTCAGCTGCTGCAGTGTAAGGCTCATTGCGGAAGCCTTCCATCCAAAATCCGTAAACATTTCTCTGATCCAGAAGCATCCCTGCTTCATAGTGTCCGCACGGAAAAACACAAAGCCAACACAAACTACCAGAAGTGCATAGACATGCTGAAAAAAGCTCTTGAGTTTTCCGCCCTTTTTCCCGATAAATGGGATATACTCTTCCAGCATCAGGAAAAAGCCATGATAAATTCCCCAGAACAGAAAATTAAAGGAGGCACCATGCCAGATACCTGTACACACAAAAACGATCATTTTATTGACCACTGTACGGAATTTCCCTCTGCGGTTTCCCCCTAACGGAATATACAGATATTCCTTAAACCATCCTGAAAGAGACATATGCCATCTTCTCCAGAATTCACGGATACTGGCAGAAATATAAGGATAATCAAAATTCTCATGGAAATGAAATCCAAACATCATTCCGAGTCCCAGCGCCATATCACTGTAGCCGCTGAAATCAAAATAGATCTGCAGCATATAGGAAACTGCGCCCAGCCAAGCACCCAGACCGGTGATTCCGGTTGCTGCCGCACCAAAGAGATTATCCGCCACAAGTCCCATTGTATTGGCGATAAGAACCTTTTTGCTCAAACCTGCAATGAAACGCCGGATTCCTTTTCCGATTTCCTCCGGCGTCTGCTTACGATTATTGATCTCCGCCTCCACATCATGATACTTGACGATAGGTCCCGCGATCAGCTGTGGGAAAAATGAGATATACAGAAGCACCTTTCCGAAATTCTTCTGAACCGAAGCATCTCCCCGATAAACATCGA
>OIBA01000812.1_pt1 | contig 10769 bp, 6 predicted proteins | sample 1580931 | NCBI WGS metagenome assembly OIBA01 (sample SAMEA3882548, study PRJEB24775) | human gut metagenome | biome: human-associated habitat; feature: intestine environment; material: feces | place: Netherlands | collected 2009/2010
ACACCTGCCATTCCAGCGATATCAAGACCGCCTACCTTTGCCAGAACATCAATGGCATCCTCAGGATCCGGTTCATTTAATGCAATGGCTTTTTTGATCGCATTGATCTTGCGCACAAGTCCCTCGCTGGTCAGACCTGCGCCGCGCCCTGTCATCTCTTCCACCGGCTGTTTCAGCAACACAGAAGCAACTGCACTGCTGGTGGTTGTATTTCCGATTCCCATTTCCCCTGTTGCCAGAATCCGGTAGCCCTTATCATTCAGTTCCCTTACCATGTCAATGCCTGCTTCAAGCCCCTTTACAGCCTGTTCTCTTGTCATGGCAGGACCCTTGGTCATATTCTGTGTACCATAGGCAATTTTATGGTCTGTGCGGACTTTTGTATCCGTCACCATCCCCATATCCACCGGAAAAATCTCCGCATGGTTCTGCTTACACATCACACCGACAGATGTGTCATATTTCAGAAAATTCTCGGCAACGATGGCAGTAACTTCCTGTCCGGTCTGTGTCACACCCTCTTCTACCACGCCATTATCCGCGCACATGGCGATCAGACCTCTCCTGGAAAGATCCACCTCTGCGTTTCCTGTAATTCCCGCGATCTGGATCAAAAGAGTCTCCAGTTTTCCAAGAGAATGCAGTGGTTTCGCAATACTGTCCCATCTTTTCTGTGCAATCTCCATGGCATTGTGATCTAATGGCTTAATCTTTGCAATAGCTTCTTCCAGAGTCATGAGTTTTCCCTCTCTTTTCCTTCATTATTTTGATTTCCCTGTTGTAAACACAAAAAATTTACTGAATACATAATTCAGTATCAACACAATAAACTGTGTCAGGAATTTCCCGATCATATCATTAAGCCCCATCACTGACACAAGCAGCCATACACCGCCAACCTCGATCACCATAGTGATCAGTCTGGCACTGACAAATTTGCAGAATGGCTGAACATGATCCTTCAATGTCTCGCATTTATCCTGAAAAACATACTTCGAATTTACCACATAGGCAAACAGGATCGCCAGGATGATTGAAATAATATTGGCGATATTCAGCTCCACCTTCAGCTTTCTGAGAATGAAAAAGCTGACCAGATTTACCATAGTGGTACATCCGCCAAAGAAAATATAGCGGATAACGGAACTTTCATACATTTTTCTGATCCATTGCTTCATACAAATATATCCTCTCAGTCCTGTATATTTCCATTCTTAATTACTTTTGAAATAATATATCTCGGTCTGCGCTTTACTTCTTCATAAATCTTGGAAATATAATATCCAATAATTCCAAGACTGATCATCATGGCGCTTCCCACCAGAAGTAGCACCATCAGCAGGGTGGTATAACCTTCCACTGCAGAACCTGTAAAATACTGCACAAGCGAATAGACCATAAGTACCAGCGAACAGATAAAACATATCGCTCCTGTGATCGTAACAAACTGCAGCGGAAAAGTAGTAAATGCCACGATATTTGTGAACGCATATTTCACCAGCGCCCAGGGAGACCACTTGGAAACGCCGGCCTCTCTCTCCTGCACCTCAAATTCCACACTGGTAGTCTTATATCCCACCCAGGAAGAAGTAGCCCGAAAGAACATATTCCTCTCAGGCATAGACAGAATACTGTCCACAGCCTTCCTGTCCATCATCTTAAAATCCGAGGCATCCTTCATATTTACCTTAGTTGCCTTAGACATGATATCATAGAAAAATCCGGCACATTCTTTATGTAAAAAGCCCTCTTTTCCTCTGTCTGCCTTCACACCCTCGATCACTTCATAGCCTTCCTGCCACAGCCTGTACATCTCAATAAGCGTCTGCGGCGGATGCTGCAGGTCACAGTCCATGACAGCCACCACATCTCCACAGGCCTGCGCCAGTCCTGCAAAAATCGCTGCTTCCTTTCCGAAATTTCTGGAAAAAAGAACGCCTGTCACATTCGCATCCCTCTCTCCTGCCTTCTGAATTTCTTCCCATGTCCGGTCGCCGGAACCATCGTTTACAACCACCAGCTCATAGGGAATCTTCGCTTTTGTAAGAACTTCCGCCAGCACCCGACAGGTTTTCCCAACCATCAGCTCCTCATTATATGCCGGAAGTACCACTGATAATTTACTCATGATGTCATTCCTCATTTTGTTTCATTCATATACAACAGACTAGTTTCTCATTCACTGTCTGTTACTCCTGTAAATATTTTCTATAATGTCAGGGGCAAAAGGTTATTTTACTCCTAAGCACTTTACAGCTCCCGCAATTCTTATTTCTACTTTATTATACACAAATTTACAGAAATGTCCATTCCAACAATCTGCATGCTCCAGTGTGTCAAACACTTCACAGGATAATAGCACGTATGTTACTGTTCTCTTCGTTCTCAGTAACGAGACTCAGATACATTCCAGACTTCCTGAAGCAATGGAATTTGGATTACTTTTTCTTCCTGAACACCAGCATTACATATATAACCAGCCCCAGAACAGAAAGAAGCATTCCTGCTTTCAGGTAAGGCGTACAATATGTCAGGCGTATCTCATGTGAACCAGGCTCCAGTTCCAGAGCCATAAACATGGTATTCGCCTTCTGAAGCTTCGTTTCTTTCCCGTCCACATAAGCCGTAAATCCCTTACTGTACGGAACAGACAACACAAGAGCTTTCTTTTCGGAAACACTGATATCCCCTGTAATCTCATTCGTTCCCATTTTTACATTCTCGAGAGCTTCTTCACCCAGCTTCACAGTTTTTTCCTCAATCCCCTGCACCGGCTGGCTCACAACTCTTAATTTATCATAGGTATAAACACCTGTATTGGCAAAGGTGATCGTCATAGTACGAACCCCTGATCTGGAATATCCCATATTGCAGAGAAAATCATGCCGTCCACTGTAGGCATTATACTTATCTGTAAAAATCTTTATGGTCTTGGTCACATCATTGGAGCTGACTGTCATAGCCGCTTCCTTTGATTCCTTCCAGTATCGCCACCGGCTGTCCTCATCAAGAACCTTATTTTGGTCATACTCAGACATCTTCTTCCACTGACTGTTACCAATCAGTTCTCTCGGTGAAAGACTGTCATAATCCAGATTATCTGCGATCAGGTAATTCTCACTGTCCGTAAGACCATGGAACACAAGCTTCAGCTGCGCCCCTTCCTTCGTCACCCTGATTGCTCCCTTAGACAGAGCACAACCATCCCCTGTCTCCATACGATACTGGATATTCTCATTATCAGCATCAACAGATGCCTCAGGCAGTGTACTCTCCTCAAGCACCACACCGTCCATCAAAGCCTGCTGCTTTTTTACCACATCCATTTTCTCATATTCCGATTCAGGAATATAACTGTCATAAGTATAACCCAGAGGCAGTGCATTCTCATTCTCATAAGCCCTGCACTCACTTTTTCCCTTTCCTGCAGAGCCCTTCTCTTTATTATATCCATAGGAAAGATAGCGGAAATTATCACCACTTATCACAAAATATTTCACAGAAGCCAGCCTGTCCAGGATCGTCCTTCCGTCCAGGTTCTCATAATGCTGCTCCCATGGCGTATTCAGATACATTTCACTGAAAAAATCACTGATACTGCTGTTTGCAAGACTGAAATAATAAGCAGTACTGTTCGTACCCATATACATAGAAGTATTATCATAGGGCAATGCCCCATACTGGTCATAACGATAGACACCTGAATCCCCGGCAGCAAGAACCGCCTTATCCGTATTCGACTCCAGCTTATCCAGCGACTCCTCTTCGGCTGCAAACTCTGACAGATAATCCTTCTCATAAGAATACTGATAAGAAACATTCAACATAATGCTCACCACAAGCAAAGCACTGAGAAGCCCGCACATATACTTCCCCTGCAGAAAAATATTTCCAAAAGAAGTAACCGTAAACACAGCCAATACCAGAACCAGCACACCTGCCATATTTCTCTGCGTTCTGGCAGCTTTCGCAAACAGAGCCAGCACACAATACGCCACCGTCATGACAAAAATCTTCTTCTTTTCCCTCACAGTCAGAGTAAACAGCTCAGGATATGCCTTCACAAAAATATACGCGATCATCATCCCATAAGCCCAGATCCACCTGTTGGACACATAAGAGAAACCATTGAGCACATGCCCTGCAAAAGGCACCAGCAAAAACAGATTCAACAGCCCAAATCCTAATTTCAGATCCAGAATACCCGGCAACCCCCCACTGGATCATATTCTCCCCGATCAGATCACCCAGATACTTCTCATAATAAATTTTATCATATAAAAGAGGCACATAATTCTCAGCCTGAAACCTATCCGTACCAAAAATCGTCATGACCACCGGAATAAAAATAACCGCCGCGATCATCAAAGCCACCACATAATAGCCGATAAACTTCACCAGCCATCTCAGAACATCCTTCACACTTCTCTCACTGAAAATCCCAAAATACCGGAAAGCCGCATAAATAAACATAAAAATACAGATCATATAAAAGAAATAGAAATTCGACATAGCCGAAACCGCAGTCGCCCAGATAAACAGCCATGGCTTCTCCCTCTTATAAATCTTATCAATCCCCATCAGAACCAGTGGCAGATAAATCATAGGATTGGAAAAATACGGATGCTTCATAGCCGCATAAATCGTCCATCCCGCAAAAATATAGATCAACGTTCCCATAAACGTCGCCTGCTTCGGATTCTTATGATAAAAACAAAAAACACTAAAAGAAATCCCTGCCAGATAGATCCTCAGAAAAATCAGAACCTCATACAAAACCTCCGTCTTATCCGCCGGCACAAACACAGACAACAAAGTCAGCGGATCCCCGATCACATAATAATGCAAAGTTGTAAGAATATCTGAACCATACCCGATATTCATATCCCACATAGGCAATTCCAGCTTATGCTCTACAAAAATCGTATGCAGAACCTCCCTCAGATACCGCCCATAATACGCCAGAGAATTCAAATGCTGCGGAATCCCATCATGACTCCACACCAAAGACTTCCCATTACCCGCAAACTGATAATAGATAAAAAAAGAAATAACCCCAAATACAAGCGTATATAATAAGTAGAAATCCTTCTTACTATCCCTGCTCACAAATTTCCTCATAACCGCTCCTTTATATTCTATCATTCTAAACCGAGTTATAAAGTTCTCACTGATTATAGACAAATATCCAATACTTGTCAAATTTATAGCCAACATTATTTCATTGTTTAAGAACGACGAAAGTATTTAAATCAGCCAACAACCAGCCGGGGAATGACAGAACATCTGAGGCGAATCTCGAGGGTTCATGTAATTTCTTAGTATTTGGAAAGCCGCGTTATTCAGAAATTGCTCACTGTTTGAGCGAAGCGAGTTTGAGCAATTTCTGAATGTTTTTAGCGGTTTTTCAAATACTTAGAAATTACATGGTTCCGAGACTGAGCCTCAGATGTTCTGCCATTCCCCGGCGTCCCCTTTTTAAGCAATACATAAAAGGACCGCGATACAAAAAGTACCGCGGCCCACATATATCGTCTGGACACTATAAATAGCTCTATCTATTTATTTTTTAATGATTTATAAACTTGTTTACAGTCGTTCAAAAACCGAAAAGATTATTCAGCGCTATGAAGAGCGATCAGCTTCTGCAGATATTCAAATCTAGCCTTAGCCTCAGCCTCATTCTTAGCAAACAGTCTTGCAGCCTTCTCAGGATTCTGACGTTTCAGAGAGTTGTAACGAACCTCACCGTCAAGGAATGCCTGATAATCTTCCATGCTCGGAGCCTTGGAATCAAGAGAGAACTTGTTTCCTTCAGCTGCAGGATTGAATCTGAAGTTATGCCAGTATCCAACCTTAACTGCTAATTCTTCCTCTGTCTGAGCTTTTGCCATACCTTTCTTAATACCATGATTGATACATGGAGCATAAGCGATGATTAGAGAAGGGCCGTGGTAGCTTTCAGCTTCAAGCAGAGCCTTAAGAAGTTGAGCTTGGTTAGCACCTTGAGCAACTTGTGCAACGTATACATAACCGTAACTCATAGCGATAGCTGCAAGGTCTTTCTTCTTAACTTCCTTACCTGCGGCAGCAAATTGAGCAATAGCACCTGTCGGTGTAGCCTTTGATGACTGACCGCCTGTATTTGAATAAACTTCTGTATCGAATACAAGAATGTTTACATCTTCACCTGATGCAAGTACGTGGTCAACACCGCCGAAACCGATGTCATAAGCCCAACCGTCACCACCGAATATCCAGCAAGATTTCTTTGATAGGTATTCTTTATCGGCAAGTACGTCCTTAGCCTCTTTAGAATTGATATTAGCAATAGCCTTTAGAAGTTCGTCAGTAGCAACCTTGTTTGCGGCAGCGTCATTCTTTGTTTCGATGAACTTGTCAACAACAGGCTTAACATCTGCATTTTCTTCAGCTATCTTTTCAAGTTTAGCGATGTTTGTATTTCTCAATGTATCTTGAGCGATGAACATACCAAGACCGTATTCGGCGTTATCCTCAAATAATGAGTTAGCCCAAGCAGGACCGTGACCGTTTGCGTCTATTGTGTATGGTGTAGATGGTGAAGAACCACCCCAAATTGATGAACAACCTGTAGCATTTGCAATATACATTCTGTCACCGAATAGCTGTGTAACAAGTTTTGCGTATGGTGTTTCACCACAACCTGCACAAGCACCTGAGAATTCAAGGTAAGGCTTTCTGAATTGGCTGCCTTTAACTGTTGAAATCTTGAACTTGTCAAGAACTTCCTGCTTTTCTGCAAGCTGAACAAGGTAATCATACTTTTCCTGTTCCTTAGCTGTTTCATCATCGAATGATGTCATAACAAGGGCAGGAGCTTTTTTGCCGGCGTTGTTTACAGGGCAAACATTAGCACAGCTTCCGCAACCTGTACAGTCATAAACTGAAATAGCCATAGCATAGTAATAGCCGTCAAGTTGCATTGCGTTTTGGTATCTGATACCCTCAGGAGCATTGTCAAGTTCTTCTTTTGTAAGAATTACAGGACGGATACAAGCGTGAGGACATACATATGAACAGTTACCGCATTCGATACAAGTTTCGTTATTCCAAACAGGAACGTCGATAGCAATACCTCTCTTTTCAAATGCTGATGAACCAAGAGGAACTTCACCTGTCTGATAAGCCTCGAATGTAGAAACAGGTAATTGCATACCTCTGAATTGGTTGATAGGAACAAGTACATCGTTTACATAGTCGATTAGCTTGCCTTCACCGTCATACTTAACTGAAAGATCTTCGCTTTGAGCGTTCTTCCAGCTTTCAGGAACTTCAACCTTAACGATTTGCTGAGCACCGGCATCAATAGCGTCGTGATTCATCTTAACGATTGCGTCACCCTTCTTTGAATATGATGCAGTTGCGGCGTCCTTCATATACTTAATAGCGTCTTCTTCAGGAAGAATCTTTGAAAGTTTAAAGAATGCTGATTGAAGAACAGTATTAATTCTGTTGCCAAGACCGATTTCCTTACCAATCTTAACACCGTCGATTGTATAGAATTGAATATTGTTGTCAGCGATATATTTCTTAACCTGACCAGGAAGATGTTCTTCAAGTTCTTCTGCATTCCATGAACAGTTAAGTAGGAATACACCGCCCGGCTTAACGTCCTCAACCATATTGTATTGTCTGATATATGATGCCTTGTGACAAGCAACAAAGTCAGCCTTGTTGATTAGATATGTTGAAGTAATCTTAGCATTACCGAAACGTAAGTGAGATACTGTAAGACCGCCTGACTTCTTAGAGTCATAGTCAAAGTAAGCTTGTACGTTCATATCTGTGTGGTCACCGATAATCTTAACAGAGTTCTTGTTAGCACCGACTGTACCGTCTGCACCAAGACCCCAGAACTTACAGCTTGTGATACCTGCCGGAGTTGTGTCAGGGTTTTCATCAAGAGCAAGTGATAGGTTAGTAACATCATCGTTGATACCGATTGTAAATCTCTTCTTTTCTGTGTTTTTGAATACGGCAATGATTTGAGCAGGAGTTGTATCCTTTGAACCAAGACCGTAACGACCTGTGTATACAGGAACATTGGCAAATTCTGTGTCACGAAGTGCCGCAACAACATCAAGATATAGAGGTTCACCGATTGAACCCGGTTCTTTTGTTCTGTCAAGAACAGAAATCTTCTTAACTGTTGAAGGAATAGCTGCAACCAAGTGCTTAACACTGAAAGGTCTGTAAAGTCTAACCTTAACAAGACCAACCTTGCGGCCGTTTGCGTTTAGGTAATCAACAGTTTCCGAGATTGTATCACAGACACTGCCCATAGCGATAATAACTTCATCAGCGTCTTCTGCACCGTAGTAGTTGAATAGCTTATAATCGCTGCCGATTTTTTCGTTTACTTTATTCATGTATTCTTCAACAACTTCAGGAATTGCATCGTAAGCCTTGTTAGAAGCCTCTTTAGCCTGGAAGAATACGTCAGGGTTTTGAGCTGTACCTCTCTGAGCAGGATGTTCAGGATTTAGTGACTTACGTCTGAAGTCGTTTAGTGCATCCCAATCAAGCATATCTGCAAGATCTGCATAATCCCAACAAGCCACCTTTTGATATTCGTGAGAAGTTCTGAAACCGTCAAAGAAATGAATGAACGGAATTTTACCCTTTATTGTTGATAGGTGAGCAACTGCACCAAGGTCCATTGCTTCTTGCGGATTAGTTGACGCAAGCATAGCAAAACCTGTCTGACGACAAGCCATAACGTCCTGATGATCGCCGAATATTGAAAGTGCATGTGATGCCAAAGCTCTTGCCGATACGTTAAATACGCAAGGAAGTTGTTCACCTGCAATCTTGTACATATTAGGAATCATAAGTAAAAGACCTTGTGATGCTGTATAAGTTGTTGTAAGAGCACCTGCTGTAAGTGAACCGTGAACTGCACCTGCGGCACCGGCCTCAGACTGCATTTCAACCACTCTTACAGTACGTCCGAAAATGTTTTTCTGTCCGGCAGCTGACCATTTGTCGGTTACTTCTGCCATTGTAGATGATGGTGTGATAGGATAGATAGCGGCAACATCTGTAAACGCATATGATGCGTAAGCTGCTGCGTTGTTACCATCCATGGTTTTCATTTTTCTAGCCATCGGAATTAATTCCTCCTCTTTTTTCTCTTATTAAAGAGAGAAAACTCCCTTTAATGTGTATTAGTTATATATACATATATATATAATATCACTTTTGAAACTCAAAATCAAGGGCGGAACACAATATTTTGTGTTAAATATGAATATTTTTCTAAAAACAGGGGAGTATATAGATTTTAAAATAAAAAACCAAAGCATTTTTTATGCTTTGGTCATTTTCAAACGAAGTCTTTTTTCTTTTTCGATAAAACTGTTAAACAGATAATAGCATTTATCGGACATTTGCGTAAGTTTCTTTGTGGAAATATCTTTTCCGTTCTTTAAACGTTTTTTGACGGCACAATCAAAACGATATTTATAAAAGTCAACATACAGTGAAAAAAAGAAAAGATGTATTGAATTAAACAGTATTTTCATATAATACCTCCCGAAGTTAATAGTTATAGTATTTTCAAAATTAAATAAGTTAACCATGTAATATTTGCGTTGAAGTACAGAAATTGGCTTACCTATCGGAAGGTAAATGATTGTAATATTACTGTAATAAAGCAGTAATGGATGTGTAATTGAAAAAATAGATATAGGGTGCTATAATTAGAAATCAGTTAGTCAAACACAATATATTGTGGTTTGAAATGAGTGGGATACGATATTTGAGGGAGTAATTTAGTTATGAAAGTAGTAAAAAAGGACAATACAAAAGAGCCTTTTAACGTGCAAAAGGTCGTTATTGCGGTAAATAAATCAGCCTTTCGTGCATTGGTAAAATTTACGGATGAGGAGATTGACTTTATATGCCGTTTCGTTCAGGACGAGGCGAGAAAAATGGGTAAGGAAGAAATTGAAATCTCCGAAATGCACAACATTGTAGAGGGTGCGCTTGAAAGAGTTAATCCGAAAGTTGCGAAAAGTTATCGTGATTACAGAAATTACAAACAGGACTTCGTACAAATGCTTGATGAAGTTTATAAGAAAAGTCAGTCGATTATGTATATCGGTGACAAGGAAAATTCAAATACTGACAGTGCGCTTGTTTCGACAAAGAGAAGTCTTATATTTAATCAACTTAATAAAGAACTTTACAAGAAGTTTTTCCTTACAACAGAAGAACTTCAGGCGTGTCGTGACGGATATATTTACATACACGATATGTCGGCAAGACGTGATACAATGAACTGCTGTCTTTTTGATGTGCAAAGCGTTTTGCAGGGCGGCTTTGAAATGGGGAATCTTTGGTATAACGAACCGAAAACTCTTGACGTTGCATTTGATGTTATAGGCGATATTGTTTTGTCTGCGGCAAGCCAGCAGTACGGAGGCTTTACAGTTCCGTCGGCAGACCTTATTTTAGAGCCGTATGCGGAAAAGTCATATAAATATTATATAGAAAAATATAAGAATATCGGACTTGACGAAGAAAAATCAAAAGAAATCGCAATACAAGATATTCAAAGAGATTTTGAACAGGGTTTCCAAGGTTGGGAATATAAATTCAATTCGGTATCATCAAGCCGTGGAGATTATCCGTTCATAACAGTTACTATCGGTACTGGTACGGGACGTTTTGCAAAGATGGCGTCAAAGACTATGCTTGAAGTCAGAAAGAACGGACAAGGCAAA
>OIBA01000839.1_pt1 | contig 10476 bp, 7 predicted proteins | sample 1580931 | NCBI WGS metagenome assembly OIBA01 (sample SAMEA3882548, study PRJEB24775) | human gut metagenome | biome: human-associated habitat; feature: intestine environment; material: feces | place: Netherlands | collected 2009/2010
GCTTTAAGTACAGCTCGATTGAATCTGCTTTTGAATACACTTCGAACAAGCCTACCTATCGCTACAGCTATGTACGCGACCACCCCTCCAACTGGATGGGTCGCACCGACGCCTACTCCGAGGCCGGCATCAACGAGAAGGGCGTCTCCTGCTCCGCCACGCTAAGCACCTCCTATAACGAGGAGGCCGCTGCAGCAGACCCCATCGATGAGGAAGTGGGTCTGGGCGAGTACAGTTACGGCAGCATCATCCTGGGCGAGAGCGCCACGGCCCGCGAGGGCGTCGAGCTTCTCGGCAGCCTGATCGATGATCAAGGCGTCTGCACCAACGACCAGATCATCATCGCCGACAACAACGAGACCTGGCTGTTCGCCACACTTTCCGCCCATCAGTGGATCGCCATGAAGCTCGCTGACGACGTCGCGTCGCTCAACCCTAATATCGGGAGCCTCAACTACGATGTCGACCTCAATGACACCGAGAATTGCCTCCACTCTGAAAAGATCCAATCCATGCCCGAAGAAAAGGGTTTCGCCAAATACTCCGCTGACGGCAAATTCGATGTCGCCCAAACGTATGGCGAAAGCCTCGCCGATTCCGGCGTAAACCAGTGGTCCCGTTATGTGCAAGGCCGCAATTATTTTGGTAGTCAGCTGACCGAAGGCACAGATTACGACATTATCACAGTAAAGGAGAAAGGAAAACCTGACCAAAAGGGAGCCATGGTCAGCGAAATCCAGCCCCTGTTCTTCAAGCCTGGCAAGTCTGGTTGGAGCACTTTCGAGTTGATTCGCGCCTTCGGCAACCGCGGCGAGAACGTCCCTGGCCTCAACGCGAATACTGATGGTGTTTATTGCATCGGCAGCGAGCGCAACACCGAGATCAACCTCTTCCAGATTCGTCGCGGGTATGACCCCGAAGTCGCTACCATCCAGTGGGAAATGCTCTCCCGCGCCGCGTACTCCGTCGCCATCCCGTTGTACTCCGCTCTGATAACTGAGGTCAGCCCGTATTTCAGCGATCAGACTGTCTCCTTCGACCACTGCAATGAGACCGACATCGTGAACAACGAGGAACCCGAGAACTCTATCAACTACGTCCTCATGGACATCAGCTCGCTCTGCTTTGAGAACCCTGACACCCTTGGTATCAGCGTCCGCGCCTACCTCGATGCGCTCCAGAACGAGCTCATCGAGCAGAACAAGGAAGTTGACGCCGCCATGCTGGCCGAGACGACCACCGAGGGCCGCACTGCCCTGGCCAACAAGGCCGGCAATGCTGCCACCGAGAACACCTACGTCAAGTGCAAGGCCTTGCTCCAGGAGATGCGCGCCTATCTGAAGGCTGAGAACTTCGACCAGCCCTTCACCCCGAGCGACCTGAACACCGAGACCAACGGCCTCAAGGTGTCCATCACCTACGCCAAGGACGCTCTTGCCACCGACCCGGTAACCCCGGATCAGCCTGGTACTCCTGAGCAGCCCGGTACTCCTGAGCAGCCCGGTACCCCCGAGCAGCCCGCTAAGCCCGAGCAGCCCACCACCAAGCCCGAGAAGCCTGGCAAGTCGGACACCACGACCACGGTAACCACCAACAAGACGAACACCAAGGGCGGCCTGCCCACCACCGGTGATCGTTTTGATGGCCGCATGGTGGCCGCATTCGCCATCGCTGGCGTTGCCGTCATCTCCGCGGGCGGTTACTTCCTCTACCGTCGCAATAAGGAGTAACGTCTTAGCTGAGCGGACAAGGCAGCAATGGCAGCCTCGCCCGCTCAGCCCGCTCTTTTGACCGGCGGGAAACCCGCCTGAAATCTTTTTAAAAAAGATTTCCCCGCACACACTTCGCTGTGCTATAGTGCAGCGCAACAGCAACGAGGTGCGACCGCGCCAAGGCATCACGAAAGGAGCCACCGACATGAAGAACACGATGAAGTCTCTCAACAACTGGTGGTGGCGTGATGCGAATACGATCGGTCGACAGTGAGTCCCTCACGCCTGTTTTTGCGCTCTAGGTGATTGGAAGGCCTCCGGTTTCGACCGGGGGCCTTTTTCTATCTCGAGCCCGATCGCATTCGCATCACGCGCCTCCGCTTTTCTCTTGCACTCCCATTCCGAAAGGATTTTCACCATGTCTCAGAACACCACCACCGCCCAGCCCCGCACCGTCCAGACCGCCGACCGCGGCAAACTCGACGTCCGCGCCCTCGTCTTGCTCGCCATCCTGCTTGCCGCTGGCTTCATCCTCAACTTCACCGTCGGCAAGGCTATCTCCGGCATCTCGGGCGGTATGATCAGCCCCGAGTTCATTATCTCGGCCTTCTGCCTCACTATCCTGGTCGTGCGCCCCAACATCGGTCAGGCACTCGTCATCGGCCTGATCTCGGCCGCCGTGATCCAGATCACCACCACCTCGCCGTTTGTCGATTTTGCCGCCGAGGGCATCGCTGCCATGCTCATGGCCGTCATTGTCAACGCTGCCGCCAAGGACGGCCAGGTTAAGCCCGCCATCGCCATTGTCGCAGCCTTCGTGACCACCTTTGTCTCGGGCGTCATCTTCATGGTCATCAAGATGGCCATGCTCGGCGTGGTAGGCGAGCTCGCCGCCGCCATGCTGCCCGTCGTCGCCATGACCGCCGTCTTTAACGCCATTCTGGTCGGCGCCCTCTATCTGCCCATCCAGAAGGCCCTGAAGCTCAACTAACCCGCTCGGCTTTACGAGCCACCCCATCTTGGCGTTCATTCGTCGCTCGCGTACCCAAGTACGCTTCACTCCTCTTTCGCGCCAGCCTGGGGTCCCTCGTAAAGCCGTCTCCGTGCTTCACCACCAAAGACTGTCCCAAACGGCTAGCTCTTGGGGACGTTCTTAAACGACTGGTCATTTAAGAGCGTCCCCAATGACTATGAAAGGTATCCATGGAAACGATCATCAACGTCGACGATGTCTCGTTCTCCTATGGCACGCAGACCGAGCAGGCGCTCAGCCACATCTCGCTCAGCGTGAACAAGGGAGATTTCATCGGCATCATCGGGCCCTCGGGCGCCGGCAAGTCCACGCTTGCCGCCTGCCTGTCGGGTGCCGTGCCCCACCACTACACCGGCGCGTTCTTTGGGTCCGTCATGGTTGACGGCCATGACACCTGCGAGGTCTCGCTGACCGACGTGTCACAGATCGTCGGCAGCGTGCTGCAGGATATCGACACGCAGATGGTCGCCTCGGTCGTCGAGGACGAGATGCTCTTTGGCCTCGAGAACTTTGGCGTTCCGCACGACCAGATCGAGCAGCGCGTGAGCGAAACGCTCGAGACCGTCGGCATCAACGACCTGCGCGACCGCGAGATCGCAACCCTCTCGGGCGGACAGAAGCAAAAGGTAGCCATCGCCGCCATCCTCGCCATGCGTCCGCGCGTCTTAGTTCTCGACGAGCCCACCGCGGCACTCGACCCCGCCAGCTCCACATTGGTCTTCGAGACGCTGCGTGAGGCAAACCGCGTACTTGGAATCACCATCGTCGTCGTTGAGCAAAAGGTCGCTCTGCTCTCGGAGTACTGCAACCGCGTGCTCGTGCTCAACCATGGCGAAATTGCGCTGCAGGGCGAGCCACACGAGGTCTTCGCGCATACCGACGAGCTCCGTGCCATCGGCGTCGACTGCCCTCGCGTCACGCGTATCTTCAATAGCCTCGAGGCCGATGGCCTGGTAAGCGGTACCCCCTGCTTGGATGTCGATGAGGCCGAGCGCCTGATTTCGGGCATCGTCGACCCCGCACACGCGGCTATCGAAGCCCAGGCGCCCGCCGGTTCCCCGCATGCACCGTCGTTGCGTCCTCATGCCAAGGACGCCGAACCCGTACTCACCTTCGACCATGTTGAGTTTGCCTATCCCAATGGCGGAGCCGCCGTACACGACCTTAGCCTGACGCTCTATCCCGGCGAGCTCGTGGGCATCGTCGGCCAAAACGGCGCCGGCAAGACCACGCTCACCAAACTGCTCACAGGCCTGCTTAAGCCCGCCTCGGGCAGCGTGCGCGTCACGGGACTGGATACCGCAGCCGTTCCCACGAGCCGCATCGCTCGCGAGGTCGCGACCCTCTTCCAAAACCCCGACCGCCAGATCTGCAAGGACACCGTGCTCGACGAGGTCGCCTTTGGCCTGGAGCTTGCCGGCATCGACCGTGCCGAGGCGCTGCGTCGTGCTCAACTCGTCATCGACCGCTTTGGCCTGCCGGCCGACGAGGCGCCCTTCTCGCTCTCGCGCGGTCAGCGCCAGATGGTGGCACTCGCCTCCGTCGTGGTCGTAGAGCCCAAAATCGTGGTGCTCGACGAGCCCACGAGCGGCCTTGATTACCGCGAGTGCATGACCGTCATGGAAACGGTGCGCACCATGGCCGAGCGCGGTTGCGCCGTTATCATGGTCTGCCACGATATGGAAGTCGTCTCGGATTTTGCCGAGCGCATTGTGGTAATGGCCGACGGTCGCATCCTCGACCGCGGCCGCACGCACGAGCTATTCTCGAACATCGAACTCATGCGGCGTGCCTACGTGGAGCCTCCCCAGGTTATTGAACTCTCGCGCCGTCTGGCATCTTCCGTCTCGCCCGCTTTTGCGCAGGTGAGCGAGGTCACCGATGTCGTTCGAATTACCAAGGAGATGGTCCACCGTGGTTAACGTCATCGACTACATGCCGGGCGATACGCTGCTGCATCGCCTGAATCCCGTCGTCAAACTGGGCCTCGCCGCCGCCATCATCGTCGGCATCTTCTTGTCCGACACCTACGTGGCGCTGCTGGGCTTTTTGGCACTCACCCTTGCACTGGGTGTCTATGCCGGCGTCGTCGACCGTCTGTTCTCGCTGCTCAAGTTGCTGATTCCGCTCGCGCTTATCATGCTGGTGCTCCAGCTGGCCTTTATGCGCGATGGCAACGTGGTGTGGAGCTTTATCACCGACACGGGCCTCATCACGGGATCGAAGGCCTGTCTGCGCCTGCTGGGCGTGGCGTTACCACTCATCCTCATGCTCATGGTGACCAAGCTCAACGACCTTGCCAACGCCTGCGTCGAGGTGCTGCACGTGCCGTATCGCTATGCTTTCACTTTTACCACGGCGCTGCGCTTCGTGCCGGTGTTTGGTCAAGAGATGAACGCCATCATGGAGGCGCAGACCGCACGCGGCGTCGAGTACGACACCAAGAACCCCATCAAGAAGCTTAAGCTCATGCTGCCACTGTGCGTGCCGCTGCTCATCTCGAGCGTGGGCAAGACCGATGCCACAGCCTTGGCGGCAGAACAGCGCGGCTTCTATCTGCGTACGCGCGCCAGCTCGTACAAGCGCTACCCCATCAAGGGCCTAGACATCGCCGTGCTCATCGTCAGCATCGCCCTCATCGCCATCGGCTTCCTGTTCTAGTTCACCACTGACAGCAACCGCCCAACGCAAAAGGCCTCGGCTCGCACCAAACGAGCCGAGGCCTTTACTGTTTCACCAGATAAAACCTACCAAAATTAACCTGTCCCTTTTTGACAGGTCGGAAGCTAGAGGCGGTAGGGGGCGCCGCTGCGGATGATGGATTCGCGCACCAGGACATCCATGGCGTCGAGGGTGATCTCGGGCATCTCTCGGTACTTCTGTAGCACCGAGAGCTCGGTGCAGGCCAGAATGACGCGGTCGCAGCCGCTACGGGCGAACTCCCACATCACGCGGTCGAACTTATCCATATCGGGCTCACGTCCGGCCTTCACATCATCGTAGATAAGGGACATCACATCGTTCTGACGTTTCTCGCTGGGATAGACGACCTCAACACCCGCAGCCTTACATTCGCGGCCGTAGACACCCGCGCCCACGGTTCCGTCGGTGCCCATGATGCCAATCTTGTGCACCGGCTCGGCCGGCATACTCAGGTTGGGGTCGAACTCGCACTCCCCCATCACCGCACCCGCAAGGGCATAACGAACTGACTCACGCGGCATGTGGATAATCGGCACCTTCGTAAACGACTGGATCTGGTCATAGAAGTAGTGTGACGTGTTGCAGGGAATGGCAATGTGTGCACAGCCCAGCGACTCGAGTGCCTGGGCACACTCTTTCATGGTCGCCAGCAGCTTGGCATGCTCGCCGGTCTTAATGGCCAACGTGCGGTCGGGCATGGTCGACTTGGAGAGCACCACCATGTCGATATGTTCCTGATCGCAGGCAGCAGCCGTATGACGCACCACCTGGTCGTAGTAATACGACGTGGCCTCGGCGCCCATGCCGCCGATAACTCCCAGCTTTTCCATCGCCGCCTCCTTGGTGACGCTTGCGCAATTGCGCGTATCATACCCGCGCCCGCCCGATGCAAACCGGACGGGCGCCGCGCTCATCTACTTGTAATACGTCTTGAACAGCTTAAAGTGGCGCAGCTTGGTGTGCCACATGCGCAGCCAGCGGTTAAAGACAAAGTCGCCCTTCATAAACGAAGGGTCGGCGCCCTTGCCTTCCTTGTCCAGGCGATGCACCTTAGCGCGCAGCTCGGGATCCTTGACGTACTTGTCGACGACGCCCATGGGGACGACCATCCACAGGGCCTCGTCCTGAGCCGTCACAAACTCCGGCTCAAACGGACGGTTGAACACATACTCGTCCACCACATACTTGGCAACGTTAAAGCCGCTGTTGGTAACGTAGTAGTTGCTGCGGCCCTGGCGCGTGTTGAAATCGAAGAACTTAAACGAGCCGTCGCGCTCGTCGTACTTTACGTCAAAGTTGGAATAGCCCACAAAGTGAAGGTCCTCGAGCAGCTTGCGCACGCCGCCCATGAGCTCGTCGTTGGGCTCGGTAATGATACAGGCATGGTTGCCGACACCGTGGGGCTGATGCTCCTCGAGCAGCACATGGCCCAGGCACATCATGCGGACCTTACCGTTGCGGTCGGAATAGCTGGTGAGCACGCGCATGTACTCGTCGTTGCCGGGCACGCGATCCTGCAAGATCAGATCGTCGGTGTAGCCGCTGGCATACGAATCGCGAATAACCTGTTCCAGCTCGGCGCGGTCGGCAATCTCATAGGCCTTCTTCTGGCCCTCGAACTCGTGCTGCCACCACATGATGCCGTCAGAAGGCTTCAGAATCATCGGGTAAGGAAAATCGATCTGGTCGAGCACTTCGGCAGGCGCCTCACCCTGGGCATTGAGCATCGCCTTGGTAAAGGTAAACGTGTGCGGATAGGGCACGCCATGCTTCTCGCACAGCTCGTAGAAGATCTCCTTCTTCTGACACTGTTCAAGCATGCTATAGGGAGCGTAAGGCGCGACGATGTTATCCGCCAACTCATGGGCATCCTTGGCCTGAGCCACGAGGGCAACATAGTTATCGCCACAGCCCACAAGGACAATCGTCTTATCGGTATGCGCTTGGGCAATGCCGTTGACGGTTTTGAGCATCACGGGCATGGTATCGATATCCACGTTGGGCGTGTAGTCGATAATCTGGCTGCGGTACGCAGGGCCCGTCTGGTACTTGCCAAAGACCAGACTCTTGACCTGGTACTCCTCGTAGAAGGCGCGCGCCACCGAGTAGGCGTTGATGTCGCCACCGAGCAGCACGGGAATGAACTCGCGCTCTGTAAATTGCAATGCCATGGAAACTTCCTATCATGAACTGCCCACACAACGGGCGGTCTTTGCGCAACTGATTTATTCTAGCGTGCCAAGCCGCCGGCGCCCAAAGCTCCACCGTATCTATGGCAATCGACGTAATCGTCCAGCACGAAGGCCAGCACGAAGACGGCGCTCACCGTTGTATGACAATGGGCAATGAACCTACCGTTGTTGTAGGATTCAGCGTATTGACATCTTCGAGCGAAAGGCGCACACGTGCCCCAAGACCATCCGACCGATAATCCCATCCTCAATGCCGCGAGGCGCGAGCTGGCGGAACGTGCGAAAGCGACCGCTCCCCTGTGCACGGCAAACGACGCCTACAACGGGCCTGCCCGTATCGTCTCAATCAACACGTCGGAGCACAAAGGCACGCGTAAGTCACCCGTCGCCGACGGGCACGACACCGTTATAGAGCAATTTGGCCTCGCCTCCGACGCACACGCCGGGCATTGGCACCGCCAGGTTTCCTTTTTAGCTGCAGAGTCTATCCAGACGGCGCGGGCGCGCGGGCTCGATGTGCACGAGGGCGACTTTGGCGAGAACTTCACAACCCGGGGCATCAACCTGCTCTCGCTCCCCTTGGGCACACAGCTCAAGCTTGGCAGCGAGGTGCTTGTCGAAATCAGCCAAATCGGCAAGGTCTGCCACACACGCTGTGCCATCTACTATCTCGCCGGCGACTGCATCTTTCCCCACGAGGGCGTTTTTGGCGTGGTACTTAAGGGCGGAGAGGTCTACGCCGGCGACGATATCCAGGTAATCAAACTCGGCGACGGCACCTGTTCGTTCACCCCCGCCGAGGCCCTCGAAGAGATTGAGCAGGCTCGCCAGAAGGGCACGCTGTAGTTATAAAACCCCACGTTGAGATGGCTTTTACAGCCCAAAACTCCTCTCAAACAGAGCTCTGTAACGTTAAAGTTGAACTCTATGGTTTCTCAACAATTCATCATAACTGCAGGTCAAAGCCAAAGCCTCAAGTTCAACTTGACCCTTTAGAACCTTTAAGGTTCAAGTTGAGGTCGAAAGCAGTAGTAGAATACCGTTCGAACCATAACCTACGATTGATTGCAGAGGGACTGGATGCAGCATTCGAACCATCGCACCGCAGCGCTCGTCGCGTCGAAGCCGGCTCGTATCATCACGAGCGCCGCGCTCGCCGTTGCACTGACGGCCACGCCGATGCTCTCCCCCGTCGCGGCCTATGCCGCCTCGCAGGCAACGCAGGATCAGCTTTCCGCCGCCCAGCAGAAGATCGAAGCCGCCACGAGCGCCTACAACGACGCCCGCACCAAACTCGATGACCTGCAAAAGCAGATTGACTCCAATGAGGCAAGCATCGAGGAAATCGAGGCTAAGCTTCCCGAGCAGCAGGCCAAGGCAAGCTCCGCCATGCGCGATCTGTATAAGTATCAGAAGGGCACCAACCCCATCGTGAGCTTCCTGGTCAACGCACAGAGCCTGGGTGAGTTCATCACGACCTGCAAATACACCAACCAGATCACGAGCTCGAGCGTCGACGAGATCGAACAGCTCAATAACATGCAAACCGAACTCGAACAGAACAAGGCTGAGCTCCAGCAGGCCAAGTCTCAGCTTGAGGCAGAGCAGAAAAACGCCGAGGATGCGCTGGCGCAGGCCCAGCTGCTCCGCAGCGAGGCACAGGCAAAAGCCGAGCAGGAAAATGCCGCCGAGCTTGCCAAGCTTGAGGCCGATAAGGCCGCTGCCGCCGAGAAGCTCTCGGGCGAGGGCGTGAGCGGCAGCAATTCCAGCAGCCAGGCCACCAACACCAACACCACCATCGACACCACGGTGAACAACGCCAATACCGGTAGCTCCGATTACGATTCGTTCATTAATGAGTGGACGAGCCGCATCGACAATTATCTCGCCGGCTCCCCCATGGCAGGCCAGGGCTATAACTTTGCCGTCGCCGCTTGGAATACCGGTGTCGACCCCCGTTGGTCCCCCGCCATCGCCTGCATCGAGAGCACCAAGGGTGCTTATTGCGCCAATTCTTACAACGCCTGGGGCTGGAGTGCCCGCGGCGGCGGTTGGCGCAGCTTTGGCAGCTGGAGCGAGGGCATCTCCGCCCACGTTGCCTATCTGGGCGCCAACTACGGCTCCACCCTTACCCCGGCAGCGGCCAAAAAGTACTGCCCGCCCACGTGGCAGGACTGGTACAACAAAGTCGCCGCTCAGATGAACCGCATCTAAGTGCAACTGCAAAGGGCCCCAATGGGGCCCTTTTTCTTTTAGGTAGCGGAGGTATCGACGACGCCGGTCGCATTGGCAACCGCGACTATGACGATCATGCATAGGAGCAGCACACCCAATGCCTTGAGCCAGAGTTTCGCGAGCTTCTTGCCGCGATAGCTGTCGAGCAGTGCGAATCGCTGACGAAGACGGCGCTTATCGAGCAGCGCAAAATGCATAAGCACCATAAGGCCATCGACAAAGAAAAAATACTCGATTATGAGAAGCCACGTCGGGTAGCTTTGGTTTGCTCCGGTGGGGTGAAAGACGGCAAAGTGACTTCCGACAAAGAACACAAGCAACGAGAAGCAGACGAGCGTATTCCAAATGCGCCCCAGAGACTCCGGAACGCGAGAGAGCAGGCCGCATGCAGCGGAGGCGGCGGGACTAGGAAGCCCTGCGGGGTTTCGGGGCCCTTGGGGCGTCAACACCGTCTCCGAGGCCGGAGTACGGACAGGCGCAGACGCAGGAGGCCGCACGGGGCGACTCAGATCGTATGCCGCGCGCGTCGCCCGTCCCAACGCTTCCGCGCTCGCAAAACGCTTGGCCGGGTCGAGCGCCATCGACATGCAGACGGCATCGG
>OIBA01000844.1_pt1 | contig 10462 bp, 8 predicted proteins | sample 1580931 | NCBI WGS metagenome assembly OIBA01 (sample SAMEA3882548, study PRJEB24775) | human gut metagenome | biome: human-associated habitat; feature: intestine environment; material: feces | place: Netherlands | collected 2009/2010
ATCTCTTTCGATTCACTTATTGTGCAATGGAGAGAAGACTCAAAAATTGTGGAAGCCATTGCTGACACAATTTTCGCTTTCAGAGGCTTCTCGGAATGGTTTGCACAATGGAATCGAAAGAGATGATTTTCCCACGACGACTTCACAACCTACTCCCACAAATTTCCCCTCTCAATCATCTTGACAAAATTCCCTACCCATACTATCATAAGGATACATTTTCTAAAAGATATCGGTTTTCTTTTAGCAAATCACTCATGGCATTTCGCCATACATTTTCTGAAATAAAACTTCTGAACTTTTGCCGGGGAAAGGCAAGGGTGAATTTAATATGGGATTTTATAAGGTACATTCGGCAACGATTCTGGGGCTGAAAGTAGAATTTGTGCAGGTAGAGGCAGATGCAGGGAACGGACTTCCAATGTTTCATATGGTGGGATACCTGTCTTCTGAGGTAAAGGAAGCCGCAGAACGGGTAAGAACTGCCATGCGTAATGCCGGTTATATCATGCCGGCGAAAAAGATTGTAATCAATCTGTCGCCGGCATGTGTCCGCAAGAAGGGATCGGTATTTGATCTTCCAATTGCAGTTGCAGTACTTGGGGCAATGGGGATTTTCCCGGAAAAAGCAGTGGAGGATATTTTACTTGCAGGAGAGCTCGGACTGGATGGAAAGCTGCAGCCGGTAGAGGGAATCCTTCCGATTGTTCTGGAAGCAAAGAAGGCTGGTTTTAGGTGTTGTGTGATTCCGAAGTCAAATGAGGATGAGGGAAGGCTGGCGCAGGGAATACAGATTTTTGGGGCAGAGACTCTGGAGGAGGTATGCAGATGGCTGAAGGGTGAGTATATGCCTCAGATGGAGAAAACTGACCGGGAAGAGGCTCATGGAACGGAAGAATGGGACATAGATTATAGTGATATTCAGGGACAGGAAGCAGTAAAAAGAGCGACGATGGTGGCGGTGGCAGGAGGACATAACCTGCTTTATGTCGGTCCGCCTGGTTCCGGAAAGACGATGCTTGCCAAACGGATCCCGACGATCCTACCACCGCTTGATCGGGAAGAAAGTCTGGAGATCACGGGGATTTACAGTACGGCTGGACTGCTTAAAAGAAAGAATCCGCTGATCTGGCAGAGACCGTTCCGGGAGGTCCATCATACTGTGACGCGGGCAGCGCTCATCGGAGGCGGACGAATCCCATCGCCGGGAGAAGCAACACTTGCGCATGGAGGTGTCCTTTTTCTGGATGAGCTGGCGGAGTTTCCGAGAGGTGTTCTGGAAGTGCTCAGGCAGCCGTTGGAAGAAAAATGCATTCATCTGGCAAGGCAGCAGGGAGCTTATATTTTTCCGGCAGACTTTATGTTGGTTGCTGCAACGAATCCATGTCCCTGCGGAATGGCTCCTGGTCCCCAATGTACCTGTACGCCCGGGCAGATCCGGAATTATCAGGGAAAGTTGAGCCAGCCGTTTCTGGATCGGATTGATATCTGCATGGAGGCACCCAAGGTCGAATATGAAGAACTGACCGGAAAGGGAACAGGGATGGATTCCAGAACCATGCGAGGAAAAGTGATGCTTGCAAGAATGCGTCAGATGGATCGTTTTCGAGAAGAAAAGCTGACAAAAAATGCACAGATGGGGCAAAATGAAATTGAAAAATACTGCCGTCTTGGGAAAGAGGAAGAACGGATGATGCGCCAGGCTTATGAAGTGATGAAGCTGACGGTGAGAAGCTATCATAAAGTGTTGAAGGTGGCACGGACGATCGCAGATATGGAGGAAAAAGAGGAGATCGATCTTGTGACACTCCGAGAGGCACTGGGTTATCGGGTTATGGATAAAGAATACTGGGGATAAGAGAAATGAGTGAAATGTGGTATACATACTGGCTGGCGTGTGTGGAAGGAATCACAGGTGACAGAAAGTGTGAATTATGCAGAAAGAACGGATCTGCGGAAGCAGTATATTATATAGAAGAAAAAGGGATCAGAGAACAGATAATTACAGAAAAAGAGTGGGGGATCCTGAAAGAAAGTAAGAAAAAAAGGAATTGGAGGGAAGCGTATCAAAAAGTGGTGGACCGGGGAATTCAGATGGCAGTCCGGGGACAGAACAATTATCCGAAACGGTTTGAAGAACTTGCGGGAATGCCGTATGCACTCTTTTTTATCGGGGAGATGCCACGGGAGGGAATGCCGTCGGTGGCAGTGGTGGGTGCCAGAAGATGTAGCAGCTATGGTGAGAAAATGACGCTTCGCTTTGTTGAAAGACTTGCGGAGAGCGGAATCCAGATCATCAGTGGAATGGCACTGGGAATTGACGGAATGGCACACCGGGCTGCATTAAATGTCGGAGGGAAAACATTTGCGGTTCTGGGAGGCGGAGCAGATGTATGTTATCCTGCGGCACATAAAGGACTCTATAAAGATTTAATAAAGCGGGGAGGCATACTGTCTGAACAGCCACCGGGAACTCCACCGGTTGCCTGGCATTTTCCGGCAAGAAACCGTCTGATCAGCGGACTTGCCGATGTGGTACTTGTTATGGAGGCAAAAGAAAAGAGCGGATCCCTGATTACAGCAGACATGGCTCTTGAACAAGGAAGAGATATTTATGCTCTTCCGGGGATGGTGACAGAGCCGCTGAGCTGTGGCTGTAACCGCCTGATCCGGCAGGGAGCAGGGATTCTTCTGAATGAAGAAGATTTGCTGGAAGAACTGGTTATAAAAGGGCTGCTAAAGAAGAAAATCGCAATTATATCAGACACGAAAAATAAAATAAAGCTTGAAACGAAAGAAAATTTGGTGTATAGTAAGCTCGGTTTGTATCCGCGGGGGCTGGATGATTTACAGAGAGAAACCGGACTTACTCCACAGGAGGTGATGGGAATCTGTGTATCTCTTCAGTTGAAAGGATGCATTCAGGAAAGATCAAAAAATTATTATGTCAGAGCTAAATGATCTGACACTATTAATATGGAGGAATATAATATATGGCACGTTATCTTGTGATTGTAGAGTCACCGACAAAAGTGAAGACCATAAAGAAATTTCTCGGCAGCAATTACGTGGTAATGGCATCAAACGGACATGTAAGAGATTTGCCGAAAAGTCAGATGGGAGTAGACCTGGAGCATGACTTTGAGCCGAAATACATTACAATCAGAGGAAAAGGTGAGATCCTTGCAGGACTTAGAAAAGAAGTAAAAAAAGCAGATAAGATTTATCTTGCAACTGACCCGGACCGCGAAGGAGAAGCAATTTCCTGGCACTTGATGAAAGCACTTAAGCTGGAAGGAAAGAAAGTATACCGGATCAGCTTTAACGAGATCACTAAAAGTGCGGTAAAGGCATCCCTGAAAAATGCACGTGATATCGACATGGATCTGGTAGATGCGCAGCAGGCGCGTCGTGTGCTGGATCGTATCGTGGGATATAAGATCAGTCCGGTTCTGTGGGCAAAAGTAAAAAGAGGACTTAGTGCCGGTCGTGTGCAGTCTGTGGCACTTCGCATCATTGCAGACCGGGAAGATGAGATCGCAGCGTTTATTCCGGAAGAATACTGGTCACTGGACGCCAATTTCAAGGTAAAGGGAGAAAAGAAGCCTCTTACAGCAAAATTCTATGGAACAAAGGATGAGAAGATCACCATCCATAACGAAGAAGAACTGCATAAGATTCTTGCAGATCTGGAAGAGGCAGAATATGAAGTGGTCGATGTAAAACGCGGAGAGAGAAGTAAAAAAGCACCACTTCCGTTTACGACTAGTACCCTTCAGCAGGAGGCATCCAAAGCACTGAATTTTGCAACTTCAAAGACGATGCGTATCGCACAGCAGCTTTATGAAGGTGTGGATATTAAAGGAAGTGGAACGGTTGGTCTGATCACTTACCTGCGTACGGATTCGACCCGTATTTCTGAGGAGGCGGATGCAAATGCAAGAGCCTATGTTGGAAAAGCCTACGGAGAAGAGTATGTGGCAGAGACTGCATCGGAACAGAAGCAGAAAAATGACGGGAAAAATATTCAGGATGCACACGAAGCCATCCGCCCGTCAGATGTTACCCGTGTTCCGGCAGAAATCAAAGAATCTCTTACAAGAGACCAGTTCCGTCTGTATCAGCTGATCTGGAAGCGTTTTGTGGCGAGCAGAATGCAGCCGGCAAAATATGAGACAACTTCTGTTAAAATTGGAGCAGATGATTACCGTTTTACGGTATCGGCATCTAAGATTATATTTGAAGGTTTCCGTCTGGCATATGTGGAAAGCGATGAGGAAAAACAGAGTGGAAATGTAATGGTCAATAGTATCGATAAAGATTCAGAACTGACGAAAGAATCCTTTGACTATAAGCAGCATTTCACACAGCCACCTGCACATTACACCGAGGCATCTCTTGTAAAGACACTGGAAGAACTTGGAATCGGACGTCCGAGTACCTATGCACCAACAATCTCTACGATCATTACAAGAAGATACGTTGCAAAAGAGAACAAGAATCTTTATATGACAGAGCTTGGTGAAGTGGTCAATAATATTATGAAGCAGTCTTTCGCAAGCATTGTTGATGTCAACTTTACCGCTTATATGGAAGGACTTCTGGATATGATCGCAGAAGGAAAGGTAGAGTGGAAATCGGTTATCAGCAATTTCTATCCGGATCTGAAAGAAGCGGTTGAAAAAGCAGAAAAAGAGCTGGAAACAGTTAAAATTGAGGATGAGGTAACCGATGTAGTCTGCGAAGAATGTGGAAGAAATATGGTTATCAAATACGGTCCCCATGGAAAGTTCCTTGCATGTCCAGGATTCCCGGAATGCCGCAACACCAAACCGTATCTGGAGAAAATCGGAGTTGCCTGCCCGAAATGTGGAAAAGACATTGTATTGCGCAAGACAAAGAAAGGCAGACGTTATTATGGATGTGAGGATAATCCGGAATGTGATTTTATGTCATGGCAGAAGCCGTCAGAAGAAAAATGTCCGAAATGCGGAAGTTATATGGTAGAAAAGGGAAATAAACTTGTCTGCGGTAATGAACAGTGTGGGTTTGTTAAAAATAAAGAGAAAGATGAAAAATAAATCAAATTTCATTGAACTATTCAGAATTGTATGATAATATATTTGTGTGCACATTTTTTTGACTAATTTGTGTGCATAATTTCAACAATATTTCATATTCGTGAAAAATGCGACCGGAAACGCACATTTTTAATAAAAATATATGGAGGCAGATATGAGCGTACAACTATTGGATAAAACAAGAAAAATTAACAAACTGTTGCACAATAATAATTCAAGCAAAGTTGTGTTTACAGATATCTGTGAAGTTTTGACAGAGATTCTGGCATCGAATGTACTGGTAGTCAGTAAGAAAGGAAAGGTACTCGGTGTCAGCACATGCGAAGGAGTCCTGGAGATCCATGAGCTTTTGCAGGACGAAGTGGGAGAACATATTGATCCGATGTTAAATGAACGTCTTCTAAGTATTCTTTCCACAAAAGAGAATGTTAATCTGCAGACACTTGGATTTACAGCTGATGTATCCCAGGGATATCAGGCGATCATTACTCCGATCAACATTGCAGGAGAGAGACTTGGAACTTTGTTTTTATACAGAAAAGAGTCCATGTACGAAATTGATGACATCATTTTGAGTGAGTACGGAACCACTGTCGTGGGACTTGAGATGCTCCGCTCTGTTAATGAAGAGAGTGCAGAAGAGACCAGAAAAGAACAGATCGTACAATCTGCGATCAGCACCCTTTCTTTCTCTGAGCTGGAAGCAATCATCCATATTTTTGATGAACTTAACGGAATGGAAGGGATTCTGGTGGCAAGCAAGATTGCAGACCGTGTGGGAATCACCCGTTCTGTAATTGTCAATGCACTCCGCAAATTTGAGAGTGCGGGTGTGATCGAATCCCGTTCATCCGGTATGAAAGGAACTTACATCAAGGTTGTGAATGATTACGTGTTCAAAGAACTGGATAAGATCAAAAAAGAAAAAATGAATTAAGGATAAAAGTAAAAGAGGGGTATCAGACAAATCTGATGCCCTTTTCTTTAACGGGGAATTATATTTGTAAAAAGGAGAGAAGAGAGCATGTATGATGGAGATAAAGCTGTACTTACGATGGTACAGTATCTGAAAGAAGATAAGGAAAAAGATGAGAATATTTATGAGGCAACAGTCATAGAATATCAGAAGGAGATGGAGCAGGTACATCTGATCCTGCGCTCAGGCAGTCTTTCTGATATTTCACTGGATGCAGTATATGAATGCCGGATCCGGACGATCACTTGTGAGACTGTGTGTACAGGGATGATAAAGGAGCGTTATGAGAACCGTGCAGGTATGATTCTGGTCCTGCAGGTGACGAATGGATTTTATGAAATAAATCTAAAGTAATTATAAAATTCAAAATCGAATGTTGACAAAAAAGAAAGAGAGTGCTATCTTATACCTAGAAAGTTTTTAGCACTCGATTTTGTTGAGTGCTAACAAGATAGAGTTAGGAGGAATTATAATGAAATTAGAACCATTAGCTGACAGAGTTGTATTAAAACAGTTAGTTGCAGAGGAGACTACCAAATCAGGAATCGTACTTCCTGGACAGTCAAAGGAAAAACCACAGCAGGCAGAAGTTGTTGCTGTAGGACCTGGCGGAGTTGTTGATGGAAAAGAAGTTACGATGAATGTTTCAGTAGGTGATAAAGTTATCTATTCCAAATATGCAGGTACAGAAGTAGAACTCGATGATGAAGAATACATCATTGTAAAACAGAATGATATTCTTGCAGTGATCAGATAATCCGGCAGGATATCATATACAGATAAAAATCAGATTTTCAGATTAGAACAGAATTTTATTTTTAAGAATCAGGAGTGATAGAAATGGCAAAGGAAATTAAATACGGAGCAGACGCAAGAAAGGCACTGGAAGCAGGTGTCAACAAACTTGCTGATACAGTAAGAGTAACAATCGGACCAAAAGGACGTAATGTAGTTCTGGATAAATCATTCGGAGCACCACTGATCACAAATGATGGTGTTACAATTGCAAAAGAGATCGAACTGGAAGACAGATTTGAGAACATGGGAGCACAGCTGATTAAAGAAGTCGCTTCCAAGACAAATGATGTAGCCGGAGACGGTACTACAACAGCAACCGTACTTGCACAGGCAATGGTTCATGAAGGTATGAAGAACCTGGAAGCAGGAGCTAACCCAATCATTCTCCGTAAAGGAATGAAGAAAGCTACAGATGTGGCTGTTGAAGCAATTGCAAAGATGTCAAGCAAAGTAAAAGACAAAGACCAGATTGCAAAAGTAGCAGCAATCTCAGCAGGTGATGCTGAAGTCGGACAGATGGTAGCAGACGCTATGGAAAAAGTATCTAATGACGGAGTCATCACAATTGAAGAATCTAAAACTATGAAGACAGAGCTGGACCTTGTAGAAGGAATGCAGTTTGACCGCGGATATGTATCTGCATATATGGCAACAGACATGGACAAAATGGAGGCTAATCTGGATGATCCATATATCCTGATCACAGATAAGAAGATTTCTAACATTCAGGAAATCCTTCCACTTCTGGAGCAGATCGTTCAGGCGGGAGCAAGACTTCTTATCATTGCAGAGGATATCGAAGGAGAAGCTCTTACAACACTGATCGTTAATAAACTGCGTGGAACATTCAATGTTGTTGCAGTTAAAGCACCTGGATATGGCGACAGAAGAAAAGAGATGTTAAAAGACATCGCTACACTGACAGGTGGTCAGGTAATTTCAGAAGAGCTTGGCATGGAACTGAAAGATACAACTATGGATCAGCTTGGACGCGCAAAATCTGTAAAAGTACAGAAAGAAAATACAGTCATCGTTGATGGCATGGGAGACAAGAATGCAATCGCAGATCGTGTTGCACAGATCAAGGCTCAGATCGAAGAGACAACATCTGATTTCGATAGAGAAAAACTGCAGGAAAGACTTGCAAAACTTGCAGGCGGAGTTGCTGTTGTCCGTGTCGGAGCTGCAACAGAGACAGAGATGAAAGAAGCAAAACTTCGTATGGAAGATGCTCTGAATGCTACAAGAGCAGCAGTAGAAGAAGGCATCATTTCCGGTGGTGGATCAGCTTATATCCATGCATCAAAAGCAGTTGCTAAGGCAATTGAAGAACTGGAAGGCGATGAGAAGACAGGTGCCAAAGTTGTACTGAAAGCCCTGGAAGCTCCGTTATTCCACATTTCTGCAAATGCAGGACTCGAAGGTGCTGTTATTATTAACAAAGTAAGAGAGTCAGAAGTCGGAACAGGATTTGATGCCCTGACAGAACAGTATGTAGATATGGTTGAAAACGGAATTCTTGATCCGGCAAAGGTTACAAGAAGTGCGCTTCAGAATGCAACATCTGTTGCTTCTACACTCCTTACAACAGAGTCTGTTGTGGCTGATATCAAAGAAGATGCACCAGCTGTGCCGGCAGGAAATCCGGGCATGGGTATGATGTAAATCATAAACGGTATATATATTAAATTTTTGAGAACTCCTCGTCAGAGGAGTTTTCTTTTTACTGCCAGGTGTGCTACAATAGACATAGCTTAAAGCAGACTTGGAGGAAAGAAAAATGGATGATTTTTACACAGAGCAGCTGATAAAAAAACAGGCGGACTCAAAGGATACACTTAAGAAAGTGGGACTGATAGCATTAACTGTTGTGTCAGTGCTTTTGGTTTTTGTTATACCGGTGGGAATTATATTACCAGTTGTGATGATCGTGATCGATGTGCTGATGTTCCGCAATCTGAATGTGGAGTATGAGTATGTATTTGTAAATGGTGATCTTGATATTGACAAAATCATGAATAAGGCCAGAAGAAAAAGGATGTTTTCTGTAGATGCAGATCAGATGGAACTTCTGGCACCGGTCGGGGCGGTAGAATTAATGCAGTATAAAAAGATTAAAACATATGATTACACATCTGGAAAAAAAGATGCGAAAATTTATGCGCTGATCGCTTCAAATAAAGGCGAAGTGTGCAAGGTTTTGTTCGAACCAAATGAGACAATTGTTGAAGGATTCTTTGTTAAAGCACCTAGAAAAGTAATCAGAAAGTAATCAGAAAATTAATCAAAAACTGAAGAAAATATTGTATTAAAATAAAAACATTTCAAAAGATGTTGACAAATGTAGGTGTGATTCGCTAAGATAGCTGTTAAATATGAATAAACAAAAGAAAGAGAGGTTCAAATCATGGGAAAGATAATTGGAGAAGGTATTACATTTGATGATGTGCTTTTGGTTCCGTCATATTCAGAAGTAATTCCGAACCAGGTAGATTTATCTACTTACCTGACTAAAAAAATTAAGTTAAACATTCCGATGATGAGTGCTGGAATGGATACCGTTACAGAGCATCGCATGGCAATTGCAATGGCCAGACAGGGGGGCATCGGAATTATCCATAAAAATATGTCAATCGAACAGCAGGCAGAAGAAGTGGACAAGGTAAAGCGTTCCGAGAATGGCGTCATTACAGATCCATTTTACTTGTCACCGGATAACACACTGGAAGATGCGAATAACCTGATGGCGAAATTCAGAATTTCAGGTGTGCCGATCACTGAAGGAAAGAAATTAGTTGGTATTATTACAAACCGTGATTTGAAATTTGAAGAGGATTTCTCTAAAAAGATCAGAGAATCGATGACTTCCGAAGGACTTATTACAGCACCGGAGGGAATCACATTGGAAGACGCAAAGAAGATTCTTGCAAAAGCAAGAAAAGAAAAGCTTCCGATCGTAGATAAAGATTTCAATCTGAAAGGTCTTATTACGATTAAAGATATTGAAAAACAGATTAAATATCCGTTATCTGCAAAAGATGCTCAGGGACGTCTCCTTTGTGGAGCAGCAATCGGAATCACAGCAAATTGCCTTGAAAGAGCACAGGCACTGGTAGATGCAAAGGTTGATGTGGTTGTTCTTGATTCGGCTCATGGACATTCAGCAAACGTGCTTCATACAGTAGACATGATCAAGAGTAAATTCCCTGATCTGCAGGTGATCGCAGGTAATGTTGCTACAGGAGCTGCAACAGAGGATCTGATCAAAGCTGGTGTCGATGCTGTAAAAGTTGGAATCGGACCTGGATCAATCTGTACAACACGTATTATCGCAGGTATCGGTGTTCCTCAGATTACAGCGGTTATGGATTGCTACGAAGCAGCAGATAAATACGGAATTCCAATCATTGCAGATGGAGGAATTAAGTATTCAGGAGATATGACAAAGGCAATCGCAGCCGGAGCAAATGTATGTATGATGGGAAGTATCTTTGCAGGATGTGATGAGAGCCCGGGAGATTTCGAACTGTTCCAGGGAAGAAAATACAAAGTATACCGTGGAATGGGATCCATCGCAGCCATGGAGAACGGAAGCAAAGACCGTTAC
>OIBA01000851.1_pt1 | contig 10344 bp, 10 predicted proteins | sample 1580931 | NCBI WGS metagenome assembly OIBA01 (sample SAMEA3882548, study PRJEB24775) | human gut metagenome | biome: human-associated habitat; feature: intestine environment; material: feces | place: Netherlands | collected 2009/2010
TAAGGTAGGTTTTGATACATATGCATAGTATCAATTTCTATAATTTTGAAGAAAGGAGGAGTTCCATATGAAATTAGGGAAGAAAACAAAGACTGAAAAAGGAACATTTATGGCATATGCTTCTTGTTCATGTACTTGTTTCTGCGTATGTAAGTGCCAGAACTGTCATTCTATCGGGGAAGCGAACGGTACACAGATCGCTAATGACGCTCAGTATAATACAACTGGCGTGACCAACAGGGGACCTATTTTATTATTGAATAACTGATGCCAAGTATACAGCGGGAAAGCCTTGTCGAATTTAATTTTTCGTACAAGGCTTTCTTGTCGAGGAGAGGAATGTAATAATGAAGATTAAAAAACCTAACATACATATTTTTGTTGAACATAAAAAATATTACTTATATGATGTGAATATAAATGCAGTTGTTACTATTCCATATGAATTGTATGAATTTTTTTCATTATGGGGAAAAGAAGATGAAAAAGAAATTACAGCAGACATTGAAGAAGATATTAGTTTTCTTATGGAACAGGGTTTCTTAACAGAAAAAAAGAAAATTAGTTCAATAAAACATTATGAAACAGATACTTTAAAAGACCTGTATATGTATAATATGGGTAATGTGATTTTGCAAGTTACACAAAATTGTAATTTGAGATGTGAATATTGTGTTTATTCAGGAAGTTATATTAATCGTGTCCATACGAATAAAAGAATGTCTTTTGAAACAGCGGTAAAAACAATAGACTTTTTGGCAGCACATTCGTTAAATTGCAATGAGGTATCAATAGGATTTTATGGTGGAGAACCTTTATTGGAAATTGAATTGATTAAAAAGGCAGTATCGTATGCAAAGGAAGTTTTCGGTGAAAAAAAGGTAAACTTTAATATGACAACAAATGCCACTTTACTGAATATGGATATTGCAGACTTTTTGGTTCAAAATGATTTTAATATTACAATCAGCTTGGATGGTCCGCGAAATATTCATAATAAAAATCGTATATTTGCCAATAGCAATAAAGGGACATTTGACTTAATTATGGAAAATATAGCTTTGATTAGAGAGAAGTATCCTTTTTTCGATAAAAAAATTTCTTTTAATGCAGTGATAGATTTAAAGCAAAATGTATCTTGTACAAATGAATTTTTTTTAAATTATGATACAGTAAAAGGATTAAATGTAAATGGGACATTTATCAATCCCGTTAATAGAAAGGAAATCTTAGATTTTGATCCGGAACTAAATGCAATTTCTAATTATGAAGTTTTTAAAGTTTTCTTGTATGCATGTGATAGTGATCTTTTTAGTGAATATAAACCCACTTTGTATGAGAGCGAAATTGCTTCAATTAAACAGGCTATGTGTGAAAGATACATAGGTGTAGAAGGGTATGAAGATATAATAAGTCCTGGAGGGCAATGCCTGCCAGGAATTCAACGTTTTTTTGTTACGGCAGATGGAAAATTTTTTCCTTGTGAGAGAGTAGATGAAACATCAGAAGAATTATGCATTGGCGATTTACAGCAAGGTATAAATATTGATAATGCTATTAAAATACTTAATGTAGCAGATGTGACAAGCAGACAATGTATAGAGTGCTGGTGCTATAAGATGTGTTACCAATGTATTTCTAAAGCGCAGGAAGATGGAAGGATTAATGCAGAAGCTCGGTTAAAATGGTGTCAACAGACAAGAGCAGGTGTAGAAGGAACAATAAAAGACTATATTATATTGAAAAAATATGGGTGTAAATTTGAGGAGGCTTAGTATGAAGTACGCTGTTTATCCGTATACGTTAGATAATTTATATTTGAGCAAAGTAAGCGAAAATTTGTTGAAAAGTGATATATCATATATAGTACCGGGAGGAAAAGTATCGGAAGTCTATAACAGTAGCATTTCTATGATATATTCAATGGCAAATATAATGAGTATGCAGGAAGTTGATTTTGATAAAGTCATAATTGTAGATAGCAATATGGTAAGTTATGAAGAATACGATAATGCAATAAAAGTTTTTTTAGAAAAAAATATCAGGATCATTTTGGCAACAGGAATTTATGATGAAATTTTATATAGCAAACATTCTCAAAAAAGGATAGAAATTTGCAAAGGTAATGAAATTGTAATTGATAGTATAGTACATAAGAATAAGCAGGAAATAGAAGTGCCAATTATTAGCGTCATGGGGGTTGGATATAATGTATCTAAATTTGATGTTCAGCTTTATTTAAGAGAAATGTTTCTGAAAAAAGGATATAAAGTAGCTCAAATCGGAACAAAAAAGATAAGTAATATAATGGGGTTTTATTCAATTCCGGATTTTATGTATAATAATAGGTTTTCAGGTGAAGAAACCATATTAAGATTTAATGAGTTTGTAAAAAAAGTCGAAGATAAAGAAAAACCGGATATTATTATAATTGGCGTACCAGAACCAATATTACCATTAAACAAAAAACATCTTTTTTCATTTGGAATAAGGGCATATGAAATATATCAGGCGGTAGATGTTGATTATTGTATACTTAATTTATTGAGCGGGGAATATAGTGATCAGTTTGAGACGGAAATGAAAAATGTTTGTAAATATAGATATAATGTAGACATAGATGACTTTTTTGTTTCTAATTTTTCTATAGTTTCAAATTCTTTGTATTCAAGTGAATTGAAATATGTATATGTACAAATGAATGCTTTGCCCAAAAGTAAAAATTTTTTTAATGCTGATGATTTAAAAGATGAAAGATGGTTTAATAAAATTGAAGCAAGATTAAAAAAATATTCAATGTTTGAGCAGTTCTAGGGAGGTGGATAAAACTGCATGAGAGAAGATATAAAGTTGTGGATAAAACAATTTGCATTGGAAAGTACTGGTATACATATAGATGAAACGATTAGCCTTCTTGATCCTAGAAATGGATTAATGCCGAGGGATTTAATTGTACTTTTCTTTGAATTGCAAAAACATTATAAAATAAAGTTTGTAGAGCAGGATATAATTGCAAATAGATTTGACTATTTGGATAATATTGTTAAAGCTGTTGAGGATAAATTGAAATAGTACAAATAATTTATTAGAATTCTGTATTTGATAAAAGTCAGGGAAGATAAAGCCAGATAAGTTTAGGGGGGCGTGGGAGTAAAATCCTGCGTCCTTTTTATCTGTTTTGTTTTAATAGCAGGCAAAAAATGGCGAAAATATAAAAAAATGCAAGAAATGGCGAGTAATTTATCGAGGAATAAGTTATCCTTTGAGTAAGATAGATGGACTGTGGTTATGTATAAAATTTTGCAAGTAATAAATTTTATACGAAAAAAACACAGCCTGCAAATAAAAAGTCAAGGCTAAAATGAAAGAACTTTGAAAATTTTATACAGGTTGAAAATTAGACATCAAAACAAGACCACCACACCAGTGCTGGTCTGAAAGGTATAGTAGATAATTAAGATTCTGGAAGAGATGCAAGATATTCTTTCACTCGTCCATAGTAGATGCGTAGAAACTTGTTAGCACCGGCAGTCATATAGACATAATACGGTTTCTTTTGAGCCCGTTTTTTGTCTAAGAACTGATACACAGGATCATCTTGTGGATGTGTTTTGATTAAGACATCCATTACCTGAAATAGTGTTTTCCTGAGGTCAGAAGAACCTCGTTTTGAAGTTGGAACACTTTTCTGTTCATAAGAGCCGGATTCGTTAACACCAGGGTCTACACCGGCAAAAGCAGTAATGGCACCCTTGTGAGTGAAACGGGAAACATCACCAATCTCAGCCATCAGTTGAGGACCGAGTGACGTTCCAACCCCTTTCATTGCCATAACAACGGGATACTCCGGAAGCTTGGATGCAGTTTCGTTCATGAGAGTGCGTAGCGACTCAACAGTAATAGAAGCACTGTTAAGTTGGTCAACTGCCTGCTTGATAATAAGCTTTGTAATGTCATCCTTAGGAAGTACAGGAACAAGCTCCTTTGCTTTTCCATAGATTTCTTCAGCTTTTGACTTGCTGAAGTTGTACTTCTTGCGTTTGCACCAGTTTTCATAGTGATCAATAAAAGCGTTTATGGACATTTTACGGACACAGTCTACATGCCAGTATGTAGATGCAAAATCGACCCATTTCTGGCTGCCGTCACTACGTGCAGGACTGTCAAAATAAGTATTAACACCAGGATAGGTTTGGTCAAGGATGCCGATAAGGTTATTCTTCATAGCCGTCTTGTGCTTCATGTAAAAGCCAAACTGACGGTTCATGGTTTTGAGTTGATTGCGTAATTCATCCATAACGCTATACTGTTTCAGATTTTGCCACTTGTCAAGTGCATATCGGGCAATTTTAACAGAGTCAGCTTTATCTGTTTTGACTTTACGAAGGGAATCGTTATCAAAATCCTTGATAAGCTTTGGGTTAATGGCACTAACGAAAAGATTTGCTTCGGAAAGTTGATGGGCAAGGACTTCGTAATAGCGTCCGGTATGCTCCATTACAATTCGGGACTCACCTTCGATAGACTTGATAAGTTTTACAAGCGAATTGATGTCACTGGATGTGTGTTTAATTTCAAAGGGTGTGGAAACAATTTCGCCAAAAGGCCGCATAATAGCAACCATACTTTTACCTTTTGAAACATCGATACCTACTGCGTTCATAAATTTGTCACTCCTTAAGATTATTGCAATGGATAAGTACCAGTTTTACTCATTGCCTATTCAATCTACTGTGGTGTGACACGAATGCACCTGAGGTGATTCAACCTGCATAAAACGAACGCTGCGAATGAGGAGCTGGTTATCAGTCTGTGTTACGGACGCGAAGTCCAAGAAAGGAGAAGATATCCAATTGCTACCTACATTCTAACAGCTTAAGCAACAAGATGGATAATTCCTTACTGGCTGTAAGGGATATTAACCATAAATATATTGTAGTAGAAAGGGGTTGCATATATGCAGGCTGATACATATAATCTCGACAGACAGACAGACAGACAGACAGACAGACAGACAGGCAGACAGGATAATTCTGTTTTCTTTTGGTATGATCTGATTGTATATGGCACATTTTGGTTATGCGTTAGTGCATAATTGAAATGTGCCTTTTATATTGAAACCACCTTGATGTACGGTCATATATTGACTTGTATATATACATATTGATGGGACAACAAAGAACCATTTTATCCATTAGGAAGGAGACAAGACAAATGTTTAAGAAACTTAACAAAATGAAGATTGGTGCATGACTGAAAAAATCTTTCAGAAAGATTATTCTCATTTTTGGAATATTATCAGCACTGGTTGTAGTGATTATGCTTTATACGATAAACAACTATGGAACGATACTGGATAATTATGCGTATCCACAGGGAGACATTGCTATGGCAATGAATGAATCAGCGGAAGTAAGGGCTGCCTCAAGAGGTATTGTAGGTTATGATTCAGATAGTCTCATTGAAAGTATGAAAGAACAGCATGAACAGGCTGTTAAATCGTTTGAGGAATATTTGGAAAAAATACGCCCAACAATGATAACAAAAGAGGGAACTGCCTGCATGGACGCTATTGATAAAGCATGGGCAGAGTATAAGGAAGTGGATGCAAAAGTAATTGAGGTCGGTGCAACGACTGATACTGCGAAATCATTACAGGCTCAGCAGATGATGACCGATGAAGCAGCACCAAAGTATCAGGCGTTGGATGATGCTTTACAGAAACTTATGGCTTTGAATATTTCACTTGGAAACGCTAAACGTGCACAGTTGAGAACGGTTATGATAGCTGCATTGACAATTATAATAATTGTAATTGCAGTATCAACGATTTATTCAAACAGTCTTTCCGTTGCAATATCAAAGAGCATTGAAAAACCATTAAATGAATTAAAGGACAGATTTATTACATTTGCAGAGGGTGACATAGATTCTCCACTTCCAACGGTTGAGTCTGAGGATGAAATTAAGGAACTTGTATCTGGTGTATCTGCAATGTCAGACAGAATTAGAGTTATAATTAAAGATTCTGGCAGAATGTTAAATGAAATGTCAGATGGTAATTTTGCGATTGATACAGAGTGTGAGGAAGTATATACAGGAGCATTTACCGATTTGCTGACAGGTATAAGAAAAATGAATGAGGAGATTGCTACAACTGTAAGAGGGGTAGATGATGCATCGGGGCAGGTTCTTACAGGTTCCACAAATCTTGCAGAAGCAGCACAGTCTTTAGCAGAAGGTGCAACGGATCAGGCGGCATCGGGTGAGGAAATGCAGGCAACTATTAATGAACTTACAAGCGGAATAAAAACAACAGCAGAAGAATTGGGAACAGCTTACGATGAAGCTTATAAGTATGCGGAGATTGCAGAAGGCAGTCGTGGAGATATGGAAGTATTAGTGCAGGCTATGTCACGCATAAATGAAACCTCTGAGAAGATAGGAGCAATTATCATACAGATTGAAGATATTGCAAGCCAGACAAATCTTCTTTCATTAAATGCTTCGATTGAGGCAGCAAGAGCCGGAGAAGCCGGAAAAGGTTTTGCTGTTGTTGCGGATCAGATCAGAAACCTTGCAGAACAGAGTGCAAAATCAGCGGTGGATTCAAAAGCACTTATTGAGGCGGCTATTCATGAGGTTGGAGATGGAAATATGTATGCAGAGAAAGCCTCAACTTCATTGAGAGAAGTTGTGGATGGCATACAGGCGATTGCAGACAGTGCGAAAAAATAAAAGAAATTTCCATTGAACAGGCAGACAGTATGGAGCAGGTAGAGGCAACCGAAGAAAGAATTGCTGAAGTTGTTCAGAATAATTCGGATGTGGCACAGGAAACATCAGCGACAAGTGAGGAACTTACAGCTCAGGCTACTACACTTAGCGGTATGGTTTCGGTATTCAAATTAAGACAGTAAGAATAGACAGAGTTTTTAGTGGATGATTGTTTTTTACACAGTTAAAGAATAATCGTCCACTTTTCTGTTTTGGGCAAGAAAATGTTTTTTACTTTCTACTCGGTTAATTTTTGTTTATATGGTCATTTTCTGCAAAAATTGGTCACTTTCTGCAATGAATATTGTTATTTTAAATTATTTTTTTATAATGACTATATTGAGATTTATTTTACAAATTATGTGATTCCTAAAAGATTTTCAGTTGTTTGATAATGTGGTTTGTGTAATTCGGTTTATTTCCTGTAACCAACGCTTCACAATAAACATTGAGGAAATATTTTATTTTTAATAATAAAATGTGGAATGTATGTGTTTTCCGATGTTTTGCAAACATCTAAAATAGAAAATTATGCGCAAGGAGAATGAACAGATGGTAAAAACTCGCACAGTAGAAATGCAAACGCAGCTTGTAGGGTATGAGTTTAAGAAAAAAGGTTTACCCACTGATAAAAATATAGCAGTAGAAAATAGTAAAGTTTCCAATGATTATTTCTGGAAAACAAATGAATATACGGATAAAGATGTGTTTGGAAGGACGCTGGATCTGACGGCACTTATCAATAAGCCTGATGGATATTTAAAGGGAAGTTTATCGGATACGCAAGATGTGGACTATTACAAATTCAACATTACAGAGTACCGGGCATTAAGTTTCGCGAAGGATACCTATAATAAGGATATTACTATCACTTTAGATCATATACCGGAAGGCTGTAATTATGAGATGGTTTTGTATGATGAGGAAGGCAATCAGGTCGGCATTGGGAAAGATAATGGAAATGGTGGTCTTAGTATTACCATACCGAACTGGAATACAGACAACAGAGGTTATACCGTAAAGGTACAGGCAAAGAACGGTTCAATGGTAAACCCAGATGCCGAATATCATCTTTCTTTTCAGACAACGCAAGCGGATAAAAGTCATGGAGCTTATCAGGAAATGGCAGAGGTTCAGAAGTATGCAGGGACAGTCAGGAAGCAGATGCAGGAAGGCTTAACCGATACTGAGGAAATGCGTGCAATTAAGGAAATCCGGCAGAAGTATAAAGCCTGTTATACGGAGCAGATGGAGAAATTGCATAAGGAACAGGCAGAAGAAATCATGCAGGGTGAGGCAGTGCCGGATGATGAGCAGATTCATAATTTACTGGAAAAAAAAGCGGCAGGAGGAGAACTGACGGAACAGGAAAATGCACTTTTAAATATCTTTTGTACTGCAGCAGAGCTGGATAGTGCGAATGCAAGTGCAAAAATGAATACCACAGTAAAAGACAGGATATTTGCAGATTTGCAAGAAGCGGGAATTGATATTTCAGATTCCATGTTTTCCATAAAAATTGGGGCGGATGGTCAGGTAAGTGTCGATGGCATTAATGATAATGCAATGAAACAGAAGATAGAGGATGTTTTGTCAAAGTATTCGGATGATCTGATGGATATTTATTTTTCTATGGATTCGGAAATACAGGCATTGTCCGATAAAGAAAAGTATCTGTTACAAGCTGCGGTGGATGTGGAAAAATTTTTATATAAGGCAACTGGCGGCAGCGTATCGCTTGGAGACCTTTCGGTGGAAAATGCAATGATACATGGTCTGCCAAAAACACTGGATGACCTGTTAAACAATCCGGGCGAAAATCTGACCTATCAGGATTATGCAAGCGATATCCGGGAAATTTTAGCATATAAACGGACACAGCACAAAGATATTATGTCTGAGTTGAATGTACAGTTTATCATGTTAGAGAGTACAATTCAGATAAAAGATCGAGTGTCAAAATAAATATTTTTTGGAGGAAACGAGATGACAAACAAAAAAATTTGGGCAGCAACATTATTTTCAACTCTGCTATTAACAATGACAATTTCAAGTCCTGTTAAGGCAGCAGAGTTGCAAACATCAACAACGGTAGACAGAAGTCAGATTACATTACCATTGAGTGAAGAGACAGAAGAAAATTTATTTTCATTAGAGTCAGTTTCTGATATTCAAATGTCTGAACTTGTTGACCCGGATGAAGTAATTAGTGTGTCAGATGGAGATGACACAATTCAGGCAAGGAAAGGAACTGCGACAAAATATGGATGGAGTTATGGAACAACACCATATACGTTTACACAGAAGTGGTCAACAGATACAGAAGTATATTCAACATATCCATATTATAATGATGGGTTACTTTATCCAGCCGCAACAGAACTATTGGATGCACCTAGCAATTCACAGTATAGTTCTGCGGTAAGAGAAGGATATGTCAATGATACATGGGCAACAGAACAATCAATAGTAGGTGCACATGTATATTACCATAAAGTAAGCAGTAATAAAGCATTAAATTCTGTAACTGTTTTACTTGATAAAAATGTTGCATTTCAGATTTATGACGCAGAATTAAATCCAGTACTGGATACATCGTCAGACGCATATGAAGATTTGCTTCTCTTTTACAGAACAGCAGTAAAATATGATAATTACGACAAAACAGTTTATACATGCAAACTAACTGCGGGAAATTATTATATTATGTTTTGGGATAATAAGGGCAATGAAGGCAATCATCATTATGCTATGTTTACGGGAAATCCTTTGCCAATTCAGCAGACATACAGTGCAGGTGGTGTATTTAATGGAAGTGTAAAATGGGATGGTTCTTCAAGTTCACAAACATATCAAGCTTCTGGTGTAACTATATCTGTAAGTAATGGAACAGAAGATTTGTTTGCTTTATACAGAGTCACTTTCCAAGATATGGGTTCATCATACTTTAACACATATATTAAATCTGCTGATATGATGTATCAGTCACCTAATTCTTATTCGTACAAGACAATTGCGAATATGGCTAATCTAAACCAGAAGATGATTGATTATTATCCAGATGAAGGTTCTATGATGGGAACCTATAACACAAAAGTAAAGGTAAATTGGATGAATGGTTTGTCCTATGTAAATGCAAGTTATTCTACAAACGCAATGTTGTATATTGATTATTTAGCACCGTTAGGAGAAGTAAGTGTATCTTTTTGATGGAAGATAATCAGAAAAGAAAATATGGCAATGAATGATTTGTGTGTCATATAGTGAAAATATTTATCCGATATCAACGGTTACAATGACATTAAAGGTAGCGTATAACTGCTAGAAAAAAATTATTTGTAAAATTCCAAAGATGCAGAGATGTATATTATCAACAATTATACATTTCTGTATCTTTTTATTTTGAGCATTCCAATAGTAATACGCTGAATCTTAAATAAATGTATATGAGGAAATATGATATGATTATATTCAAATATGAAATTACAAGATCAGAGGTATATAGGCGAGTGAGACAGTGCGAAAAAATAAAAGAAATTTCCATTGAACAGGCAGACAGTATGGAGC
>OIBA01000852.1_pt1 | contig 10293 bp, 8 predicted proteins | sample 1580931 | NCBI WGS metagenome assembly OIBA01 (sample SAMEA3882548, study PRJEB24775) | human gut metagenome | biome: human-associated habitat; feature: intestine environment; material: feces | place: Netherlands | collected 2009/2010
AATTTAAAACTTGATGATGTTTTTTCTGATATATTTGGCAGATCGTCCCGTTCCATTACGGAACAGATTTTGCAGCACCCTGGGGAAAAATTTGATGTGTCACCCTTTGTTGACAGCCGCTGTAAAACTCCAATAGAAGAAATTCAGGCGGCCGTTGATGGTAATATCTCGAAAGAACAGGATGTAAAGCTCAGACAGTGCCTTGATCACATAGACGAACTTCAAAAGCACATTTCAGAAGTAGAACAGGAAATCCTTCGTCTCAGTGATAAATACGAGGCTGCTTTAAACTTAATAAGAACGGTTCCTGGATTCGATAAGAATCCAATGACTGCAATTCAGGTGCTTTCAGAGATTGGTGGTGATATGTCTGTCTTCCTCACAGCAAAACACCTCGTCTCCTGGGCTGGATGTTGTCCCCGAAATGATAAGAGCGACCGTAAAATCAAATCCACTCGGATTTCCTGTGCTGGTTCTTATTTTAAACCAGTTTTGGTGCAAATTGCAAATGCTTTAATCAAATCGAAGAAACATCCTGAATTTACCACACGATATCGTCGTATAAAAGCACGCCGTGGTCACAAGAAAGCTATCATTGCCATCTGTCGTATGATCCTGACCGCTATCTGGCACATACTCACAGATTTAAAGCCATATACACCGGAAGGTTTTCTTGACTCCCGTCCTGTGAATAAAGAAAAAGTGTTAACTACTTCACAGGCACTTAATCTGCTTAAGCAAAGAGGTTATTTTATCAAAGACGATCCTTTGTCAGTTTCCTGATTAGGTGTTGCGTTTATATTCAATTTTTCAGCCACCTAAAGATGGCTTATTTGTGATGTCAAAATTTATTCTCTATCCACTATCCCTTTGTTTCAAACTTTCAGTTTCCTATTATGTAATCAGTCCGTCTTTTTTGTCCGTTCTGTTTTTTTCTTCTGCTGTCTGGTAGCTCTCTTTCTGTTTTTCAGGTTTTGTAAAGTCAACTTTACAGAATTTACTTTTCTCTTTCTCAAACCAATTTAAACTTTTCTAAACAAGGGGCAGTTGCCTGTTTCTTTTTATTTTACCCTGATTCTTCTTCCCCAGGATACCCAGTCTCCGTAAGCTTTCCTTCCGTTAATTTTGACCCATGGGCGGACTTTCAGAGTATAGGTTCCGGGCTTCACGCCTGTAATCCTTGTATAGGTTGTCCGATTGTTCCGTTTATATACGGTGGTTCCGCCTGTAGATCTCAGTTCCATATCTGCTCTTGCAAATCCTTTTGGTACGCCAACTGTTACAGCCACAGCTCCTTTACCTGTTTTTACAGTTTTAATCTTCACCCTCTCTGTGGGAATTCCGTTCTTTACTACTACTTTTACTGGATAACTCCATGCCCCAAACCTTTTCCCAGACACTTTTCCATCATAATAATCCCTGTTGTACGCATGGATTCCCAGATAATACGTCCCGTTTTTTACATTTGTAAAGGTGATGGTCTTTGCATCCTGATTCTTCGCCACCTTCACATAATTCTCAGGTTTGTCACCCCAGCTTTTCTTTGTCAGAACCGCATCGAAACCTTCGCTGTTTGCGCAGTCATAAGCCACTGCCTTAATAGTTGACCCCTGTACTTTCACATCTTTTATCGTTGCTCCTTCCGGATAAGGCGGTGCAATATGAGGACAATTCTGGGAAATTATATAAGATAATTCTATTCCTCCTGTGATGGAAACCTTAAAAATATCAGTAGCTACCTGTTCTTCTGCTTTCGGAAAAACCTGAATTATCGTATTTTCCCCCGGCATAACAACTCCCGTGTCTTCGTCAATATAGAACCATGCCCTGAAATGTTCCGTATCCTCAAAATCAACTGTGACAGGTTTTTGCCCATTGTTGCATATTGTAATCAACCGTGATGGGCACATCAACATATCCGGCTCTGGTTCTACATCATCCCATGAATCGTACTCTTCCTGAGTAATTGTGAGAAATCTCGTACCACTATTTGGTACACAGTTAACCTCGTAATCCTCCTCTGATTCCCCACGAACGAGAACCCGTATCCTGCACTCTGCCTGAATTCCTTCTTCTGTTTCCATGACAAAAGTTTCTTCATGAATCCCCTGAGAAAGATTTGGCTTTACATAAATATCCACTGCAACAGCTTCTCCGGGCTTAACCTTATTCCCAACTTTCATCGGAAGTCTTCCCTCATATAATAATGGATGCTCTAAATGTTCAAGTCTAAAATCATTCAATTCTGAAATGGATTTGATCTGCCAGCTCTCTGTACCTGTATTTTTTATCTCTAGCCTTTCCCAACCGCCGCCGTTTACTCCAGTCTGTCCCAAATCAAGGATTTCACTAGAAACTGTCGCCTCATATTTATCATATCTCATTTCACTGTCTGAATCCACAGTATCCTCGAAAATAGCTGAAGCTTCCGATACATCGCCTTCCTGCTCTGTGGTTTCCGAAATAAATGTTTCCTCTCCAGCAGAAAAATCGGCTGCCAATACCGGCTGACCGGTAACGATCACAGCAGAAAGAAACAGCGATAAAAATGTTTTGCCTCTCCTTCTCATAATACTTTGCCTTCTTTCCATCATTATACCTCGTTATCATGTTACGTTTATGTTAACATATTGTATCATATATGTAATATTTTTTCAACAATCTTTTTTATTTAACATATTTAACTATGCAGAAAAAGCGGCTTGAAAAGCCGCTTTTTTCTACCTTCATCCATACCATTACTGGTACCGACTTGTGGTTCACTACACTTGGCGGTAAATACCCGTGACTGGACTTTCACCAGTAAGATTAGTGCCATGCTCGGCACACTAGAAAAAATGCCGTAACCCTTGTGGTTGCGGCATTTCTTTTCCTGTGATCGGCTCTTCTTTTTGTTTCCTTCGCTCTGTTGCCTACTTGTTACCTACCTGTTTGCCTATCTTGCCATTTTCAAGGCTTCTCACCGTGTCTCAAATTACTTTCTCATTTTTTGATCTAAACTAAGAAAAGTACCGCAGCCCTTGGAACTACGGTACTTTCTAGGTTTGTTGACTCTTTGATTAAAAAGGTTTGATTAGAACTTTCCAGCCTTAGCAGCTTCCTCGATGGAAACAGCTACTGCAACTGTCATACCAACCATCGGGTTGTTACCAGCGCCGATGAGACCCATCATCTCTACGTGAGCCGGTACGGAAGAAGATCCTGCGAACTGAGCGTCAGAATGCATACGTCCAAGTGTATCAGTCATACCGTAGGAAGCAGGACCTGCTGCCATGTTGTCCGGGTGAAGTGTACGTCCTGTACCACCGCCGGAAGCAACGGAGAAGTATTTTTTGCCTTTCTCGTTGCACTCTTTTTTGTATGTTCCTGCTACCGGATGCTGGAAACGAGTCGGGTTCGTGGAGTTTCCTGTGATGGAAACGTCAACGCCCTCTTTCCACATGATCGCAACACCTTCCGGAACGCTGTTAGCGCCGTAGCAGTTAACCTTTGCACGAAGTCCCTCTGAATAGGATTTACGGAATACTTCCTTAACCTCGTTCTTATATGGATCATACTCTGTCTCTACATATGTAAAGCCGTTGATACGGGAGATGATCTGAGCAGCGTCTTTTCCAAGACCGTTCAGGATAACACGAAGAGGTTTTTTACGAACCTTGTTTGCTTTCTCTGCGATACCGATAGCACCCTCAGCTGCTGCGAAAGACTCATGTCCTGCAAGGAAGCAGAAGCAGTCTGTCTCTTCCTCAAGGAGCATCTTTCCAAGGTTTCCATGTCCAAGACCTACTTTACGTGTGTCTGCAACGGATCCCGGGATACAGAAAGCCTGAAGGCCTTCTCCGATAGCTGCTGCTGCGTCAGCGGCTCTTCTGCAGCCTTTTTTGATCGCGATAGCTGCACCTACTGTGTAAGCCCAGCAAGCGTTCTCGAAGCAGATCGGCTGAATGCCTTTGATCTGATCGTAAACGTTCAGTCCTGCGTCTTTAGTGATTTTCTCAGCTTCTTCGATAGAAGCGATTCCATAGCTGTTTAAAACAGAATTGATCTTGTCAATTCGTCTCTCATATGATTCAAATAAAGCCATTTCCTGTTACCTCCTAAATTATTCTTTTCTTGGGTCGATAATTTTAACAGCGTCTGCAACACGGCCATACTGACCTTTTGCTTTTTCCCATGCAGTATTCGGGTCATCGCCTTTTTTGATGAAATCAGTCATTTTTCCAAGGCTTACGAACTGATATCCGATGATCTCATCATCTGCATCAAGAGCAATACCTGTTACATAACCTTCTGCCATTTCAAGGTAACGAGGTCCTTTTTTCAGAGTTCCATACATTGTACCAACCTGAGAACGAAGTCCTTTTCCAAGGTCCTCAAGACCAGCGCCTACTGCAAGTCCGTCCTCGGAGAATGCAGACTGGGAACGTCCGTAAACGATCTGAAGGAAAAGCTCTCTCATAGCTGTATTGATTGCATCACATACAAGGTCTGTGTTCAGTGCCTCCATAACGGTAAGTCCTGGAAGGATCTCAGAAGCCATAGCTGCAGAGTGAGTCATTCCTGAACATCCGATTGTCTCAACAAGTGCCTCCTGGATGATTCCCTCTTTAACGTTAAGGGAAAGCTTACAAGCACCCTGCTGCGGAGCACACCAGCCAACACCGTGTGTAAATCCGGAGATATCCTTTACTTCTTTTGCCTGAACCCATTTTGCTTCTTCCGGGATCGGAGCGGCACCATGATGTACGCCCTGTGCCACTGGACACATTTCTTCTACTTCGCGTGAATAAATCATTTTAAAACTCCTTTCAAGTATAGATTGACCGATGTTATTGAGAAAAAAAGTTCGATAACACCCTATGGCTATTTTCTCACAAAACCTTTGTTTCGTCCAGTCATATTTGATAAAATTTTGCCATAAAACGCATAATATTGGTAGTTATTCCGGCAGTATTGCATGCCTAACTGTCAAATATTTCTGGCAACTGCTGTATGTATGTGATAATATATTAGCAAGTTTAACCCTGGAGGTATATTTTTCATGAATGCATCTGTGGATTCTGTTTTTCCAGAAAAATACCGCATTCTCAGCGGAAGCGCTCTGAAGATGATCGCGGTCATCACCATGCTGATCGATCATATCGGAGCTGTGCTACTCAGTATGTATCAGCCCGCACAGAAAATCCTGTTTACACTTTTCGGCAGAGAATATACTGTATATCTTATTTTCCGCGATATCGGAAGAGCTGCTTTTCCCATCTTCTGTTTTCTCCTGCTGGAAGGCTTCCGGCATACACGGAGCCGGTTCCTCTATGGAAGAAATCTCCTTCTTTTTGCGCTGCTTTCAGAAATTCCGTGGAATCTGATGTTTACAAATACGCTGCGTTACGAAAGACAAAATGTGTTTTTCACGCTTTTCCTCGGATATCTGGCCTTTTGTGCCATCGAATATTTCCAGACCAGACCTTCGATGCAGTTTCTCTGCATCCTGGGACTGCTTGTTGTTTCCATTTTTCTGAAAGCAGACTATGGATGGCGGGGGTATATCTTCCTGCTGATCATGTACTATATGCGAAACGATAAGCCAGGCCAGGCAATCCTCGGAAGCTGCTGGCTTTACTATGAATGGAGAGCCTGTTTCGCCTTTCTGTCCATTAACCTGTACAATGGAAAAAGAGGCTTCATCCGCGGAAAATCAGCAAAATATTTCTTTTACTGGTTTTACCCAGTCCATATTATAGGACTGGTCATACTTCGACAGCTTTTGTTTTTATCTTAATCCCGCCCGCTCCCGGTCGGTTCATCCTTCCACGACCAATACTGTTGCATCCATCACCCCATCAAAAAAAAGCTGCACTTTCTCAAAAGTGCAGCTTAAATGCGTGTCCAGAAGAATCTGTTTCTTATTTTTTCTTTACGATCTCTTTTGCATTTTTATAAATGGAATCCGCCGGAACACATCCACGTACCGGTGACAGCGGGTAAATATTGGAATTCCGTCCGATCACAGTACCGGGATTCAGCACAGAACCGCATCCGACTTCAACATGATCCCCGAGCATCGCTCCGAATTTCTTAAGACCGGTTTCGATCTTTTCATCCCCGTCTTTTACGACAACCAGCTTCTTGTCTGATTTTACGTTGGAACAGATCGATCCGGCACCCATGTGGGACTTATATCCCAGCACAGCATCTCCAACATAATTATAATGAGGAACCTGAACCTTGTTAAACAGCACTGCATTCTTAAGCTCTGTGGAATTTCCCACAACTGCGCCCTCACCAACGATAGCCTTGCCGCGGATAAATGCACAGTGGCGCACCTCGGCGTCTCTGCCAATGATAGCCGGTCCGGTGATACTTGCAGTCGGCGCAACTGTAGCGGATCTTGCGATCCATACATTTTCGCCCTTCTCCTCATATTCAGAAGGATCCAGTGTTTTTCCAAGCTTAATAATGAAATCTCCGATCTCCGGAAGAACCTCCCACGGATAGGTTTTTCCCTCAAAAAGCTCTGCTGCAATGGTCTCATTCAGATCCAGCATATTGCTGATAGTAAAATCTTTCATCATGATGATCTCTTTCCTCCCTGTCTGGAAGCTCGCTCCGGCTTCCTGTAGTTTACAGCGGCCACATCAAAAAACTGCCGCAGGTTATACTGATAATTGCTTGCCTCCACCTGCCGGGTACGTACCCGCACAAAATGCTCCAGCTTGTCCATATATTCCTGTTCCGTGATGCTGCCCTCTGCCACATAGGTGAGCCCCTTTTCCCAGCTTGCCGTAAGCTCCGGGTTCAGAAGCTGCCGGATAGAACAATTTACCACATCAAAGATCATTTCCCCAAGCAGCGTTGGAGTGATCACCTGGGTCTTTTTGTTCAGTGCCAGATATTTGATGTTAAAAAGCTTCTTCAGGATCTCGGCACGGGTAGCACTGGTGCCGATCCCGCTTCCCTTGATCTGGGCTCGAAGCTCCTCATCCTCGATCAGCTGTCCTGCATTTTCCATGGCAAGGATCATGGAACCGGAATTGTATCGTTTGGGCGGTGAAGTCTCACCCTCCTTGATACTCAAACCGTTCACAGGAAGTATATCACCCTTTTTCAGCTTCTGCAACGCCTCCAGGAGCACAGTATCACAGGAAACCTCGTCTTCCTCTCCATTTCCGTTTTTCTCACTGTCTGAAGCCCTTTTCCGCGAAAAAGAATTGGTGGCGATCTTCAGATAGCCTTCTTCTTTGAGAACCTTAAAGGATGAAAAGAATGCCTCGCCGTCCAGCTTCGTCACAAGACTCACCTTCTGATAAACGGCCGGCGGATAAAAAATACACAAAAATCTCCGTACAATAGTCTCGTACACACGCTGCGCAGTAAGAGACACGCTTCCCAGCGCATTCAATCCCTGACCGGTAGGAATGATCGCATAATGGTCTGTGATCTGCTTGTCATTCACATATCTGGTCTTTGCAATGCTTTTCCAGGATTCCATCCCCAAAACCTCTGCCGCCGCAGCACCGGCCTGCTGATAATTTCGAAGACCGGATATATTCTTGTATATCTCCTTGGCCACTGCCGTGGAAAGAACTCTGGCATCCGTTCTCGGATAAGTCACCAGCTTCTTCTCATAAAGCTCCTGTACGATCCGGAGTGTCTCGTCCGGACTGATCTTAAACAGCTTTGAGCACACATTCTGAAGCTCCGCCAGGTTAAAAAGAAGCGGCGGATTTTTGTTTTCTTTTTTTCGTTCCACCTTTTCCACAATACAGGAAAGGGGCTGGTTCACCATCAGCTGATCGATCAGCATCTGTGCATGCTCTTTTTTCCTGAAGCCGTTTTCTTTATAAAGATACGGGGACTGGAAATACCGGCTGCCTTCCACAGCTCTCCATTCACCGTCAAAATTTTCGCCTGCAAGTCCAATGCTGCCAAAGACACGGTAAAACGGTGTCTTCACAAAGACACGGATCTCCCGTTCTCTCCGCACCACCATGCCAAGAACACAGGTCATCACACGCCCAACTGCAATGGCCTGATATTTGGAATGGAGATAATTGGTGACACTGCTTCCGTAGCGCAAGGTCAGAACTCTGGAAAAATTGATTCCCATAAGATAATCTTCCTTTGCGCGGAGATACGCAGATGCTGCCAGATTATCATACTCCGAGATATCCTTCGCTTCACGGATCCCTCTTAAGATCTCTTCCTCTGTCTGGGAATCGATCCACACACGTTTCTGGACTTTTCCCTTTACTCCTGCCATCTGGGCTACCAGACGGTAGATATATTCACCCTCACGTCCGGAGTCGGTACACACATAAATGGTATCCACATCCGGCCGGTTCAGCAGTCCTTTTACGATCTCGAACTGCTTTTTGACCCCGGGGATCACTTCATATTTGAATTCGCGCGGCAAAAAAGGCAGGGTATCAAAACTCCACCTTTTAAACTTGATATCATATTTTTCGGGATAGCTCATGGTAACCAGATGTCCTACACACCAGGTTACCACAGAATCATCAGATTCCAGATATCCGTCTTTTCTCTGACCGTTGATCTTCAAAGCCTTCGCAAATTCCTGTGCCACGCTGGGCTTCTCCGCTATGTATAAAGCCTTTGCCATACTATTTATCTGCACTCATCTTTCTAAGCGGCCATGCCAGAAGCACAGCTCCGCCAACTATATTTCCCAGTGTTACGATCACCATGCTTTTAAGCATAGCGCCGACAGACAATCCTGGCACCATACAGAATGCAACTGTAAAAATACCCATATTTGCAATACAATGCTCAAATCCGCTGACAACGAAACCTGAAATACAGATCACGATCATCAGGAACTTGCCTGACTCACTCTTCAGCTTAATGCCGCAGAGAACAGCAAGACAGACGAAGAAATTACAAAGTACCGCACGGAAAAACATCTGTCCTGCCGGAATACTCAGTTTTCCGTTTATAAATCCGGCAAAATAATCTGCTGTACCGGACGCTCCGGCACCTACAAAGATCAGCGCCAGGATCAGGCATCCCACAAAATTGCCGATGTAACTGATTCCCCAGACCTTTCCAACATCTTTCCATGATACGCTCTTGTCATACGCACCAAAAGCCATTACCAGATTGTTACCGGTAAACAGCTCTCCTCCTACCATTGCGATCAGCAGGACCGCAATAGAGAACACGATGGCTCCAAGGAATTTCCCCCATTCCGGGAATGTCTTGGAAAATACATTTCCAACAACGTTACTGTAGATCATCGCCACATCAATAAAAAATCCGGCCATGATCGCCCGCATAAAGTATTTTCCGAAATTGCTGTTCAGTAAGTTTATCTTACCCTTCGCAGCGGTTGACAGTTTCTCTACATCCTCCCTGTTCATAAATAGCACCTCCACATATTTTTAGCAAGCGTGGCACTTTGTTGCTGCTTCTTTGTTCACAGCAACACGCTTTCCGGAAATCTGCTTGTTATATTGTAACACTTTACTAATTATTTAACAATAAAAATGCGAAAATTTTCAAAAATTTCCGTTTTGTTACATACAACAAACAATATCCGTTTTATACCAGAACACGATAGATGCCATCCCAGGCCAGTTCCTTTTTTTTCAGGAAATTTTCTGTTTCCTCCTCTGATTGCTCCACGCATTTCCATGCCAGTCCGCACTGGGCACTGATCTCTGAAGGGATCGGGATCAGCCTTCCCGGAAATTCAGATTTCCTGGCCATTTTTTCCATTTTCATGGCAGCCGTGGTTGTGGAAAATGTCACAACTGTAGTAATTACTTTTCTGCGCATATCTCCTTTGTTCCTTCCATATACGCAAAAACAGGACACCGGAAAAACCGATATCCCGTTTCTGATGATTTTCTTTATTTCCTGTAAAGGATCCAGTTCTTATTTAGCCTGGATATATCCTTTCGCTTTCAGAGTTTCTGCACAGAGAACTGCTCCGCCTGCGGCACCTCTTACTGTGTTATGGGAAAGTCCGATGAACTTGTAATCATAAACAGTATCCTCACGAAGACGTCCTACAGATACTCCCATTCCATTCTCATAGTTTACATCCATCTGTACCTGCGGACGGTTGTCCTCCTCAAGATACTGGATGAACTGCTTCGGAGCGCTTGGAAGCTCAAGCTCCTGCGGAAGTCCCTTAAACTCAACCAGCTTCTGGATCAGCTGCTCTTTGGTAGGTTTCTTGCGGAATTTAACGAATACAGCTGCTGTATGTCCGTTGAGGACCGGAACACGTACACACTGGCATGTGATGACAGGTGTGGTAGCCGGAACGAT
>OIBA01000859.1_pt1 | contig 10249 bp, 6 predicted proteins | sample 1580931 | NCBI WGS metagenome assembly OIBA01 (sample SAMEA3882548, study PRJEB24775) | human gut metagenome | biome: human-associated habitat; feature: intestine environment; material: feces | place: Netherlands | collected 2009/2010
TGCCGGTGGTCTCAACCTCCCAGCTTCTGTAAATAAAACGATGAGCGCCCTGTGCTGCAACAATGGAGTTCAGCATAACGCTGTAGTCACCACTGGTAGGATTCTTCATACCAGCCGGAACATCCATGCCGCTGACAGTCAGTCTGTGCTGCTGATCTTCAACAGAACGTGCGCCTACAGCAACGTAGGAAAGCAGATCAGAGAGATAACGGTAGTTCTCCGGGTAAAGCATCTCATCTGCACAGGTGAAGCCACTTTCGCGGATAGCACGCATGTGCATCTTGCGGATCGCGATCAGTCCGGCAAGAAGGTTCGGTTTTTTCTCAGGATCCGGCTGATGGACCATTCCCTTGTATCCTTCACCGGTCGTACGTGGTTTGTTTGTGTAAACACGCGGGATGATAAGGACTTTATCCTCGATCTTTTCCTGTACTTTGCGAAGTCTTAAAAGATAATCGCATACGGCATCTTCGTTATCTGCAGAACATGGTCCGATGATAGCGAGGAATTTATCGGATTTTCCGGTGAAAACGTCGCGAATCTCAGCATCGCGTTTCTCCTTGAGCGCCTGAAGTTCAGCATCGAGCGGATACTGATTGCGGATTTCCTCAGGAGTTGGCAGTTTTTTTATGAATTCAAAACTCATAGTACTTTATTCCTCCATAACTATAGACATTTCGATTATTTATTATAAACGATTATTGGCCGATTGTCGATAGGGAAATTTTAGCGCTTTCACGTGTAGAAGAGTAAGCAGCAGCTCACCCAGAAAAATCCCGTAAAAATAGCCTCGGATCCCTGTTGCCGGAATTATAAAAACAACGGAGAAAATACGGATGAGAATGCCGGCAATACTGTGGATCAGACAGAGCCCCGGTTTTCCAAGTCCCTGCAGGATGCTGGTGAGCATGGTGTTTGTATAAAGAAAAGGACAGATAAAAGACAGATACCGTATGTAGGTTCCGGCAGTCTGGCTGTGAAAAAGCAATGCTCCGAGGAATGGGCCAAAAAGAAAGAATCCGCTTCCGCATAGAAATCCCAGGAACATGCACAGAAAAAAGGTCTGGTCTGTGACACGGCGGATCTGCTTCTGCTTTCCCAGTGCATCAAGCTGTGCGATGGAAGGCATCAGCATTACAGCGGCGGAAGAGGTAAGTGTGGAAGGAAACAGGAGCAGGGGCAGTGCCATTCCTGTAAAGATCCCATAGATCTTCAGTGAGTCTGAGGCTGTCATGCCGGAACGCAGAAGCATCTGTGGGATCAGGACCGCTTCTATGCTGCCGAGAAGTGTCAGAAGGATCCTGTTCAGGGAAATGGGAAAAGACAGTGTGAAAAGGTCCTTTATCAGCGGAAAGATCCTGACGGGAGTCTTTTCGTGTACAGGGTGATTTCCGAAATGAAAGGAAACTACCAGCAGCGACACCAGCGAAGCGGCAGTCTCTCCGGCAAGGGAACCTCCCGCTGCAATCAATGCAGTGATCGGACGTCCTTCGGAAAGAAAGATCAGATACAGGATATAGGTAGTGCCGATCCGTGCAGACTGCTCCGAAAGCTGCACGGCTGCCGGAACAGAGGCTTTTTTCCGGGCATAATAATAGCTGTTAATGCAGGAATGAATGGCACAGAGAGGAATACTGACAGCTGTTATTCGAAGAAGACCGGCAGTCTGCGGTGTTTTCAGAATTGCGGAAGCAAAAAAATATGCGTGCTGAAAAAGCAGAAAACCGGCTACAGCAGAAAAAAAGACAGCCATAAGTGTTCCTGTGACCAGCGAAAAACGTGCCTCCTTTTTCTCCTGAAGGGCAAGTCTGGACGCGATCAGTCGGGAAAGGGCAGACTGGATCCCTGTATAGGATAAAGCGGCCATAAGTCCCTGGAGAGGAAGAACCAGCTGATACAAACCAAGACCTTCCGCACCAATGGCATGGGAGAGGAATATTCTATAAAAGAAACCTGCGATACGGCTGATAAGGCCTGTGCAGGCAAGAATCAGGGTTCCTTTGAGAAATATTTTTTTTGACATGGATAACCTTGAGTCTTTTTTGTCAGTATATGAAGAAGTTAGTCTTGACAGAACCATATGTTTCTGATAGAGTAAACATGAAATCCGAGGAAAACACTGGGAATTGAAAAAAGAGGTGAGCGGATGAAACTGTCAACAAGAGCAAAATACGGACTTAAGGCTTTGATAGACCTTGGTCTTTACAGTGAAAAAGAAGCGGTCTCGCTTCAGAGTATTGCGTGCCGTCAGAATATATCAGTCAGCTATCTGGAGCAGCTGATGGCACTTTTGAAGAAAGCGGGCCTTGTGAAGAGTGTCCGCGGTGCAGCCGGAGGATATTTCCTTGGAAGACCGGCAGAAGAGATTTCAGTGGGAGATATCCTTCGTGTCCTGGAGGGTGGCCTGGAGGCTGCAACATGTCCGGGAACAGAAGGTGACGGTGGCTGCCAAGGTTCTGATCTCTGCGTGGCTAAATTAGTGTGGAAGAGGATCAACGACAGCATCACAGATGCAGTGGATACCCTGATGCTCAGTGAGCTGATCGAAGAAAGCCGGAGAATACACGAAAAATAATTATCCTGAACAGGAGGAAAAGAAAATGGGAAAAATGATATATCTGGACAATGCGGCTACCACAAAGACCGCACCGGAAGTTGTGGAGGCTATGCTGCCGTATTTTACAGAGTTTTATGGAAATGCTTCAACCGTTTATGATTTTGCGGCAAACAGCAAGGCTGCCATCGCAAAGGCAAGACAGCAGATCGCAGATGTGATCGGAGCCAAAAAAGAGGAGATCTATTTTACTGCAGGTGGTTCCGAGTCTGATAACTGGGCTCTGAAAGCGACCTTTGAGGCATATAAAAATAAAGGAAACCATATCATCACAACAAAGATCGAGCATCATGCCATCCTTCATACCTGCGAGTACCTTGAAAAAGAGCGTGGTGCCAAGGTCACATACCTGGATGTAGATGAGAATGGTTTCATTGACCTGGATGAGCTTCAGAAAGCCATCACACCGGAGACCATCCTGATCTCTGTTATGGCTGCAAACAATGAGATTGGTACTCTTGAGCCGCTGAAAGAGATCGGACAGATCGCACATGAGCATGGAATCCTGTTCCATACAGATGCTGTTCAGGCATTCGGCCAGATCCCGATCAATGTAGATGAGTTCAATATCGATATGCTCAGCTCCAGCGGACATAAGATCAACGGACCGAAGGGAATCGGCTTCCTCTATATCCGTAAGGGCGTTAAGATCCGCTCCTTCGTACATGGCGGAGCACAGGAGAGAAAACGTCGTGCAGGTACAGAGAACGTTCCTGGTATCGTAGGATACGGTCTTGCAGCAGAGCGTGCAAACAAGTCCATGAAAGAGCGTACTGCAAAAGAAATCGAGATCAGAGATCATATGATCAGCAGGATCCTCACAGAGATCCCGTACGTACGTCTCAATGGAGATAAAGTAAAACGTCTTCCGAACAACGTAAATGTAAGCATCCAGTTCATCGAGGGAGAGTCACTTCTTCTGATGCTTGATAATTTCGGAATCTGTGCATCCAGCGGTTCCGCATGTACATCCGGTTCTCTGGATCCGTCACACGTTCTGTTAGCTATCGGTCTTCCTCATGAGATCGCACACGGATCTCTCCGTATGACCTTAAGCGAGGAGACGACAATGGAGGATGTTGATTTTGTAGTAGATAAGCTGAAAGATATTACTGCAAACTTAAGAAGCATGTCTCCATTATATGAAGATTTTATTAAAAAGCAGAAAAAATAATAAAAATACTTGCCAGGAGGAAAAAATAATGTATAGTGAAAAAGTAATGGATCATTTTCAGCATCCACGTAATGTCGGTGAGATCGAGAACGCAAGCGGCGTGGGTACTGTAGGAAATGCAAAATGCGGTGATATTATGAGAATATTCCTTGATATCGATGACGAAACTCATATTATCAAAGACTGCAAATTTAAAACATTTGGATGCGGTGCAGCAGTTGCAACAAGCAGCATGGCAACAGAACTTGTAATGGGCAAGACCATTGAGGAAGCTATGGAAGTAACCAACAAGGCCGTTATGGAGGCTCTGGACGGACTTCCGCCGGTAAAGATCCACTGTTCCCTGCTTGCTGAGGAAGCAATTCATGCAGCTCTCTGGGATTATGCAGAGAAACATCACATTAAGATCGAGGGTCTTTCCAAACCGAAGTCTGATATCCACGAGGGTGAAGAGGATACAGAAGAGGAGTATTGATTCCTTTTATTTATGATCATAACCGGGGCATGAGCAAGCTTCAGTTGAACAGAACCGTAAGCCATTGAAAGGACAGGTAAGTAAGAAGCATGACAGGACTTACGAACGAAGAAGTTCAGGAAAGAATTGCGCAGGGCCAGGTAAATAATAACGAAAACCCCAACACCAGGACATATAAGCAGATCATTCTGGAGAATACGTTGACATTCTTCAATTTTCTGAACCTGGTGCTGCTGGTTCTCGTACTGCTGGTTGGTTCCTACAAAAACTCCATGTTTGTAGGAATCATTTTTATTAATACCGTGATCGGGATCATTCAGGAGGTCCGTGCTAAGAAGACGATTGACAAGCTGGCCATCCTGACAGAATCCAAGACGGTTGTTCTGCGTGAAGGAAAAAAATGGAAAATTTCTACAGAGAAGCTGGTTGTCGATGATCTGATATTCCTGAAGGCCGGAGAACAGGTTCCGGCAGATGCGAAGATCCTGGAGGGAAGCCTTGAGGTCAATGAATCTCTGCTTACCGGTGAGGCAGACAATCTTCCGAAGAATCCGGGAGATGAACTTTTTTCCGGAAGCTTTGTGACGGCGGGACAGGCCTGCTGCCAGATCATCCATGTGGGAAGTGACAACTATGCGTCAAGGATCACCAGCGAGGCCAAGGAATTCAAACGCCATAATTCAGAGCTTAGAAATTCCCTGAATGCCATTCTGAAGGTGATCAGTATCATTATCGTACCAATGGGTGCGCTGCTTTTTTATAAACAGTATTATTTTGTGGGAGACAATATCCGGGATTCTGTTGTCAATATGGTTGCAGCGGTCCTGGGAATGATCCCGGAGGGACTGGTCCTTCTTACCAGTGTGGCACTGACTCTGGGTGCGCTGAAGCTGGCCCAGAAGAAGACGCTGGTGCAGGAGCTGTACTGTATAGAAACTCTTGCACGCGTGGATACGCTCTGCCTGGATAAGACAGGAACTATCACAGAGGGTACCATGTGTGTGGAGGCGGTGGAGAGCTATCCGCCGGTGTATGATGAGATTTCAGAGACAATATCCGGGAAAGATCCTGAATCCGGCGAAGGTGACAGCAATGGAACTGAGAGTTCTGCGACTTCTGCAGTTTCAGCAACAGATGCGATCGCAAAGGAGGATGGAAGTGCGAATCTCGTATTACAGGAAAAGTCAGAAGCTGACCCGGAGAAACATAGTCAGGAAGATCCGGAGAAGACCCGGGAGATCGAGCATATCATGGGAAATCTGCTTTCTGTGCTGAAGGATCAGAATGCCACTGCCGATGCACTCAGGGCAAGATTTAAAGTATCTCAGGATATGAAGCTGGATCATGTGATCCCGTTTTCTTCTGACAGGAAGTACAGCGGAGCTGCATTTACAGATACAGGTACTTATCTGATGGGTGCAGCGCAGTTTCTTTTTCCGGAAGGGAACCCGGAGCTGATGGAGTATTGTGGCAGATTTGCAGAGGAAGGTCTTCGTGTGTTGGTTCTTGCCCATAGTGTAAATGTGAGTGAGGGAGCGGAGCTTCCGGAGGGACTGGAACCTGTCGGACTTTTGCTTATTACCGATGTGATCCGTGCAGAGGCACCGGATACGCTGGCATATTTCGAAAGTCAGGGTGTTGATCTGAAAGTGATCTCCGGTGATGATCCGGTGACGGTTTCTGCAATTGCCAGACGTGCAGGCCTTAAAAATGCAGAGCATTATATCGATGCGACAACGATCACAACCCAGGAACAGATGGACGAGGCAGTTGCAGAATATAGTGTGTTCGGGCGTGTAACCCCTCAGCAGAAGCAGGCAATGGTGAAATCTTTGCAGGCTCAGAAGCATACGGTTGCCATGACCGGTGATGGTGTCAATGATGTTCTGGCGCTTAAAGAGGCGGACTGCAGTATTGCCATGGCTGAGGGCAGTGATGCTGCCAAGAATATTGCCAATGTGGTATTGCTGGATTCTAATTTTGCAGCAATGCCGGAAATTGTGAATCAGGGACGCCGGGTTGTAAATAATATCCGCACTGCGGCATCTATGTTTCTGATCAAAACGATTTTTTCCGTGCTGCTGTCACTGATCACGATCTTCTTCGGGGATTCCTATCCCTTTGAGCCGATCCAGATGTCTCTGATCAGTGCCTGCGCTGTTGGTATTCCTACATTCCTTCTGGCACAGGAGAATAATTATGAGAAGATCGACCATACATTTTTGCGTCATGTATTTATGAATGCATTTCCGGCTGCTGTGACCATCACGGGCTGTGTGTTCAGTGTGATGCTGGTATGCCAGAATGTATACCATTCCAATGTTATGCTGAATACAGCTTGTGTGCTTGTAACAGGATGGAATTATATGGCGGCACTTAAGACAGTTTACGCACCTCTGAATAAGTATCGAAAGGTGATCATTTACAGTATGCAGGTGATCTTTTTCGGTGCGGCGGTGGTTCTGCAGAATCTTCTGACACTGGGATCGCTGGAATTCGGAATGATCATTCTGGTGTTCCTTCTGATGACATTTTCTCCGATCCTGATCGATGTGATCACGGCCTGGCTCAGAAATATTTACAGCCGTTCGCTGGATAGTGGGGAACAGGGGAAATTTGCTGCATTTATTGATAAGCTGAGAAAATAATAATATGAGAAATAAAAAAGGACACTGCCCGTTGAAAATGGCAGTGTCCTTTTTTTGCAAATAAACTGTGAAGCAGTTATCCAGTTATCCGGTGCAGAGCTGTGTAGAGAATGCAGATTGTGGATATCCGCCTGACAAAGCTATTATTTTGTGTGCATAAGCCAGATAAATCCGAAGGCCGGGATCTCTACAGCCTGTGCGTCTCTCTGAACTCCTGTGAGAAGATCTGTGTAGGTACCGTCCTGTTCGTTGATCCAGGCTACCTTATCCTGGTCGCTGAAGTTGTAGATGCAGATCAGCTTTTCTTCAGAAGTTTCTCTTACCAGGGCAAGGAGAGCTTTTTCCCAGGTTTCCAGTGTATGTGCAGAAACTTCAGGTGCAAATACCGGATGGCTGGCACGGATGGATTCCAGCTACTCAAGGCTGTTGAATCGTTTCGGCATCGGCTCTGTTCCGGGCAAGTGCCCAGTTGAAACGTCCATTGTGGAGCCAGCGGGGATCAGCTGCTTTGGAAATGTCTGTTTTATAGGTGTAGTCATTCAGCTGTCCGACCTCGTCACCGCTTCGAAGTACCGGAATTCCGGGGAGGGAAAGAAGCAATGCATGAAGTGCTACGTCATAGCGGATTCCCCGGCTGACACCCTCCATATTTCCTTCATAATCAAAACGCTCGATTCCTGCAAGAGATGCGGTTGTTCCGCAGAGCTCAGATTCCTCGGTTTCCGGATTTACATAAATTTCACCCCGGGCAAAGGAATCAGGGAAAATACCTGCCAGGAATTCATTCAGATAATCTCTGTGAGGCCCTTCTGTGATAAAGCTTCCTTTCAGGAAATCATAGTCCAGATTCCAGTGTACCGTGTTGCGGTTACGGAGGTAATTCTGGAATACCGGTGCCTGCGGAAGGTTTGCAGCTCTGTCGATTCCCCGGCGGAGAAGGGCAGTGTCCTTTGTGGCAACGGTATGCCAGAGATCGGACATCAGCTGGGTGCTGTTTACAATGTGAAGTTCCGGCATATCGGAAGTTCCGCCAAATGCAGCAGCCTCTGCAGGTGGGCGGTCTGTTTCACCAAGGAGAAGAATTCCGGGGCATACGATCTCACACACCATTCGGGTCATACGCAGCAGAGAGTGAAGCTTCCAGAGATTTTCTTCCGGTATCATCGGAAGGACACCAAGGCTGAATATAGAAGCACCTTCATTTGCAAGCTCCAGGATCTGGAGAAGCATTGCATTGAAAAAGGCCGGAGTCTGAAGTACACATGGCGCGCCGGACTGTGGGTCGTCCACAGAAAGGCTTAACGGGATTTCAAGAGCCAGGCGGATACCTGCTTTCCTACAGTTAGCTGCAAGTGTATGCAGATCTTCGGAGGTTCCGATCTCCGGGATAATGCGAAGGGAGCAGTTGGAGGTTGCCTGGAAAAGATCTGTCAGGTACAGAGTGTCTGCCTTGCATTCACTGATATAGTCCAGTTTATCGGACAGCCCGGAAAGAGTATCTGCGAAGTCAGCAGGATTTACAGCCATTCCGGTGAAAGTAGTCTTACGGAACCAATCAGGATCTGCAGCGCAGTTCTGGTCGGCTTCCTTCATGGAAAGAGAACGCTCACGGTAGATTTCTTTCATCTTTTTTGTGAGGCTTGAGAATGTGCCGGTAACTTCCGGGTGATCGCGGAACAGTTCGCAGTAAAGCCATTTCAGATCATTGTAGTAGTGTTTCAGACGTTTCTCGTAGAGGGCATCGTAAGCTGTGTCCTCCTTGGAAGTTTCGACTTTCAGAGGCTCGGTCTTGGAAGTAGTAACTTTCGCCGGCTCAGTCTTGGAAGTCTCGACCTTGATCGGTTCGGTCTTGGAAGTCTCGACTTTGATCGGTTCGGTCTTGGAAGTCTCGACTTTAAGCGTTTCCTTCTTTACGGTTTCAAGTTTTTTCACTTCGGCTTTAGCATTTTCAACAGATTTGGCAGCACTGGTATTTTTTTTCAGCTGCTTTTCTTTTTTTGCCTGCATGGCAGCTTTCTTTTTCTGGAGTCTTTTTGTTGACATATAGAGTTCCTCCTTAGATAAAATGATATTTTCGGTATAAAATGTAAACTCTCTCACCGGAGAGAGAAACAGAGCTACAGCTTATGAAAAACAGGACGGCGGTTTTTAAATACAGCATAATAGGAAAAACCACATTCACGGAGAACATCAGCCGCCTTGTCAAAGGCATAGCCGATCTTATCCGGAGTATGGGCATCTGCACCGATGGTGATGATCTCACCGCCAAGATCACGGTAACGTCGGATAATATTGACACATGGATTCGGTTCACCAAGCCCGTAGTGATAACCGCCTGTGTTCAGCTCGATTCCCACATTTTTGCGGATCAATGTCCGCAGGATCTCGTCCAGGATCTCCTTATATCTTCCATAAGAATACTGACGGTTCTGATTTGGACCATAACGTACTACATAGTCGATATGTCCGTACACATCCATCTCGTCAAAAGCAGCGATATTTTCCAGGATGGATTCAAAATATTCCATGTAGCATGCGGATTCCTTACGGCCCTCAAAATAAGAAGGATAATAAGGATCGTATCCGTGCACCACATGGGAGGAACCAATAACGAAATCAAAGGGAACTTCTTTCAGAAGATCGGAAAAAGATTCTGCAAGCTGAGGCTGAAGTCCAAGCTCGATCCCGAAGTTAACCTGAATCTGGTCTTTAAAAGCATCCGCAAGACTCTCAAGTTTCTGGCGGTATGCAGGGATGTTCAGGGAAAAATCAAGATTTTCCGGAGTATCGGGATAATCCGGATCAAAATGTTCAGTAAAACAGATTCCCGTGAGACCCTGGTCTGCGGCAGTCTGGATCATTTCTTCCATCGGTGTATCGGAATCTGCGGAAAAAGAGGAGTGCATATGGCAGTCCCATAAAATTTTCTGGTCCATTTTGTACCTCCATATTCAAGCCTTTATATTCTGTGACAATGATCGTATCTGCCTGTTATGAATCCGGGAAAGTCAAACTCCCAGCGGGAATATAGATATCCGTTTTGGGAATCAGCAGGACAGAACTTTCTATCAGAGAATTATAGCACATTTTTCAGAAATTTTCTTAATATTTATTTTAATGTTCTTTTTTATAAATAGCTCTTGAATTTTTGTTTGGAATTAGGTACAATATGAAACAGGTTGATGTTTCTTTAACAAAGGAACGATTTAAATCACCATTCAATTCATAGGAGGAATTTATCATGGCAGTAAAAGTTGCAATTAATGGTTTTGGACGTATCGGTCGTCTTGCATTCCGTCAGATGTTTGGAGCAGAAGGATTTGAAATCGTAGCAATCA
>OIBA01000867.1_pt1 | contig 10133 bp, 4 predicted proteins | sample 1580931 | NCBI WGS metagenome assembly OIBA01 (sample SAMEA3882548, study PRJEB24775) | human gut metagenome | biome: human-associated habitat; feature: intestine environment; material: feces | place: Netherlands | collected 2009/2010
CGGCGACGCGCCGCAGGGCGAGCCGGACGAGTACGGCAACTACCCCGGTCCCATGGATCCCTTCCCCGCGCAGCGCGGTGAGTTTTACACCTACGACGACCTGTCGGTTGAGCTCGTGGACTACGTGCGTGACATGGGCTACACGCATATCGAGGTCATGCCGCTTATGGAGCATCCCTTCGATGGCTCCTGGGGCTACCAGACGACTGGCTATTACGCCGCCACGTCGCGCTACGGCAATCCGCAGCAGCTCATGCATTTTATCGATGCGTGCCACGAGGCAGGCATCGGCGTAATCATGGACTGGGTGCCCGGCGGTTTTTGCGCTGACTCCCACGGCCTAGCCACCTTTAACGGCCACATGCTGTTTGAGCACGAGATTCACCCCAACTGGGGCACGCGCAAGTTCGATTTCGCCCGCGGCGAGGTCCGCTCCTTCCTGGTCTCCAACGTGCTGTACTGGCTCGAGAACTTCCACGTGGACGGCATACGCATGGACGGCGTGTCCAGCATGCTGTACCTCAACTTTGGCATCGACGATCCCGGCCAAAAGAAGTTCAACAAATACGGTACCGAGGAGGACTTGGACGCCAGCGCATTTATCCGTCAGGTCAACTGCGCCGTTGAGGCACACTACCCCGACGTGATGATGATGGCCGAGGAGTCCACCGCGTGGCCGCTCGTCACCTATCCGCCACAGGATGGCGGCCTGGGCTTCCACTACAAGTGGGACATGGGCTGGATGAACGACACCCTGCACTACATGCAGACCGATTTTCCGTGGCGCCCCGGCAACCACGGTCTGCTCACGTTCTCCATTATGTACGCCTTTACCGAGAACTTCATCTGCCCGCTGAGCCACGACGAGGTCGTACATGGCAAGTGCTCGCTCATCGGCCGCATGCCGGGCGACTGGTGGCGCCAGTTTGCCGGCCTGCGCACGCTGGCCTTCTACCAGATGACGCACCCCGGTGCCAAGCTCAACTTTATGGGCAACGAGATCGGCCAGTTTATTGAGTGGCGCTACTACGAGTCCATTCAGTGGTTCCTGACCGAGCAGTACGAGACCCACCGTCATCATCAGGCGTTTATCAAGGCGCTCAACCACCTGTACACCGCCGAGCCGGCCCTGTACGAGCGCGGCTACACCGACGACGGCTTTACCTGGATCGACGCGGATAACTCCAAGCAGTCCATCGTGAGCTTTGTGCGTCAGGGCGAGAATGTCGATGACGATTTGGTGATCCTGATCAACTTTGACCCGGCGAGCTACGAGAGCTTCCGCGTGGGCGTGCCGCGCGAGGGCGACTGGGAGGTCATCTTCGATTCCGACCGTCCCGAGTTTGGCGGCAGCGGCTATGCCGGCAAGGAGCCCTACACCTGCTCGAGTGAGCCCTATCCCTGGAACGGGCAGATGGACTCCATCGAGATGAAGGTGCCCGGCCTGGCAGGCGTGGTGCTCAAACGCCGCGGTCCCAGCAGCTACAAGCCGCCGGTGGTCGAGAAGCCCAAGAAGGCGACGCGCAAGCGCACGTCCTCGGTGAAGCCCAAGCCTGCGGCCGTCAAGAAGACTCCGGCAAAGGCGAAGACTGCCAAGTCTGCCACCAAGCCCGCTTCCAAGACCACGGCCAAAAAGGCAGCCACCAAAAAGGCTGCTCCCAAGGCCAAGGCAGCTGCTGTTAAGGCTCCTGCCAAGAAAGCGTAACAAAGGCGTTACCACTGTAATTACCCGCCCCGCCGGGGCGTAGGATACAAGTCATAACCGTTCCGGGAGAAACATCCCCGGGGGAAAGGAACGTATGAATAAGATCTTCGACAACAAGCAGGAGTTTACCGAGCTCTATCGCGAAGCCGTCATGAGCATCAGCGGCAAGAGCGTCGAGGCCGCCAGCGACCTCGATCGTTTTAACGCCCTGGCCAAGCTCGTGGCCGAGAAGGCACGCACCGTTGCCACCAAGAGCGACGCCCGTGCGACCGCCAAGGGCAAAAAGCGCGTGTACTACTTCTCGATCGAGTTTTTGATCGGCCGCCTGCTCGACAACTACCTGCTCAACTTTGGCGTGCGCGACATGGTCGCCGAGGCGCTCGATGACATGGGCTTTGACCTATCCGTCATCGAGAACCAGGAGCCCGATCCGGCGCTGGGCAACGGTGGCCTGGGTCGTCTGGCCGCATGCTTCCTGGATTCCATGGCAGCCGAGGGCATCGCCGGCTACGGCAACGGCATGCGCTACCGCTACGGCCTGTTTAAGCAGGAGATCGTCAACGGCAGCCAGGTCGAGGCCACCGACGAGTGGCTCACTCACGGCTATCCCTGGGAGGTCCGTCGTCAAGACAAGGCCGTGACCATTAAGTTTGGTGGCCATGTTGAGGGCTTTGAGGAGAACGGCCGCACGTTCTACCGCACGGTGGACACGCAGGACATCCTGGCGGTCCCCTACGACATCCCCGTTGTGGGCTATGCCGGCGAGACCGTCAACAAGCTGCGCGTCTGGGCCGCCGAGCCGGTCGAGGAGCACTTTGACCTCGAGGCCTTCAACCGTGGCGACTACGCCCTGGCCGACGCCGAGCGCGCCGAGGCCGAGGCCATCAGCGCCATCCTCTACCCCAATGACGCCGGCGAGCACGGCCGTCTGCTGCGCCTGAAGCAGGAGTACCTGTTTGTATCGGCCGGCATCTACAGCCTGCTCGACACCTTTGAGAAGGAGCACGGCGAGAACTGGGAGCTGCTGCCGCAGTTTGTGGCCATCCACACCAACGACACGCACCCCGCCATGTGCGGTCCTGAGCTCATGCGCATCCTCATCGACGAGAAGAAGCTCGAGTGGGATGACGCCTGGAACATCGTGACGCAGGTCGTGAGCTATACCAACCACACCATCCTGCCCGAGGCCCTGGAGAAGTGGCCCATCGGCACGTTCTCCAAGCTCCTCCCCCGTGTGTACCAGATCATCGACGAGATCAGCCGTCGTTGGCACGAGTCGTTCGACACCACGCAGGAGGGTTGGCAGGAGCGTCTGCGCCAGACCGCCATCCTGTGGGACGGCGAGATTCGCATGGCCAACCTGTCCGTGATTTGCAGCCACAGTGTCAACGGCGTGGCCAAGATTCACTCCGACATCATCAAGAACATCGTGCTCAAGGACTTCTATGCCCTGACGCCCGAGAAGTTCAACAACAAGACCAACGGCATCTCGCACCGTCGCTTCTTTGCCGAGGCCAACCCCACCTACGCCAAGCTCGTGACCGAGGCCATTGGCGATGGCTGGCTGAAGGACGCCTTTGAGCTGGAGAAGCTCAAGGAGTTCCAGAACGATACCGAGTTCCTTAAGGCCGTGGGTGCCTCCAAGCGCGCCAACAAGGAGCGCCTGGCCGCCTACGTCAAGGCCGAGACCGGTCTGGTCATTGACCCCAACACCGTCTTCGATGTTCAGGTTAAGCGCTTCCACGCCTACAAGCGCCAGCTCATGAACATCATGAAGGTGATGGACGTCTACAACCGCCGCATTGCCGACCCCAACTTCCACGTGACGCCGACGACCTTCATCTTTAGCGGCAAGGCTGCCTCGAGCTATACCTTCGCCAAGGAGACCATCCGCCTCATTAACTCCGTGGCCGACGTCATCAACAACGACCCGCGCGTCAACGAGGTCATGAAGGTCTGCTTTATCCCCAACTTCCGTGTGAGCAACGCCCAGCTCATCTACCCCGCCGCCGAGATCTCGGAGCAGATCTCCACGGCCGGCAAGGAGGCTTCGGGCACGTCCAACATGAAGCTCATGATGAACGGCGCCATTACGCTGGGCACCCTCGACGGCGCCAACATCGAGATCGCCGACCTGGCCGGTCGCGAGAACGAGGCCATCTTTGGCCTGACCGCCCCCGAGGTTGAGCAGCTCTGGGCATCGAACAGCTACTTTGCGTGGGATACCCTCAACGGTGACCGCGAGCGTCTGGGCCGCGTGATGGACGAACTCAAGGACAACACCTTTGCGGGTCTTTCGGGCAACTTTGAGAGCATCTACAACGAGCTCATGAATAACAACGACCCCGACCTGGTCATGGCAGACTTCCGCAGCTACGTGGATGCCTGGGAGAAGCTCACCGGCAGCTATGGCGACCAGGAGACCTGGAACCGCAAGGCGCTGCTCAACACCGCCTCCTCGGGCTGGTTCTCGAGCGACCGCACCATTCGCGAGTACCGCGACGAGATCTGGCACGCGTAAAGGCCGCGAGCTCCCCTATGCCAGCACGGCATTACTCGACGGGCGCGACGTTGCGCCGCGCCCGTCGCTAATGGGTTTAGGAACATCGATGATAAAAGGAGAAATCGATGAGTAAGAAAGAATGCATCGCGATGCTCCTCGCAGGAGGACAGGGCAGCCGATTGGGGGCACTCACCCAAAAGATCGCTAAGCCGGCGGTTAGCTTTGGTGGCAAGTTCCGCATTATCGACTTTTCGCTCTCCAACTGCTCCAACTCGGGCATCGACACGGTGGGCGTTCTGACGCAGTATCGCCCCTACCTGCTGCATGCCTATGTGGGCTCCGGCGAGGCTTGGGACCTGGACAGCCGCGACGGCGGCGTGTCGATCCTGCCGCCGTACGAGACGCAGACCGGTGGCGCCTGGTATGCGGGCACGGCCGACGCCATTACGCAGAACCTCGACTACATCAAGGCCAACGACCCCAAGTACGTCCTGATTCTTTCGGGCGATCACCTGTATCGCATGGACTACCGCAAGATGCTCAAGACGCACATTGAGAACAACGCCGACCTCACGGTGAGCGTTATGCCCGTGCCGTGGGAGGAGGCCAGCCGCTTTGGCATCCTAACCACCGACCCCGAGGACGGCCGTATCACCAAGTTCACCGAGAAGCCCGATAAGCCCGATTCGAACCTCGCGTCCATGGGCATCTACATCTTCTCGGCCGACGTGCTGATCGAGGCGCTCGAGGAGGACGCTCTGGACCAGCGCTCGAGCCACGACTTTGGCAAGGACATCATCCCCAAGCTGCTCGGCGAGGGCAAGCGCCTGTACAGCTACGAGTTCCACGGCTTTTGGAAGGACGTCGGCACCATCGCCAGCTTCCACGAGACCTCGATGGACCTGCTGGGTAACAACCCCGAGTTCGATCTGTTCGACAAGCACTTCCCCATCATGTCCAACATCACCACGCGTCCGCCGCACTACATTGGCCCGGACGGCCGCCTGGACGACTGCCTGGTCTCCAACGGCTGCAAGATCTATGGCACCGCTCGCCACTCGATCCTTTCGACCGATGTCATCATCGAAGAGCGCGCCGTGGTCGAGGACTCCGTGCTGCTGCCGGGTGCGCACGTTAAGAGCGGCGCGCACATCTGCCGCGCTATTTTGGGCGAGAACTCCACGGTCGAAGAGGGCGTGAAGCTCGGCTCTGTCGATACCACCAAGGATACGGCCGTCGTTGGAAATGACGTCGTTATCGGGAAGGGGGAATGATCCGATGATCAATCGCAAGGCCATCGGTTATATCACCGCTAACTACTCTTCGACCTACGGCAGCGTGCTGCTCAAGGACCGCCCTATCGCGTCCGTTCCGTTTTTGGGCCGCTACCGCCTGATCGACTTCCCGCTGTCCAACATGATGAATGCCGGCATTAAGACCGTCGGCGTCGTCATGCCGGGCAACTACCGCTCGCTGATCGACCACGTGGGCTCGGGTAAGGACTGGGGCCTGGACCGCAAGAAGGGCGGCCTGTTCATGGTGCCCGGCAACGCGTATGGCACCACCAAGGGCGGCATGCGCTTCTTGCTGCGCGATATCATCTCCAACAAGACACTGTTCCAGCGCTCGGACAAGCCCTATGTTGTGATGATGGGCACCAACATCATCTTTAATATGGACCTCAACACCATCATCGACGCGCACGAGAACTCCGGTGCCCAGATGACCGTGGTGTACTGCAAGGCCACGCGCAACGTCGATGACGAGACCAAGCTCGAGATTAACGAGAACGGCCGCCTGACGGGCGTGAGCGCCGGCGTCGTGTACGGCGACAACGCCTCTATGGACTGCTGCATCGTCAACCGTGAGACACTGCTCGAGATCATCGACCACTACCAGGCCGCCGACTATCTGGACCTGCTCGAGGCACTCCAGGGCGACTTTGGCAACATCGACGTGTGCAGCTACGAGTACAAGGGCGAGGTCGTGGGCGTGTTTAGCGAGAAGTCGCTGTATCGCCGCAGCATGGACCTGCTCGACCAGACCGTGGCCGACCAGCTCTTCGATCCCGAGCGCCCGATCCTGACCAAGGCTCACGACGTGCCGCCTTCGCGCTATGCGACCGGCAGCCACGCGTGCAACTCGATCATCTCGGCCGGCTGCATCATCAAGGGCACCGTGCGCAACTCGATCCTGTCGCGCGGCGTTGTGGTCGAGGAAGGCGCCTCGGTGACCAACTCGATCATCAATCAGAGCTGCATCATCAAGAGTGGCGCACGCGTCGAGAACGCCATTCTGGACAAGAACAACGTGGTTCCCACCAACACCGAGCTTCGCGGCACGCCCGAGAACATCCTGGTGCTGGGCAAGGCTCCGTTAACTTCCGACACCACCATCGTACGTTAACGTTGGCACCGCAACATCGCTCGTAACATGTAGAATAGCCGCCCGGTTAGCGCCAGGCGGCTATTCTCGAATTGCAACATGGGAGACAATATGGCTGATTCCAGCAAAAAGATGCAGATCGTGTTTGCCTCGGCCGAGTGCGCACCGTTTGTTAAGACCGGTGGCCTGGGTGACGTGGCTGGCTCGCTGCCTGCGGCGCTTGTGCGCGCCGGCGCCGAGGTCATCGTGATGGTGCCCAAGTACGCCACCATCAAGGACGAGTACAAGGCGCAGATGGAGCACTTTGCCGACTTTTACGTAAGCCTGGGCTGGCGCAACGAGTACTGCGGGCTGGAGAAGCTCGAGCGCGACGGCGTCACCTATATGTTCATCGATAACGAGCGCTACTTTGCGCGCGACTATCCGTACGGCTTCTTTGACGACGGCGAGCGTTTTGCGTTCTTCTCCAAGGCCATCACCGAGAGCCTGCAGCATCTGCCCGAGGGCTTTGAGTGTGACATCCTGCACTGCAACGACTGGCAGACGGCACTGGCGCCCGTGTTCTTGCGAGAGTTCTACCAGGGCCTGCCGCTGTATGACCGCGTCAAGACCGTGTTCTCGATCCACAACGTGGCGTTCCAGGGCCAGTTTAGCGATACCGTGATGGAGGACATCCTGGGTGTGGCGCACATTCCTGCGGCCGCTTCGCAGCTGCGTTGCGACGCCTGCAGCATCAACTACATGCTGGGTGCGCTGCACTATGCCGATGCCATCACCACGGTGAGCCCCACCTATGCGGGCGAGATCCAGACGCCCGAGTTTGGCGAGGGCCTGGACGGCGTGCTGCGCGAACGCTCCTACGCGCTGCAGGGCATCCTCAACGGCATTGACGTTGCGGGCTTTGACCCGGCGACCGACAAGCGCATTGCCGCCAACTACACCGTGGAGGACCGTTCCGGCAAGGCCGTGTGCAAGGCCAAGCTGCAGGAAGAGCTGGGGCTCGAGGTTCGCGACGACCGCCCGCTCATGGTGATGGTCACGCGCCTGACGCGCCAGAAGGGCATGGACCTGGTCATGTACGCGCTCGACCGCATCCTGTCCGGCGGCGTTCAGGTGGCCGTGCTGGGCACCGGCGACCGCGACTACGAGGACGGCCTGCGCTACTTCCAGGACAAGTACCCTGGCACCATGGCCGCGCGCATCGAGTTCGATCCGGCGCTGTCGCAGCGTATGTACGCCGCCGCCGACATGTTCCTGATGCCTTCGAAGTTTGAGCCCTGCGGCCTGTCGCAGATCATCGCCATGCGCTACGGCACCCTGCCCATCGTGCGCGAGACCGGCGGCCTGAAGGACACCGTGCAGCCGTACAACGAGTTTACCGGCGAGGGCACGGGCTTCTCGTTTAGCAACTTTAACGGTGACGAGATGGGCGACGCGGTGTTCCGCGCGGCGCGCCTGTTCTGGGATAACCGCGAGGCGTGGAATCAGCTGGTCACGCAGGCCATGAGCCAGGACTTTAGCTGGACGCGCTCGGCCGACAAGTATCTGGACCTGTACTTCTTTATGCATCCGGAAATCGAACGCCCGGCAGCCGTGGTTGAGGCTGCGACTGAGGAGCCTGAGGCTGTTGAGGAACCCAAGGCCGAGGAGAAGCCGGCTGCCGATGCCGAGGTTAAGCCCGCAGCGAAGCCTGCCGCCAAGAAGACGACGGCCCGCAAGGCAACGGCTAAGAAGGCTACGGCCACGAAGGCCGCTGCGAGCAAGACCACCGCTGCCAAGGTAACTACTGCCAAGGCATCGACCACGCGCAAGCGCACGACCGCCTCAACCAAGAAATCTGCCGAGGCCGAGGCCGCTCCCGAGGTAAAGGCCGAGACCGCCACCGCCAAGGCTAAGCCTGCGGCAAAGGCTCAGGCCAAGACCGCTGCCAAGAAGACGGCCGTGTCCAAGACCGCGACCACCAAGAAGGCAACGACAGCCAAGAAGACCACGGCTACGAAGTCGACGACCACGAAGGCTGCCACGACAAAGGCCGCCGCGAAGGCGACCCCGAAGGACGCTGCAAAGTCCGCTGTCAAGGTCGAGGAGGCGGGCTCCGAGTCTAAGGTCGAGGCAAAGCCGGCCGCCAAGACCACCACGCGCAAGCGCACTTCGACGACGGCCAAAAAGGCCACGACCAAGACTGCTGCTCCCAAGGCAGAGTCTAAGGTCGAGGACAAGCCCGCAGTAAAGGCCAAGCCGGCGCCGAAGGCCGCCGAGGTCAAGACCGCTCCAAAGGCTACGACAAAGGCAGAGCCCGCCAAGGAGGCCCCGGTCTCCCCCGCCGCTTCCACTGAGAAAAAGGCTCCGACTAAGAAGACCTCCGTCCGCAAGGCAACGGCCGCCCGCAAGCGCCACTAGCCCACAGACGATCCAAAACCTAATCAAACCCTAAGTAAGGGGCGCTCCAACCGGGCGCCCCTTCTCTATAGATAGTTGGTAAAACGATTTTCTAGGACAACCGTTCGCCGATGGTAAACGGATGTTGTTTATACAGCCTGTGTACAACAGATATACTTACATCCTGTGCGTAAAGCCCATGGCCCGCAGGCCGTGATTCTATTGAACTGGACCGTATTATGAGATTGATTCACAACAGCCGTCTGCCGCAGTTTCGCACTCCGTTTGGCGCTGTGACCACTGGAACTACCCTTTCGCTCTCCGTGATTCTGGAGGATGCCGATCCCGCGCAGGCAACGCTTACGCTGCGCACCTGGGTCGATGAGATCGGTGAGTCTCGATATCCCATGACGCACGAAGGCGACGGCATATTTACGGTAGAGCTTGAGTGCACCGAGCCCTGTCTTATCTGGTACAGCTTTATCTGCAATATCGAGGGCCAGCCCGAGGTTCGCCTGGGCGCACCGCAGGGCCGCACCGGCGGCGAGGGCGTGACCTATAACTACGCCGAGGTGCCGTCGTTCCAGGTCACCGTCTACAAGCACCGCGAAGTTCGACCCAAGTGGTACGAGCGCGGTATGGTCTACCAGATCTTCCCCGATCGCTATGCCCGCGACGAAAACTGGCGAGAGCGCACGCAGGCCGAGGTCGAAAAACCGCGCAATGGAATCCAGCGCCGCATGGTCGAGGACTGGAACGAGCCGCCCGTGTACGAGCGTGCCGAAGACGGCTCCATCAAGACTTGGGACTTTTACGGCGGTTCGCTCAAGGGTATCCAAGAAGACCTGCCCCGCATTGCCGAGCTGGGCTTTACGGCCATCTACCTCAACCCCATCTTTGAGGCTGCAAGCAACCACCGCTACGACACGGCCGATTACACCAAGATCGACCCGATCCTGGGCACCGAGCTGGACTTTACCGAGCTGTGTCAGGCGGCTGAGAAGCTCGGCATTTCCATCATCCTGGACGGCGTCTTCAACCATACGGGCGACGACTCGATCTATTTCAACCGCTACGGGAACTATCCCGCCCCTGGCGCCTGGCAAGATGAAACTTCACCTTGGAAAGATGCCTTCAACTTCAATGAAGACGGGACCTATA
>OIBA01000868.1_pt1 | contig 10130 bp, 11 predicted proteins | sample 1580931 | NCBI WGS metagenome assembly OIBA01 (sample SAMEA3882548, study PRJEB24775) | human gut metagenome | biome: human-associated habitat; feature: intestine environment; material: feces | place: Netherlands | collected 2009/2010
CGTCTACTGCACGAACCATGATTGGAACACGCTGGATAAGATCTTAGAGTTGGATGCTCCCGGCTACTATATGATGAACATTCTGGATTATCTGGTGGGCAATACCGACCGTCATTGGGAAAATTGGGGTCTGCTGGTAGACAACGAAACCAATCAGCCCATCCGTCTGCATGACCTGATGGACTTTAACCGAGCGTTTCAGCAGTACGACACGCCGGAAGGCGCAAACTGCCTGACCGTGGGAAAACGCCATCTGAGCCAAAAAGATGCTGCAGTGGAAGCGGTGCGGAACATCGGACTGAACCAAGTCCGTCAGGTGGAGCACACCGTATTCTCCGAGCATCCGGCATGGAAAGCAACGTTTGAAGAACGACTGCGTGTTTTACGGAACGCCATGTAAGTCAGAGCGAATATCAGAATAATTGAAACAGAATGATTCCATAACGAAAGCCCGTCTGCGCTGCCACATATCGTGGCTTGCAGACGAGCTTTTTCGTTTGACCGGAGAAAAATTACCATACCTCACATGCGAAGCATAGATGGAAAATCGGAATCAAGGTTTTCCACCAGATGGCAAAAGCACTTCTGACTGATGGTCTTTTGTCCGCTTTCCCAGCAGCGGATGCTTGTCCGGCTGACCTTTGCGTGGTCGGCAAGTTGCTGACGGTTCCAGCCTTTTGCCTCCCGGTATCTGCGGAGGAAGTCTCCGCCGCCCCGGTGCAGAAACAGGGTGTAGTCGTCCAGAATATCCTCCACCGGGATACCGTAAAGGGCGGCGAGCTTGTCCGCAAGTTCGGGCGTGAAGCTGCGGTGAAATGCGCCGCTTTCCAGATCCCGATAGAGCCATTCCTCCATGCCCACCATGGCGGCAACGTCTTTCTGCAGCAGACCAAGGCTGTAGCGGCACCAGCGCATACGGTCGGATGGATTGGTGATTTCGGAGTAGGAATGGTACATATGAAAGAACGCCTGTGCTTCCGAAGTGGTGTGCGGCCCGGCAAGCGGCACCTGCAGGATGTAGAGAGGGGTTAGACAGGATACCTCACATGATACCTTTTGAAGTAGAAAAAGGTGACAGCTTTCCTGAGCCCAGAAAAACCATTTTGACGCATTTACGCTGCTTTGCAAAATGAGTGGATTCTCTTTTCCATCTGAAAGTGCGCTGGGGAGAGGATAGCATTTTCAATGCACCGGCTGGCGTAGGTGGAGAACCGCGCCTTGCGGGTGGAGTCGAAGGTGTCCACCGCCTTCATCAGGCCGATGGTGCCGATGGAGATTAAATCTTCTTGGTCGCCGGGCTGGGCGTAGTATTTTTTCGCCACATGGGCCACCAGCCGCAGATTGTGCCGGATGAGTTTCTCCCGCGCAGAGCCGTCTCCCGCCCGCAGCGCGGCGAAGGTCTCGATCTCCTCCCGCGCGGTCAGGGGCTTGGGGAAGCTCCCGGCTTCCAAATGCAGCGCCAGCACCAGAAACTTTGTGGCGAAAAATTGCAGCAGCGACAACAGCATAGCAGCACCTCCCGGAGCAGTTCTCCTATAGTTTATGTGGCAAGGTGGGAGGGCAGCACAAAACGGATGTTCTGTTTTTCCTTGAACGTGATTTTTAGAGGGCAGCTCGTTTGGTAAAATGACCACATGAAGAAGGAACAACCTGCTGGAGCAGCTGTACCAAAAATTCAACTGCGCCCGCCCGACGGATTACCATGGGCACAGCTTGTCGGTCAGCGATGTAATCATGCTGAATCAGGACGGGAAAATTTCAGCGCATTATGTGGACAGCATCGGCTTCAAGGAACTGCCGGGGTTTCTGGATAAAAAGCCGGAGCGCCTTTCTGTTCTGCAAAACCTCAAGGAAAAGTGCGATGCCCCGGAGTGCAACCCAACTGGATGCCGGAAAGCGAGGGCTGAACATGAACTTTAACCACGAGGAATTGACCCTGATGATGCTCTACAACACCGGCACCCGGCTGGGGCTCCACGAATTGCGGCTCATGCAGTGCTACCTGATGCCCGACGAGACCGCCCTGCGGAAACTGTCGGAGGGTGTTATCGAGAAGCTGAAACAGTTGACCGATGCGGAGTTTACTAAACTGGAATTTTCCCCGGACTGACTTTTGCCGCCTGCGGGCGGCGTACATAACATCTTTTATACTGGTTTGCATTGTGGTATACTCAGTACAACAAGTTGATTTTATGCAGGCGCTTTAGGTCGATGATGAAAAAACATATAGCAAAGGTGGAAAAGGAGAAAAAGCATGAATATCGTTTCTAACGATAACATCAGTTTAATACTACAAGCTGGTGAAAGTAACACAGTTGAGTTTAAGACGAGAGTAAGCGGCTCGCATAATTCATTACCCAAAATTATTAGTGCATTTGCTAATGCAGAGGGCGGAGTCATCATTTTTGGCTATGACGAATGTCGCAAACTTGCAGATGGAATCACCAACAATGAATTGGAAGTCCTCAGAAAAGTTATTAGAGCCAATTCGCTTGAAGGCATCTGCTATACTTATACAGTTCAGTATAAGGAGAAAACTTTGGCTGTTGTTCAAGTTGAAAAATCCAAATCAATCATCATTGCTGGTGGAGGAGCTTATATACGAAACGGTGATGAAACTACTCCATTGGCAAGCAAAGATGTTATATCACGAATCTTGTCCGATTCCGAAACTTCTGGGACTACATCATCCGAACTTGTTCTCGAACGATTGGAAAAGAGAGTAGAACAATTGTATGACCAACTGCGCCACTCCCAAGAAGTATATGAAGATGAGTTACAACGACAAAAAGAAGAACACAGAAACGAGATGCTTTCCACTAAAAAAAGTAATTGGTTCTTTTGCATACTAGGTGTTATCTTAGGCGGCATAGTTGGAAAAATCTTCTGATCGCATCCAGATTGAGTCTACCAAATGGGTTCTGTTTTTGAAGCCCTCAAAAATGCAGTCTTGATAGCACCGTTGGATTCATGTGTGTTCCGTGCGCTCCTTGCAAAGCTGATCGAGGAGCCGGAAGAAAAGCAGACCTTTGACCGTCTGCTGGAGATGGCAGAAAAGTTTGCCGCAAAACACGAATAAACTACCATAGATTCCATAAGCGAGTGACCTGAAAAGGCCGCTCGCTTTTTTGTTTACCACAGAGCTGAAAGGAGGCCAAAATGCCAAACAAAACGCAAGAATACCTTAACCTCGCCCAGCAAACGGCAAAGGAACTGACCCGATATTGGGAAAACTGGTCGGACTACCTGACCACTGCATCCCGGCTGTACAAGTACAGTTTTGCAGACCAGCTGATGATCTACGCCCAGCGCCCGGATGCCACCGCCTGCGCCGACTTTGACATCTGGAACAACCGGATGAACCGTTATGTGCGCCGGGGTGCCAAGGGCATCGCTCTGCTGGACGAATCCAGCGGATTCCCCCGGCTGCACTACGTTTTCGATGTGTCGGACACCGGGGTGCGCCGCAATTCCCGTGACCCGGAGGTGTGGCAGCTCGTTCCCGATTTGGTGCAGCCGGTTTCGGAAATGTTGAGCAAGACCTACGGCATCAGCGGAGAGCGTGTCAGCCAGCAGCTTGCCGATGTTGCCGGGAAACTGGTGGCGGATTACTGGGACAACAACGGCGAGGACATCCGTACCATCGTTGACGGTTCGCTACTGATCTGCCTTGTAAAAAACGGCTATCCTCCACAGTACAGCCCCGAAGTTTTCAAAAAGGTCATGGAGCAGGTTGAGAACTTTGAGGAGAACAATTAAATCATCCATAAAGAAAAAAATACAGCTATATTCAGGCTTCACACTGAAATATAGCTGTATTTTTTTGCATCGCTAACAATTGTTGTGCTATCTCTTGAAAACAGCGTAAGGATTTATTATAATAAGATAAATAGTTGTGATTTTTGCAAAGGAGCTGTGAGAAATGAATCGGAACTGCCGCCGTAAAACAGAAAAAGTCTATGCGAAGGTGAACTCTGATTTTGACGCAACCGGCTATATGCAGCCCCGGCAGATCACATGGGGCGATGGTCGGACGTATCCCATCGAGCAGGTGCGGGACTTTCGCCCTGCAAATACCATTGCCGATATGCCCGGCGACTGTTATACTGTAATGGTAAAGGGACAGGAGCGGCACCTGTTTTTCGAGCGTTCCGACCCACGGTTTCCCTCCCGGTTCGGCAGATGGTTCGTGGAGGTGGAAACCAAATAACACAGATGAGGGCTGAAGTATGGCAGCGCAGCGCACCTATCTGGCAATCGACCTGAAAAGTTTCTATGCCTCGGTGGAGTGCGTAGACCGCCATCTGGACCCCCTGACCACCAATCTGGTGGTGGCAGACGCCTCCCGCACCGAAAAGACCATCTGCCTTGCGGTATCGCCCTCCTTAAAAGCCTACAAGATCCCCGGCAGAGCACGGCTGTTTGAAGCCGTTCAGCGGGTGAAAGAGGTCAACGCTCAGCGGCTGCAAACTGCCATCCGGCAGAAAAAGGCAGTCCGGGGAGAGGATGGAAAATACCACTTTGCCAGCACCTCTTTTGATGCCAATGCCCTGAACGCAGACCCGGCGCTGGGGTTGAGCTACATTGTTGCGCCGCCCCGGATGCAGCGGTATCTGGATGTGTCCACCCAGATCTACAAGGCCTACCTCAAATATGTGTCCCCGGCAGACATTTACCCTTACTCCATTGACGAGGTTTTTATCGATGTAACGGGCTATCTGCCCTATTATTACATGAACGCCCATGAACTTGCCATGACCATGGTGCGGGAGGTGCTGACCAACACCGGCATCACCGCAACGGCGGGCATCGGCTCCAACCTCTACCTTGCAAAGCTGGCCATGGACATTGTGGCAAAGCACATCCCGGCGGACAAGGATGGCGTCCGCATTGCGGAGCTGGATGAGCAGTCCTATCGGTATCTGCTGTGGAACCACCGCCCTTTGACGGATTTCTGGATGACCGGTCCCGGCACAGTGAAAAAGCTGGAAGCCCACGGCATCTACACCATGGGGGACTTGGCACGGTTTTCCATCCACGGAGAAGATCGTCTGTATGAGATTTTCGGCGTAGATGCAGAAATCCTTATTGACCACGCATGGGGCTACGAACCCTGCGGCATGGAGCAGATCAAAAGCTACAAGCCCAGCACCAACAGCATCAGTGAGGGGCAGGTGCTATCCACTCCTTATCCGTATGATAAAGCAAAACTGATCGTCCGGGAGATGGCAGAGATTCTAATGTTTCGGCTCACCGAAAAGAAGCTGGTGACGGAATCCATCACCTTGGAGATCGGCTACGACCGGGAGAACGTGGACAAGGGCGGCTACCGTGGTCTGACCCAGACCGACCGCTACGGCAGAACCATCCCCAAGGCAGCTTACGGCACTATCCGGTTTGATGCGCCCACCAATCTGGGCAGCACCCTCATCAACGAAAGCGCAAAGCTGTTTGAGCGCATTACTAACCCTGCGCTGACGGTGCGGCGCATTACCATCAATGCCAACAAGGTCACGCCGGACGAGGGCATCTATCAGGTGGACTTTTTCACCGACACCAAGAAGCTGGAAAAGGAGAAAAAACTCCAGCAAGCCATGCTGGGCATCAAGAACAAGTATGGCAAAAACGCTGTGCTGAAAGCCAGCAGCTACGAAGAGGGTGCCACCATGCGCCAGCGCAACGCACAGATCGGCGGGCACAGTGCAGGAGGTTCGGATGGAAAACTACAAAAATAGCAAAATCGCGCAGGAGACCGCCCAAAAGTATGGGGACATCATAGAGATGGAACGCCCCCAGACCGAAGAATCCCTTCGCAAGCACCCCCGCATGACTTTACAGAACCGGGCAAAGATTTTCTCTCCCTTTGCAGCCTTGCGTGGTTATGATGAGCAGCTTGCCGCAGAAAAGCAGCGCACCGAGCGTGTGCCCAAGCGCATTTTGACCGAGGAAGAAATGTCGGCTCTGTCCGATCGGCTGATGCAGGTCACCAAGGGCATGACCATCACAGTGCGGTATTTCAAAGAGGATACCGCCCACCCGGAGATTCCCGCAGTGGGCAACTACATCACGCTGACCGGAAAAGCGGACCGCATCGACCCAGTGTTCCGCACCTTGCAGGTGGGCGAAACCGTAGTGCCCTTTGAAGATCTGGTTGAGATCAGTGGGGAAAGCATCATGGAGATTGACCAATATCTCGGCATTACAGAGGATTAAGCACAAAAAAGACCACCAGCCGGAAACGGCTGGTGGTCTTGCTTACTTATGCTGTATCGCCGGGAGCTGTTTGATTTTATTTCCGACTTTTTTGCGTTCCAGTGAGAACACCATATCTGGAGTGCGCTCAAAAAATCCTATGTCACGCGCCAGCTTGTCCCACACTTGCAATGGAACAGCCCTGTGAACTGCTGTTTCATCTTGCGCCCGCAGTTTGGGCAGATATGTTTACTTGCCCCCCATACGTCGAAGCGATAGTTTCGCTACAAAGAGAAATCTAGTAGAAATCCTCCGTTTTACGTTATTTTCTCGTCACGTTGTGTTCGATGGCGAGGGCGATAAACTCCGCAACAAACGCATTGAAAATCACATTACTGTTTCGGTGGTAATTGATATGGAGTGCGGAAACACAAAGAATTGAATATCTAACAATCGGCATAGCCGCAGACTTTCACAAAAAGCCTGCGGCTTTTTCTTTGCCCAAAAACAGAAAGGAGGCATCCGTGAAATGGCAGTTTTTCGGGTAGAAAAAAACAGCGACTACACGGTCATGTCAAACCACCACCTACGAAACCGTGCCTTGTCCCTGAAAGCCAAGGGCTTACTCTCCCAAATGCTCTCCCTGCCGGAAGATTGGGACTACACCCTGCAAGGGCTGGCCCGTATCAACCGGGAAAGCATAGACGCGATACGGCAGGCTATCCGGGAACTGGAACAGGCAGGCTACATCCAGCGTTCCAGAGAACGGGACGAGAAAGGGCGGCTGCGCGGTGCAGACTATGTGATCTTTGAGCTGCCGCAGCCCGTTCCTGCATCGGTTTCACCTACATTGGAAAATCCAACGTTGGAGAATCCCACGCAGGAAAACCCTACGTTGGAAAATCCAATGCAATTAAATAAAGATAAACTAATTACAGAAAAACAAAAGAAAGAGGGATTAAATACCGATTCCCTTCCTATCCAATCCCCAAACCCCTTGCCTTCGGACGAGGACGAGGCAGCGGCACCGCCGCCGGAACGGACGGAAAACCGAAAGGAAGCGGCCTATCAAATCTACCGGGACCTGATTTTGGAGAATATCGAGTATGACACCCTCACCCAGAATCCCCGGATAGACCGGGAGCAGCTGGACGAGATCGTGGACATCCTGCTGGAAACCGTCTGCACCAACCGCAAGTCCATCCGGGTGGCCGGGGACGATTACCCAGCAGAGTTGGTCAAGGCCAAGTTCCTGAAACTGGGCAGCCATCACATCGAGTTCGTCATGGACTGCCTGCGGGATAACACCACCAAAGTCCGCAACATCAAGCAATACCTGCGGGCCATGCTGTTCAACGCCCCCAGCACCATCAACAGCTACTATGCGTCCCTTGTGGCGCACGACATGGCGCAGCCCGATTGGGGCCGCCAGCCCAACACCTGACCGAAAGGAGCGTCACCCTATGCGCACTACCTACCTGCGGCGGCTGGTGGTTCCACCCTAGCTGCCGCTCTGAATTTTCTGCAACAAGGAGGGATTCATATTGCAGGAAGAAGTCACCCAGAAAACCATTGCCCTGTCCATGAAAACGGGCAAACTCACCGCCCAAGCGTTGCAAGCTGCGCTGAAAAAATATTTGCAGCACCGGGCCAAGGGGCCAAAGCTGCACCACGGCAAGCAAAGCCTGAAACAGCTGAAAGCCCATGGTGCGGCCCTGACCAACATTGAAGTCACGGAGGCGAACATCGGGGCGTTCAAGCCCTGCGCCAAGAAGTACGGCGTGGACTTCACCTTACGCAAGGACAAGACCACCCAGCCGCCCCACTACATCGTGATCTTCAAGGCCAAGGATCTACCTCGTGGTGTATGCTTCCACGGAGCTGCCCGTCCGGCTGCGCCGCGCCTGCCTGAAGCTGGACAAAGAGCTGGACACCCGGCTCTACTCCATCGGCATCCCGGCCATCCTCAACCTGGCGCTTCCCTCTCTGCTGGTCACGTTCCTCAACAGCCTGCTGGCCGCGTTCTCAGGCAGCTATGTGGTGGTGCTGGGCATCTACTACAAACTACAGACATTCCTCTACCTGCCCGCCAACGGCATCGTGCAGGGAATGCGTCCCCTCATCAGCTACAACTACGGTGCCGGGGAGCACAAACGGGTACGCCGGCTCTACCAGATCACCCTCATCCTGAGCGCCGCCATCATGGCAGCGGGCACCCTTGGCTGTCTGGTGGCCTCGGAGCCTCTCATGCGGCTCTTTACCTCTACCCCGGAGACGGTGGAAGCCGGAAAAGTTGCTCTGCGGATCATCTGCCTGGGCTTTGTGGTCTCCGCCATCTCCACCACCTCTTCCGGCGCGCTGGAGGGTCTGGGCAAGGGCACGCAGTCGTTGGTGATCTCCCTGTGCCGCTACATCGTCTTCATCATGCCGCTGGCCTGGGTGCTCTGCCGACAGTTTGGCCCTGTGGGCGTCTGGAACGCGTTCTGGGCCACGGAAGTGCTCTCCGCCATCGTTTCCCTTATCGTCTACAAAAAGAGCGTCTGACACGTTTTCCGTATACGCAAAAAAGGCTCCGGGCCTGCACTCCCCTTTCACAGGGAGGCAAGCCCGGAGCCTTTTCCGTTTCAGCCCAAGGGCTGGTTTTTATTTGGTGTGCTGCTCGGTGCTCTGGTCGTCCGATTCAATCGGCGTATCCAGTTCCTCCACGGGGGCAGCGTTCTTTTTGGCCTTACGGGCCTTACGCTTGTGGATCAGCTTCCGTGCGAGGAATGCTGCCACCAGCAGCGCGGCTACCGTGCCGCCGCAGAGCTCCCAGAGCGGGATGCCCTTGGGCACAAAGGCCATGACGATCTCGGTCCCGGCAGCCGTAAAGGTGATGTAGCTGCCAAAGGTATCGGTAGGCACTTTGATCCATTTGCCATCCTGCTGGACATAGACGCTGCCCTGCTTGCCCTGCGGCAGATAGCGGATAGTGTGGGTCTCCTGCCCGTCGTCCGAGAAGTCCAGCAGCCACTGCTCGGTGGCATTGGCCACGCCGGACGGCGTCTGGGAGGTAACGCTCAGGGCATTGGAGCCGCCAAACAGGCCATCCACATAGAAGATCGGACGGCCGTTGATGCGGACATCAATGCTCTTCAGTGCCGGGGTGTAAGAGGTGTACAGCGCCGTGACCACGGTGTCCAGATGGAGGTCATCCAGCACCGGGGTGTTCCACTCGGCAAGGTAACCGTCTTTCTGGGGCAGTTCGGGGTAATCCGCCTCGGTAAACGATGCACCGTAAGTAAAGGTGCGCTGGTCCACGATGTGGCCGTCGGCCATAAAGGTCAGCGTCAGCTTCTGGAAGCCCTTGGGCGCGCCCTCCAGTGCCCGCATGGTATCGTAATCAATGGGCTCTGCCTGACCGGCACGGCTGATGCGGTCAACGCCGCGCAGGGTATCGGAGACAAACAGGTTCCCCGTGAACGTACCATCCTGGCCGCCGGAAATGGCGCCCCAATACTGACCGTCGGTGTTGCTGCTGCTCGTGGAGAGGGCCACTTCGGAGTCATCCCCGTCATCGTCCGGCTCATGGATCTCCACCATGGCGCGGTTATCCTTGATGATGCAGCTGTTGCCGGTCAGGACACTGTCCGCGCCCTGGCCCACGATGCCGCCAATGTACTTGCTGCCAGTCAGCTCACACTTGGCCCAGTTGGAGATCAGCTTTGCGGAGGAATGGCCTGCAATGCCGCCCACCTTGTTGTTGCCATCCACTTTGCCGTAAGCTTCGCAGCCCGTGATGTAGCCCAGATCCATCTCGCCGCAGATGCCGCCTGCCGCCTTTTTCTTGGAGGTAACGGTGCCCTCGTTGACACAGTTCATCACCACCGCGCTGATGGTGTACTCGGTGCGCAGGAGCGAACGGTTCTCATCCTTATCGTCGTCTTCGGGGTCAAGGG
>OIBA01000877.1_pt1 | contig 10055 bp, 9 predicted proteins | sample 1580931 | NCBI WGS metagenome assembly OIBA01 (sample SAMEA3882548, study PRJEB24775) | human gut metagenome | biome: human-associated habitat; feature: intestine environment; material: feces | place: Netherlands | collected 2009/2010
TTCCGGCTCGGTTTCGGTTACGGGGGTAGGCGGCTCGTCGCTCACGTCACCGCCGCCCGCAAAAGCGGTAACAGAAAAGCCGCCCATGAGTACAAGGGCGGCAAGCAAAGCGGTAACGCTGCGGAACAGTTTTTTATGCTTCATCTTCGGTTTCCTCCTGTTCGTCGGTATAGTCTGCGTCCGGCTGCGGCAAAGCAATTTCGCCGCTGGCGTAAGCGGAGAGGAACGCGGCAAGCTGCGCCCCGTCAAGGTGTACCGCTTTCACCATTTGAACGATCTGCGCATTTTCTTCCTCGATTTTCTGCGCTTCAAGGTCTTTCAGTCTTTTTTGGTATTCAAGGATTTTCGCCCTCGTTTTCTCAATATCCCGTTCGATACGGTCAAGTTTCGTGTTTGCCATAGAAATAAACTCCTTTCAAAGTCAGTTGTAATGTAGCCGCCCATAGGCGTAAAAATGGGATTGCCAATAGCTTGTATCAAGTTTTGCGTATTGTATCGGGTCGCCACAATGCAGCATGACGGGGCTTCCGTCCCCGTCCTCGCCCACATAAATCCCCACATGGGAAACGCCGGGGGTGTCGTATGTACCCGTAAAGAACACCAAATCCCCCGGCTGCGGGTTAGAAACAGGGGTTGAGATGTTGTAAAGCCCTTGCGCCCCAAGTCTGCCCGTATTGTATAGGCCGCTGTTCGTCAACACATAACTCACAAAGCCGCTGCAATCAAAAGAGGTTTCCGGGGTGCTGCCGCCCCACACATAGGGAAAACCGACGTATTTATCTGCTTCCTCCATGAGCCGCGCAAACTTTTCATCGGAACCCAGCAGCGCGGCGGGTACTTCATAATCGGCGGGCGGGTTTTCATAGTATTTAGACACATAGCCGGATTGCGGGAAAAGGTCGGGTCTGTTTCCCAGCGACGACATATACATAGCGTACATGGATAGCTGTTCTTCGCCCATGATGTAAACGGGGACATGGGAGAGGTTGAAGTTTTCCAAATCCACATGAAGAATGTAATAGTTATAGGGGACTTCAACCGTATAGGGGTTGCCCTCGCTGTCCGTCCTTGTTTCGGTGCGGTAGCGTACCTGTACTTCTTCCTCGACCGTCAAGATATACTGTTTCTCAAAGAGCATTTCAAGGGTGCTTTGCACTTCATCGAGTGTAAACACGCCCTCATGCCACGCGGAAAGGATAGAAATTAGCACATAGGGGTCATGCTCGATCTCGTCCGCGTTTACCCGGTATTCGTCATAGCCGGGGTATTCGCTTTCGATATTGTCCAGCATATCTTGTAACTCGGCTTCCATAGCGACATACGCGCTTTCTGCGCCTGTAATATCCGCGTCCTCGGAGAGATAGGACGACGCAATCAAGCCGCTGCCGCTGTTGCCGCCAAAGAGGGAGCAAGAGGACAGCCCGCCGAAAAGCAGCAGCACGATAAAGGCAATCCCGCCCACAATCAAGCAGCCTTTCCAATGCCGGACAACAAAGAACGTCGCCCGTTTGGTTTCCTGCGCGGTTTTCTTCGCCGCCTTTGCGGTGGCTTCAGCGGTTTTTTTCGCTTTGCCGCCCGCTTTCAGCGTTTTTGCATACTGCTTTTTAATGCGCTGCTTCTGCCAAAAACGGGAAATGGGGTTGGAGTGCGCAAGCGCGGGGTTATCGTGCAACGCCTTTTGATAGAGAAAATCGGCGTTTGCCTTTGCTGCCTTTTTCTCGGCTGCTGCCGCTGCCCGGTAAGGTTTCAGCTTATGGCTGCGTATGCCGCGTTTTACTGCCCGCGTCGTCATGCCGCCCGCTTTCTCGCCCACAAGTTCTATCCTGTGTCCGCTTTCCACACCGACGTTTTCTTTCTCTACCTCGTAGATTTTCCCATGTACGGTACTGTTTAACTCCTGTGCCGGACGGGATAAGGGGTTATGCCGCAACTTGCCGTTTGGGGGCTTATCCGTTTTTTCAAAAGCAAGGCGCGTCTTTGCTTTGCCTTTGGCTTCGTCAAAAACGCGCTCTTTCTTGATTTTGGTCTGCTTGGGGATAGCCGCCCGCGCTGCGTCTAAACAGTCTGCCGCCTTATCCGATTTCTTGATCGCTTTTTGAAGTTCCGGCGTTGCCCGTTCCGCTTCGGAAAACTGCAAGCGGGAAGAATGGGTTTTAGGCTGCGTCGCGTCAAGGGCTTTTTTCTCCGCGCCTTTTGCTGCGTGTCGCTCAATCTCTGCGCCGATATGCTGCACAACCTTTTCCGCTGCCACCCCTGCGGGGGCTGAATAGTTTTCTTCCTGCGGCCTTTCGCTGATACTGGACGTTTCGCCCGTCGTGAGGTTTTCCGCAACCGCACCGTCGCGGGTCATTTTTTGCGTTACCTTGTCGGGGGCTTTCAGTTCCTTGCTCAATCTTCATCACCTCCAATCCGCTGTTTTGCAAGTTCGCAATAGTCGGGGTTTAACTCAATGCCGATATAGCGGCGGTTAAGCCGTTTTGCTACCATGCCCGTCGTGCCGCTGCCGAAAAAGGGGTCAAGGACAATCCCGCCGATGGGACAGCCCGCCAAAATGCACGTTTCCGCAAGTTTCGGCGGGAAAGCTGCGAAATGCCCGCCGCGATAGGAAGCTGTGTTGATCTGCCAAACGTTGCGGCGGCTGCGGACGGGGCATATCAACTCATCGGCGTATGCGCCCTTTTCGCGGGGGCGGTTGATTTTCTGCGGTTGGTTTTGCCCCGGAACAGTAACGTTATACTTATTTCCTTTGCTAACTCCGCTTTTCAGCCGCCCCGCCGTTGTGGGGGCTATCGGCTCGGCTACTGCTTGCCAATCGTAATAATACTTCTTTGACTTGGTAAGCAGAAACACATATTCATAGCAGCGGGTCGGCCTGTCCCGCGTGCTTTCCGGCATGGGGTTCCCCTTATGCCAAATGATAGAACTGCGCAAATACCAACCGTCGCCCCGCAAGGCGAGGGCTACAAGCCACGGAATACCAATTAAATCTTTGGGCTTGCAGCCGGGGGCGCGGTGGTTAAACGCCACTTGCTGCCCGTTCCTGCCTTTGGGGTATTTGGGGTCTTGGTGGTCGGCTTTGCTGCCTGTGCCGCAATAAGTGTCCGCGATATTCAGCCAACAAGTACCCTCCGGCGTAAGCACCCGCTTTACCTCATGGAATACCGCCGTAATACGGGAAACATATTCCTCCGGCGTTGCTTCCCGTCCGATCTGCCCGTCTGCGCCGTAGTCCCGCAAGGCATAGTAGGGTGGGGACGTTACGCAACAATCAACTGCATTTTCCGGCAAGGTTTGAAGCACCTGCAAGCTGTCGCCGCAATAGATTTTGTCCATTTCTATCCTCATGCCGACACCTCGCCGGGTTTGGTCGTCATTACACGATAGAGTTCCGTATCTTGCGGGAAACGGTCAATAAAGGGCAAAATCACGTTGCCATAGAAGATAAGCCCCTCGCCCGCGTCGGAATGGGTTACATAGGTCATTTGCTGCTGCGAAATGTTAAGCTGCTTTGCAAGGATTTCCCTGTCGCCCTGGGCTTGGTTGAGCATATACACAAAATCGCTGTTTTCAAAAATGTTCTCCACCTCGCGGGACGATAACAAATCTTTCACGTTTTGGGTGATACCTGTCGGAATACCGCCCCATTTTCTAAAACGCTTCCAAATCTCAACGCTGTACGCTGCGGTCTGTTCCTCTTTGAGCAGCAAATGAAACTCGTCGATATAGTACCGCGTCGCCTTGCCTTCGCTGCGGTTTATGGTAACTCTGTTCCAAACTTGATCTTGGACAATGAGCATACCGAGTTTTCGTAGCTGGGTGCCGAGTTCTTTAATATCAAAGCAGACAAGGCGGTTGTGAATGTCAACGTTTGTTTGGTGGTTAAACACGTTCAAACTGCCATTTACATAGAGTTCCAATGCCGACGCGATACGCTGCGCTTCCTTTTCCGGCTGCTTCTTGATTTCATTGTAGAGGTCGCCCAAAATCGGCATATTCTCCGGCTTCGGGTCTGCAAGGTAGCTGCGGTACACGCTGATAACGGCGCGGTCAATCAAAGTCTTTTCAACCGCTTCCAGCCCGTTTTTGCCGCCCATAATCAACTCGCAAAAGGAAAGGATAAAATCGCTCTTTAAGGCTATGGGCGTGTCGCCCTCGCTGTAATTGAGGTTTATATCCATCGGGTTAATGTACTGCGTGCTGTTCTGCGAAACCTTGATAACCTGCCCTTTCAGCCGTTCCACAAGGGGGTAATATTCCGCTTCCGGGTCGCAAATGATAATATCGTCTGCGGTAATGAGAAAAGCGTTGGTGATCTCGCGCTTTGCCGAAAAACTCTTGCCGCTGCCGGGTGTGCCGAGTATCAAGCCGTTAGGGTTCTTCAGCCTTTTCCTGTCGCACAAAATCATGTTATTCGATAATGCGTTTAAGCCGTAATACAACGCTTCGCCGCTTTGGAACAGCTCTTGTACCGTAAAGGGGACGAAAATGGCGGTGCTGGAAGTCGTCAAGCCCCGCTGGATTTGGATTAGGTTTTCGCCCAATGGGATAGAGGACATAAGCCCCTGTTCCTGCCGGTAGTCAAGGCGGGTCAAAATGCAGTTGTATTTCTGTGCGATTGCCGCCGCCCCAAATACTTCGTTATCCAATTTCTGCTTGGTATCTGCAAGGTTTAAGACAAGCAGCGTGAGCAGAAACATTCTTTCGTTGCGGCTCTGCAAATCGCGGAGTAGGTTTTTTGCTTCCCCGCCGTAGGTGGCAAGGTCAGACGGAATAATATCCATGTCGTAGCCGCTGCGGATTGCCTTTTTCTGTTCCTCGATTTTCATACGGTCAAGGTCGGTGATTTTCCGCTTGATCGTCTTGATCTCTTCGTTGTGGTCGATACTCTGAATGTGCAGATTAACGATAATCCCGTTTTCCGCGTCCATGAAGTCGGCAAGCATACGGTCGGAGAGTTCCGGCGCGACGATCTGCAAAAAGGAAACCGCACCAAACTTGCCGCCCATTTGAAACATTCGCCCGTCGCCAAAACGGAAAGAGGACGGGGCAATAAAGTCTTTGACGGAAAGGCCGCTTACGGGTAGCCATTCCCACGCAAAGTTGAAGCGTTCCCCGTCCGGGTGGAAAAGCCCATGCAGCACTTCAAGCCGCTGCTTCCCGTCCAATACCCGCGCCGCCGCGCCGATCACCTTAAAATGGTTGAGGGTGTCCGTTTCGATACGGGCAAGCCGCGCCCGCGCCGATTTAATATCTTTTGCTTCAATGGTAAAGGTGAGAAACTTTGTCTTGATAAGCCCGTTGTTGCCGCGTTCAAGCTGTGTTTGCAGCATTTCGGTGTATTCGGCTCTGATACTGTCAAAGTCGTCATTCTGTGGGGCAATCGTGATACTGCTCTTGAAATCCTCCTTGTTCGCATGGCGGCTGATTAAGGAAAGCTGCACACTGATAGAAGCGTCAAAAGAGTTATACATATCGCAAAGGGCTTCAAAAATGGCGGTCTTGTCGTCCGGCTGCGCAAGCTGATAGTTAATATCTTCAAACTCAATGCACTTGGAATACCGCCCGTTTGCAAGGCGGCAAATCCCGTCCTTATACATTCGTTCAAACGGTATGCTGTCCTGCGCCGTATGGGGCTTCCCGTCGCCCTTTGACTGCCGGATAAGCGCGTCGATCTGTTTCTTTTCCTGCCGCGTAAGTTTACGCTTTTTGTTTTGGGTCTTTCCCTTTTCCTTTGACAATCGCCCGTACCTCCTTATCTAATCGCTCCTGCCGCGCAAGGGCGGTATAAAAATTGTTGGTCTGATAAGGTCGCTCTTTGGGGCGAAGAAACTTCACTTCCACAAATTGCCGTATAATCACTTCCAGCGGTTGCCCGTTCTTCTCGTACATAGCGAGTAGGAACATGGGCAGCATGGCAAGCACCATGCACAAAGCCGCCGTTGTCGTTCCCGCGCTGTCCTTTGTCAAAAAGAATAGCGGTAGCCCGATAGCCACCGCCGCGCCGAAACAGAGTAATTGTCTTTTGGTAAGGTTGAACATTACCTTGCTCTTGATTTTGGTTAAATCCTTTGGGACGGTTACATACGCCATTTCAAACCTCCTTTCCGGCAAACCGTATGTCGCTTTTGATTTCATTTCCCCATACGTCCCAACCAGGGGTATGCTGCCTTGCAAACAGTTCAATACGCGGTAGGTCGCCCATAAGGGCAAGTATCTTTTCCCGCGTTATATCCGGCTTTTTGCTGTGCTGCTCAACAGGGGAAATAATAAATTGATGTACCTTGTTTGATTGTCGCTTCGGGTGTCCTTTGGTAGCAAGCAAGCAGATTTCCGCATTTCCTCGCGTCCAAAAGCCCAAGCCATAAAACCAAGTGGGCGATTTCCGATTTTGCTTTAACCATACAAAGGCAACGGATTTATAGGTAAATCCCCAAGCCTTGATTAACTGCAACGCTTCTTTAAGCTGCGGGAACGTCGCCCATAGGAATAAAATACAGTCCTTATCCGCAATTTCTTTGACGGGTAAAGCGCAAAGTTCCTCAATACTCATAGTGGGATAGTGCTTTTCCGCTGCGCCCTGTACCTTGCTTCTCGCGTATCTCCAAGGGGGATCGGCGTAAATGATTTTGTATTTCTTCATCTGCACCCCCTTAATGCGCGCTGAATACGGATTTTGCAAGGCTTCCCGTTTTGAAAAGCGTAAAACACAAGAGGACGGTATAGCCCATGCAAGACCAGATCGCGCCGGATATGTCATCGGTTGCTGCGATTGTCTGTATCAAAACCGCATAAATACCGACGCACACAAGAATTAGAAAAGCCTGAAAACCGAGGGCAAGCAAGGATTTTAAGTAGTTCTGTCCCATGCCGCCCCATTCACGATTTACCATTGTCGCAACGGGGATAGGGGCGATACTCGTTACAAGGTATATTTCAATCATGCGCCCGTACACCACCAGCATGATACAGATAGACAACGCTTTCATGGTAAGCCCCACAAAGAGTGATTGAAACCATAGCCCCAAAAGCCCGCCGACGCTCATAGCGTCCAGCTTTGCTTCTATATCGGTGATAACGGTTGCAATATCTATGCTTGTGTCGGATATGATAACGCCCGCGCTGTCGTTGACGACGCTCTGTGTAATGTCAAATACGCCCATGACGATGTTCCAAGTATTTGTTACCAGCAGCACCGCAACAAAGGTTTTGAAAATCCACTTGAAGAAAATCCAAGTGTCGAGATCGTGCAGATTGTTTTTCTCAATTACAAGCTGGATTAGTTCGTAGCACATGACAAAGGTAATGATAACGCCCGCAATCGGCACAATGACGTTTTCCGATAGGCTGCGTATCATATTGAATATGCCCGCGTTCCACCCGGCGGGGGTTGTGCCGACTTGCGTTGCGATTTCTCCAACCTCTGTATTTACGCTGTCAAACAAGCCGGAGAGGTTCGATAAAATCCCGTCTGTCAAAATGCCGCGAAACCAATCTTCAATCATCTGCCATATCAAAAGCTAATCCCTCCTTTCCCGCGCCCTCCCGCGTGAAGCGGGAGAGCGCGGCGGGTAGTGTTAGTTTGTGGCATTATCCAAACAGGCCGGAGAGCAGCGGGACAAGGGTAAGGCCGATAAGGGCAACGCCGCCGCCCGCCATCAACTGTTTCATGCCCTGCGACTTCGCGCCGGGGTTATCGTTGCCGTACCCCTCCATGAGGTTAATGCCGCCCCAAATGCCAAGTCCTGCGCCAAGCGCGATTACCAAAGTCTGCAATACGTCAACTGCGCTGTTGAAAAAATCCATATAAACCTCGCTTTCTGCCGCTAAAACGGCTCAAAAAATGTTGTTGGAAATAAAAATGCCGCCGTTTTTATTCGGCGGCTGCGTCCTCGTCGGACAAATCTATTTCGTATATGTCAAAGGGTTCGTCGGGCTTTACGATTGCCGGACGGGTGGACATATACCGTTCAACGTCAAAAGCGTTTTTCTTGTCGAAGTCGGAAAGGTATTTGTAGTTCGGGTGCTGCGTTATATCGTACTTATCGCTGAAAAAGGGGCGCACGCCGCGCAACTGCAAAATACATTTTCCTCCGTCCATAACTGCGATTTCGTCCTGTGTCATCAACTCCTTTCCCAATTTCTGATAATTGAGGCCATGAGAAACCTGCGTGCCGCGATTTTCGGAAGTGTTGAAACTGTCGATTGTTTCACGTCCCAAGTTCTCCGAAATATCCTTTGCATTTTTCCCGCGCCCTCCCAAAAACAAGGTGCTGTCGGCATTGTCAAGTATGATTTCTGCCGCGTCCTTGTAAATGGCTTTTAGCTGGCTCTGCGATTGCAGAATGATAGAAGCCGAGATTTCCCGGCTGCGGATTGTGGCAATCAATTTTTCAAACTGCGGGATTTGTCCAATGTTTGCAAACTCGTCTAACAGGCAGCGAACATGAACCGGCAGCTTGCCGCCGTATTCGTCGTCGGCCTTGTCGCACAAGAGATTAAATAACTGCGATTGCAGCATAGCGATAACAAAATTAAACGTGCTGTCCGTATCGCTCATAATCAAAAACAAAGCTGTTTTTCTGTCGCCTAACGTGTCAAGTTCTAATTCGTCGTAGGACATAAGATCGCGCAATTCCTTTATATCAAAAGGAGCGAGCCTCGCACCGCAAGAAATGAGGATTGATTTTGCGGTTTTGCCCGCCGCCAATTTATATTTTCGGTACTGCTTCACCGCGAAATGGTCGGGGTCGCGTTCTTCCAAGTCGGCAAACAGCAAATCGACGGGGCTTTGATATTCCTCGTCGTCCTCGCGGGCTTCGCTGGCGTTGATAAGTTCCAACAGGGTAATAAAGTTCATTTCCTCGGCGGGGGCTTCGTACCAGATGTAGCCCACCAACGCGCAATACAAAAGCCGTTCTGCCTTTACCCAAAAATCCTCCGCGCTTTTTTCTCCCTCACCTTTGGTATTCGCTATCAACGTATTTACCAGCTTCAAAATATCTTTCTCGCTGCGGATATACACAAAGGGGTTGTAGTGCATAGATTTTTTGAAGTTAATCGTATTCAGTACCTTAATGCGGTAGCCCGCCCGTTGCAGCAGCTTCCCGCACTCAATCAAAACCGTACCTTTCGGGTCGGTTAAGACGTAAGAGGAATGAAGCTGCATTAGATTAGGTTTGACAAAAAATCTTGTTTTTCCGCTGCCGCTGCCGCCGATCACGACGACGTTCTTATTTCTCGCGTACTTCGGCTGCTTCGGGCGGCTGTTCATGGTCAGGAACTCCGTCTGCGTTAGGATGACGTTGTTCGAGAACTCCGGATCCGTGTACGGCTTGATGTCCTCCGGCTTGCCCCATCGTGCAGATCCGTATTCTTCGCCCTGCCGGAACTTTTTGCGGTTTTTGCCCTTGACATAGACCGCCAGCTTGAGCAACGCACCGGCAATCAGACCGGTGAGCAGATCGACGGGATGAAAGCTGGGCAACGGATTTGCAAAGGCAGAGCCGAACACGGCAAAGCCGTTTGTCAGCTTGTCTATGAATGCTGTGCCGGGTGCAAGACGGAATACAGCGGCGATCTTATCTGCAAAGTAGAAGGCGAAGACATACGGAAGGTTCAGAAGGATGAGCTTCTTCACATCGGGTTTGTTCACAGCTCCACACCCCGATCCTTGGTCTTGACCTTGACTTTCTCTTTGTGCTGCGCTTTGCTCTGGGCTTTCTCCTGATCCAGCTTGTGCCGGATAGACGGCTGTTCCTTCTGCTTGACCGTCTTGGCAGAGAACTCCTTGAAGGCGGCGGTCATCACATCAACATCTCGTCCCTTGAAGAAGACAAGATAGCTGGGCGGCTCAACGGAAACGTCCTTCTTGAGCGCAAAGTCCAGACCGTATTTGCTGGCAGTCCGCTCAAAGGACTTGATGTTGCCGTCCGTCACTTCGATGTTGGAGATGGCGGCGTTCTGGCTCATCAGATGCTTGATGGACTGCTTGCCGCGATAGGTTTTCGGCTGCTGCATCTGCTTCTGCGCCTTCTCAATCTCCTGCACGAACTTGT
>OIBA01000883.1_pt1 | contig 10012 bp, 6 predicted proteins | sample 1580931 | NCBI WGS metagenome assembly OIBA01 (sample SAMEA3882548, study PRJEB24775) | human gut metagenome | biome: human-associated habitat; feature: intestine environment; material: feces | place: Netherlands | collected 2009/2010
TCGTCAGCGGCAAAGAACACTACCGCTGTCGCCGGCGATTTAAGTCCCGCCGTATCAATAGCTCTGCATCTGATAATATGCTTTCCGATTGGGTACGTCCCGTCGTCTGTCACGCCTTCCCATTCAAAATGCACCGCGTCACCGTCAGGATCGGTTGAGGTTGCGGTCAGCGTCATACTTGAACCGGGTGCAATACTTATAGTGTCGGGGTCTCTGTATATTGTAGGCGCTTCCGGCGCACTGTTGCTTATTGTTACGTCAACCGTGTACCAGTCTGAAAATTTACCGTACCGGTCTTTTGCGCGTACCTTTACATACGTTGTGCCGACGGGATAATAATCATTGGACGGCTTGTTCTGATATTCATATCCCATAATAGTATCACCGTCAGGGTCAACAGCGGACGGGGACAGCGTTGTATAATACTTCCCGTTACTGTATCTGCGCGTCTTATTTACCGACACACCGCTCACATACGGGGCTGTGTTATATACCTCAATCGGAATAGCATACCGGAACACCTTTTCGGTTTCGTCCTCTATATATGCGATAAGCTCATAGCTGCCAAGAACATTAAACGCTGCCGATATACTGCCGCTTGAAAAATTAAATGTACCATAGTCGGTCATATTAACAGGCGTTCCGTCCTTTTCAAGCTTCCATTCAATATTCTGATTACCCCATTTTGACACGCTGTAGCTTGCACCGTAGCTGCTGTCTATGTGCATATTCCTTGCAAGCGAGGTTGTCAAATTCGGCTTCGGATATACCCTAACAAGCGTTGTAAACTCGCGCTTTTGTCCGCCTGCGTCCGTTGTTCTTGCAATAAGACGGTATGTACCGTAGCTCTTAAAGCTTATCTGTCCGCCCGTTTTCGATAACAAGCCTGTGCAGTAGTTGGTATAAAGCACTTCGCTGCCGTTATTCTTTGAGATGTACCAAGACACAGAATTAGGCGCGTTCTTAAACGCCGCCGTAACCGTTACAGGCGTATCGGTATGCGTAATCTCCGGCACAATAATATCCGCTGAAGGCATATTGTATATATTTATACTTTCACTTGTTATCGCAGTATTGCCAGCCTTGTCCGTTAATTCCGCATACAGTATATACGTCCCTGTCTGATTAAAGGTTATCTGTCCTCCGTCATTTGTCAGCGTACCGTCGGCATATTCCAGATAGTTTTTCTTTGCCGCGCCGTTTTTGGATATGTACCACTGTATTTTATCCCAGTCGCCGCCGCTTACTTCCGTAATAACCTTATTTCCTATACCGATATATCCTGTTCCCGATATATCTATGCTGATACTCGGTCTGCCGTATATCGTAATACTGCACGACTTTTCTTTCTTTTTACCCTTCCTGTCCGTGAGAACAGCATATACCGTGTACTCGCCGCCCTGCGAGAAGTATATGTTACCTCCGTAATTGCTTAAAGTGCCTGTTACATAGTCATTATACGTTTTTTTCTCACCGTTTTTCTCAATATACCACGCAATTTCACTGTCGCCTATACTGCTGAGCTTCGTGCTTACGCGCACCGTTTCCTGTATATACGCGGTTTCCTTATCTATATCAAGCTCCATTTCCGGCGCGTCCGTTACCGTTATCACAGCCTCATCTTTGTACATCCTACCCGTCTTATATGAAGCTATGGCATACACTGTGTAAACGCCTGTTTCCTTAAACGTAAGCTCACCGCCGGAATTGCCCAAAGAACCGCTTGCGTGCTTTAAATAATTCTGCTTCTCCGCTCCATCCTTAGAAATATACCACGATATATCACCTGTGTTTTCGGTATCAGCTATAATTGTAACCTTTTCATCTGTATATGCTTCATTTGTACTCAAAGATAATTCTATACGGGAAATGGCATACACTGATATGCTTTTCTCATACTTGAATTTTCTGCCCTTCTCATCTGTTACAGCCGCCTCCAGAGTATATTCGCCGGACTTGTTAAAGCTGATACTGCCGCCCTTATCCGTTAGGCTTCCTGCGGCATACCTTGTATATTCCTTGCCGTTTACGGTCCATACAATGCCTGTGCCTGAAACATTGGATATATCAATATTTGTATTGGTATATGTGTATTCGGGCATTTCAAAGCTTGGCGTCAGTGACGGATATATCGTTATCGGTTCTGAAGCAAATGTATATTCCTTTCCGTATTCGTCTGTAACTAACGCCTTTACGGAATATGCGCCGCTTTTGCTGAATCTAACCGTACCGCCTGTATTCGCAAGCGTTCCTGCTGCATAGGTCTGATACGGTTTATCGTTTATGTACCATTGGGCATTGAGATTTGACATATTCTCATTTTCAGATACCACCGCTATCTCCGTATCAGTATAGCTGTATTCGGGAACGTCTATACGCATCAATGGCGGGACAATAATCCGTATCTTTTTAGTACAGCTATATGTTTTCCCTGCACTGTCAGTCACGGTAAGCGTTATGATATATACTCCTTTATCCTTAAAGCTAACCGAACCGCCTTTATCTGTCAATGTACCGTCCGCATATTTACTATACTTTTCGGATTTTCCGTTATCCTTTGAAATCGTCCACTCGCTCTTATAGCTGTTGTCTGATGATATATTTACTGCTTCGCCTGCGTATCCGTATTCAGGAACGGTAAAATCAATTTGAGGAGTGGCATTTATCATTATATCCTCCGAGTATGTAAATACACGTCCCGTTTCGTCCGTTATTTTGGCAATAAGCGTATAATCGCCTGTGTTGGTAAAGGTTATATTTCCTCCGTCGTTTGTCATTGCGCCCTGAACATACGCGGTATAATCCTTTTCTGCTTTTCCGTCTTTGGATATGAACCACTGTATTTTGAGGCTTCCAAGCTCATTTACTTCCGGAATAACCGTTATGTTTTTATCCTTATACCCGTACTTCGGCAGAGGATATTCCGCTCCGCTGTCCGCTGAAAAGTCAACCTCCGGCACGGGATACACCTTTATGGTTTCCGAGCTGTATTCAAAAACACGACCAAAACTGTCCGTTACAGACGCTTTCAGTATATAACTGCCCTTGTCCTTAAACCGTACTGTACCGCCTTCGTTCTGAATCGTACCGTCTGCAAGCTCCGCAAGCTCTTTAAATTCGCCATTGTCCTTTGATATTTTCCAGACAATATCCAAACCGTCGGCTTCTATGGTATTAGCCTTGATTTCGGTATTTGTGTCCGTATGCGTATTTTCAGGAACCTCAAACCCTATCTGCGGCACAGAATAAATATCGGTCTTTGCGTCATATCTGTATTCTCTGCCCGTTTCATCTGTAATACTTGCTGTTACGGTATAATGACCTTTTTTCCTAAACCGTATTGTACCGCCGCTGTTATCGAGTTTTCCGTCGGCATACTCACTGTACGGTTTATCGTTTATATACCATTCAATATTAAGGCTGTCAAGATTTTTCACATCAGGCTTAATAAGAATATCGCTGTCAGTATATGCGTATTCGGGTAAAGCGTTATCCCCATAGCTTAAAACAGGCACTTTATATACCTTGATTGTGTGAGATGCTGTATATTCTCTGCCTACACTGTCCGTAAATCTTGCCGTCACGGTATAATCGCCGTCTGTCTTAAAACGGATGCTGCCTCCGTCTGCGTTAAGTATTCCGTCTGCGTATTCGGTATATTCCTTTTCAACGCCATCCCTTGCTATGCTCCAGCTTGTGTCCGCCGCGTCAATATTTACATATTCCGCTGTAATATTAACATCTGTATCCGTATGCGCTGTATTCGGCATTGTAAAGCTCATCTTTGTAACAGGCATTACCTTTATATTCTTTGAATATTCAAAGCTTCTGCCCGTTGTATCAACAGCGGATAATGTTAAGGTATAGCTGCCGCAATCACTTAGCTGAATATCCCCGCCATTCTCATTTAATACAAAGCCTGTATATTCGGTATATGGTTTCTGATCACCGTTATCCTTTGAAAGATACCAGCTTACATCATAACCGCTTAAATCTGATTTCTGCGCTACGGGGAAAACATTGTCCGTATGCACTGTATCAGACGTTTCAAAAATCAGTTCCGGCACAGGATATACGGTTATCGTTTTACTATCCTTAAAACTGCGGTTTGCTGTGTCGGTAATTTCATATTCAAATGTATAGCTGCCGCTTTTTTTCAATATTACGGTGTTATCATTCCCGTCTAAGCTTCCGTCTATATGTTCGGCTATATTCTCTATCGGCTTACCCTCAAACAGAACATTCCATTTAGCCGCACCGTCTGCAGGCTCTTTATCCGTATTTGCGGATATATTTATTTGGGTGTCTGTATGCGTATATTCGGGTATTTGGATATTTACGTTTGTTGTATCATACACCGTTATATCCTTTGAATACTCATATTTTATTCCTCTTGAATTTGAAGCTGATGCACAAAGACGGTACTTGCCCGCTGTCTTAATACGGAAGCTACCGCCCTTATCCGTAAGCGTTCCGTCTATGTATTCATCAATCGAAACAGGCTCATATTCCTGCGCCACGTCCGAATACCGATTTAATATCCATTCTATTGATTTTACATATTTATTTTCGGTTGTAAATTCAATCACGGTATCCGTATGCGCTGTGTCGGGGATTGAAAACTCAACCTCTGCCTTTCTATTTGACGAGCCTCCGCCTCCGCCGCGTACTACTCTCGGCGTCGGACTTGGCGATGGATTTAGCGTAGGTTCAGGTGTGGCGCTTATTCCGCTTGTCTTAATATCCCATGCTATGCAGAATATTTTAAACACCTCGCCGCGCGTTATATTTCCGTATGGTCTGACCGAATTATCAGGATAACCGGAAATAATATCGTACTTTTTCGCTGTATTTATGTACCCTTTATCCGCTTCGGAAATCATATAATCGTCCACATACGAAGTGGATTTAGTTTCAAGCTCAACCTGCTCTGCAAGGTCAAGCCATCTCAGCACATAACGTATCATCTCAATACGGGTAAGATATTTGTCGGGCATATATTCCTCGCCGCTCTCGTCCGTAAGGATTATCCCCTTATCAACAAGTCTTTCAATATCCTTCTGCGCCCAATGTCCCTGTATGTCATTAAAGGACAGTGTATCCGTGTATTCATCGTTATATGTTCTTGAAATCATAGCCGCTATTTCAGCGCGCGTAATGTTATTTTCGGGGAGTATATTCCCCTCCGGCGTTCCGAACAGGATACCCTTATCGGTAAGCTGCTCTATATACTCCGCCGCCCAGTGTTCGTCTGTGACGTCGTTATATGACACAGCCGCAAACGCTTCCAATGCTGATGACAGCATTACAAAAGCTAACAGTATTGACATTATTCGTTTCATTCTTTCACGCTCCTTGTTGTATTTAATTAAAAAAATCTCCCTTTAAGAGAGATTGTCCATATCCATTGTATGCACCTCGTCATACATACCGCCGATTTGTCCCGGCTTCATGGATTTTGCTGTGTATTTGTTTATCATTGCAAAGAATAAGTCTGTTAAAAATGCGTTATCCGATACCTCTAAAACTTCCATACCGCATTGCGCCAAATATCGTCTTGCCTTGTACTCCTCATCCTCCAGATACCGTTTCGCATCCTCGAAGGTGTATGCCTTGTCAAAGCCCTTCGGTGTGAAGTCAAATGCTATGAAGAACCGCTTTTTAACCGCCACGTTATATGACAACTGCTCAACAAAGCTCATTTCATCGGCTATCATATTCCTGCACTCATCATTGTTTTCCGTTTCCAGAAAACCGCCCAGACGTTCAAGGTATGTTGATATGTCCGCTTTCTGCGTCAGCACCCGTATCTGCATATTATCGGGTGCAATCTTTAAATAGCTTGCGTAGTAGTAGATTATATTCTGCTGCTCCGTTTCCGATTTTAAATAGAAATTAACAGGCAAAACCTCTATCACCTTGACATACCGCCCGTCCTTCATTACGATAACACCGTCTTTAAATTCCTTTACAGGCAGCCACTTCTGCGTGCTGCCCTCGTAGTATTCAATTTCCTGCGACCGGTCCTTTGAAAATATATCTTTTAGCTTCAAGTAACCTCACCCCTATACTCTAATATTTTTCTGTTTTTCCGCCATTGCCACCAAGTACGGACAAATATACTCAGCGGATCGTCGCGTATCCCCATAAGCGCAAGCCCGCCTATCGGTATAACGAACACGGACGATAATATAATCTTCCATGTAAGTCCCACGGGACATAGCTTAAAGACAATAAAGGCAAAGGGAAGCGCGAGTATAACCGCTTCCACTACATTTCGCGTAGAAAAAAAGCCCATTATCTTGCCGCTGTCCTCAAAATTAGCGGGAATTAAAAAATCGTTCAATATTGTTTCCTCCTTTCTTTCTGCAACAAAAAAAGCGACTCATATTGAATCGCTTTAATTCTCTTTATATAAGCCAGCCATAGTCCTGTCTGCAATCTAAGACGTAATCAATATACACAGTATCGTCAATTATCTGATAGATTAACAAATATCTTTTACTGACCAGCTTTTTCCGATATTTATTGGGCGGGATATATTCGTCATTAAGCCACGGATACCCCTCCGGCATATAGTCCAAAGACTGCATTTCCTTAATCAGCTCCGCCTTTAGCTTTGCGGCGGCATTAACGCTGACCTGTGCCAAAAACCGCACATGAGATGCAAGCATTGACATTGCCTTATCGGATATGATTACCTTATATCTTTTATCCGACATTCTTAGCCTCCCGTATTATCGAATCAAGCATATCGCTCGCTTCATCTACTGTATAACCTTTTCTGCCTCTGATTCTATCCTCTTCCGCCGCCAATAATTCCTCGCGCAGCTTCAGCATTTTCTCACGTCTTGAATATACCTCAATATCCATTACAACCAAATCACCCTCGCCGTTTTTTGTTAAAAACACAGGCTCTTTGCTTGTTTTGCATAAATTAGAAATATCATTGTAGTTTTTTCTTATTGCCGCTGATGGTCTGATATTCATAAAAACACCTCCTGTTGTAGTATTAAAATATCCTTATTATATTCTTATTATACTACAACATTAGATCATTTGTCAATTATTTTTATGATAATCTGCCAAATCCATATAGATGACTGCGCCAATAGCTTGTATCTATTGATGTGTACTGAATGGGCGAGCCGCAATGCAGCATTCGATTTTGCCCTACATATATGCCGATATGAGTTACCGTTTCGCCCGCATTGTACGTTCCCTGAAAAAACACCAAATCTCCCGGCTTTGCTTCGCTTGCCGATACCCTCGTACACTGGTTATATATCCCCTGCGCTGTGGTTCTCGGCAGGTTATGTACTCCGCTGTGCGTATATACCCAGCAGACAAAGCCCGAACAGTCAAAGCTTGTTGACGGTGATGAGCCGCCGAATACATACGGATAGCCGAGATATTTCTCCGCTTCATTTATAAGCTTCGCAAAGGTGGCGTCATTATATGCCTCCGACGGTATTCCGTTATTCGTACCGCCCGCTATTATAGGCAAATCGGGGTTATTGCTTGCCTTAGCCTGTCGTATGGTATTTACCATAAGCGTTACCCAATTCTTTTGGTCATCGTCAAAGCCATACTCGTTCATTACTTCATCTGGAGTTTTGCCCTGCATTTTCTCGGACGAAATAGAGCTTTGCGACATTTGCATTATATCCTGCTTATTGTTTACCGCGTCTATGGATATGAGCCATAGTTTGTCCTCCTCGCTCAAATCGGTATCATCATAACAGGACATAAGATAATTTGCGTGTTCGTGCCTTGCCATAAGCTCGGTATCTTTCAAACTTCCCCAGTTGAATAGCACCTGCGGAAGTGAAAAAATAACTAAAATTGGAATCATAACTATGAGCATTATTGCCGCTATAATCCCTGCTATGACTTTAGGCGATAACAGCTTTGTCGCACCGCTTGCCACCGCTAAGAAATCCGCCGTAACAGCACCGCGCACAAGCTGCGCCGCTCCGTGAAGCTTATGCGCTATATTTCCGGCAGTCGCTACCGCGTTATTTTGTTTTTCTGCCATTATCACCGCCCCGTTTCTTCCGTAATCTCATTTCATTGGTAGAGTCAATTTTCTTTATCGTCGTCTGCTTATGGTACAGTGTTCTGTCCTGCTTCTTGTTTACAGCGGCAGGGTTATATCTGCCGTTTTTGTATTCGTGATTTATCTGCCTGTGATTATTAACTGTCTGCTGACGGTTTACATTATCGGTATGCGAATTGTTATTAACACCGCCTGTCATGCTGTTTTTCTGCGTATTTACAACAGAACTTGACTGACCTCCTGCGTTATTTACCGTCTGACCGCCGTTTTGGATATTATCCGTATTATGCGATGTGCTTCTGCTTCTGTCCGTACCACCGCCCTGAGATATGTTCGTCTTCGGACTGCCCGCTGACTGCTGTACCTGCGTTGCACCGCCGACGGAGCTTGAACTGCGCTCTGTATTTACACCGCCGATGTTATGTACTCCGCCGCCGTTTACACCGACTGCGGGATTTCTCGCAATAGGCGGTCTGTTCTTTGTCCCTGCACCTGACATACCGCTCTTTTCGGAATTGAAATCACTCGTATGATTTGATGTTTCCCTGCTCCTGTCACCTACGGGATTAGGTTTGCCGTACCTTGCCGCGTGCGCCGCCGGATTGCCGTTCGGGAACTCGCTATATCTTTCGTCAACCGCCATATACGGAAGTCCGTATTTGCCATATTGCCGCGATTTACCTTTGCCTTGCGCGTTCTGACTTAACGCTGACTGATTATTCTGCGGCTGGCTTGTATTTTGCTGATTTGTTGTATTAGGTCCGCCTGCCATATTCACAGTTGATGAAGAACCGCTCGCAACTGATGCCGCTGTACGCTCGGTATTGGTATGACCTCCGCCGTTGCCTGCACCGCTTCTGTTATACCGCCCGTATGATTTGTTTCCTTGTCCGCTTGGTGAGCGCGCGCCCGTGTCCCTGTTAGCAGATATATTTCTGCCGATAGTTGACGCCATAGTGCGAACTGCTACCATTGTCATCATACCCGGAAGTCTGCTTCCCATTGCATTACCTGTTTGAGCAGGGTTTAGTCCGATTTTGCCGATATGGCTGTCAATTTTCCGCGCCACTCTTGTTAAAGCTATGACAAAGACAAGCCATATAAGGACACTTCCGCTTGTTACATTATCCATTGCGGACAATATCAGCTTCAAGAACACTATATTCATAATCATCATTACCATCATTGACCCGTACATTCTGCACCAACCCTTGAAAATATCGTTTGTGTTCTTACTGCCGCCCATCGCAAACGCAAGCGGAGCAAAGAACGTCAAAACAGATGTTACAACATATCTTTCTCCAATCTCAAACAGTAATTTAATATACTGGAAAATCAAGATAAACCCTACAACAATCACTATCAGCCATTTTGCGCCCGAACCGATACTGAACATACTTTGGTCGGGTATGGCGAGGCTCAATTCGGGCGGTATCTGTAAAAGCTCGATAACCTTACCCGTTATACCCATAGCCATATTACAAATCTGTCTTGACGCAAGCAATAGGAATGAAAACACGAATGTTCTGCAAAATATGTGCTTCGGGTCTTCACTCTCAAAGCCTGCGCCGGACATCATAACCTTTATACTTTGAAACACCAGATTAGCTATTAAAAGTCCCCAGCCGAGTGCAAGGATAACGCTTGTAATATCCTTTATAACGGGAGCGGTCTTTTCAAAGTAGGTCATATCCATACTCATAACGCCGACTAATTCCTTTGCCGCATATTCCATAATGCTGACTACCATTTCGTATATCCATTCAATCAAGCCTTTCATTATTGGTTCCAGCAATGGCATCACTCCTTTCCTTTTTCAAATTTCCTATGACTTACTGTATCGTTGCCAAGCCTGCCAAAAGAGGTCTGACATACGCTAAAAATGCGCCTATACCATTGATAATCGCCCACGCGATCCAGATACGTTTGAGCCAGTCCACACTTTGGTCTACC
>OIBA01000893.1_pt1 | contig 9888 bp, 8 predicted proteins | sample 1580931 | NCBI WGS metagenome assembly OIBA01 (sample SAMEA3882548, study PRJEB24775) | human gut metagenome | biome: human-associated habitat; feature: intestine environment; material: feces | place: Netherlands | collected 2009/2010
TTGCGCAATTCTTCAAACAAATGTGTAGCTGGAACAGTTTTATGTGTCGCAAAAATAAAATTTGTCATCGAATCTCCAAACGTAAAACCAAGCTCCGTAAGTGCTTGTTTGGTGCGCTCTCGTGTTGCAACAATCTTCGCTGTAGTCTCCTCAAAATAATCCTGATCTGATAACGCAGCAACGCCAAGTGCTACGGATAAACGAGTCATCGGATAGCTGTTAAATGAATATCGAACGTCGTTCATTGCCTTGATCAATTTCGCATTACCGATTGCATGACCAATACGCATTCCTGCCATTGATCTTGCTTTTGAAAACGTCTGAACGATGATCAGATTTTCATATTTATCGATCAGTTCTATTGCAGAACGTCCTGCGAAATCAACGTAAGCTTCATCCACGATCACAATTACATCCTGATTGTGTGCGATAATATCTTCTACATCAACCAGATCTTCATAAAGTCCTGTCGGTGCATTCGGATTTGGGAAGATCACACCACCATTTTCTTTGTAATAATCTTCTTTTACAATCTTAAAGTTCTCGTCAAGCTTCTGGCATTCATACGGAATGCGGTACAGATCTGCCCATACCTTATAGAAAGAATAGGTGATATCCGGAAAAAAGATTGGTTTCTCTGAGTTAAAAAATGTCAGGAAACACATGGATAACACATCATCCGATCCTACTCCTACGAATACCTGATCCGGATTCACATGATAAAAATCAGCCAGCGCATTTACGAGTGGTGCCGCCGTCGGATCCGGATACAGACGCAGACGGTCTGTATTCATCTCCTCCAACGCCTTTGTCACGCCCGGTGCAGGTGCGTATGGGTTTTCATTGGTATTCAACTTGATTACTTTGCGCTGTGGCTGCTCGCCCGGCACATACGGTTCTACTTTTCGAATGTTCTTTTCAAATGCTTTCATGCTGCTCTCCTAGAAATATTCTTTCGCCAGTTCTTTGAATTTTGGAAGGGAATTCACGATTGTCTCATGTGATACGCAGTACGCAAGTCTTACATATCCAGGGCATGCAAACGAACTTCCCGGCACGATCAGAATATTATATTTCTTTGCAGCCTCACAGAATTCCTTCTCATTCGGAACCGGTGATTTCACAAACAAATAAAATGCTCCCTGTGGCTTAATGCACTCAAATCCGCACTCTTTCAGTCCGTTATACAGATCTTCTCTGTTGCGATCATAGAAAGAAAGGTCTGTCTTTTCATTCAGGCATTTTTCTACTACCTTCTGCTGCAGTGTCGGTGCATTAACAAATCCGAGGATACGTGTTGCGACATTGGCTGCGGAAAGTACTTCTTCACTGTCTTTTAATTCATCCGGAATAACCAAGTATCCGATACGTTCTCCCGGAAGTGACAATGATTTGCTGTAGGAGTATCCCACTACGGTATTGTCATAATATTTTGTGAGATACGGAACTTCTACTCCGTCATAAGCCAGCTCACGATAAGGCTCGTCGGAGATCAGAACGATGTCTGTTCCGAATTCTTTCTGCTTTGCCTCCATGATAGCGGCGAGCTTTTTGATCGTCTCTTCGGAATATACAACACCAGTCGGGTTGTTCGGATTATTGACGATAACGGCTTTTGTCTTTGGTGTGATCTTTTGTTCAAATTCATCCAGTTTTGGCTGGAAGTCAACGGTATTCGGTGAGATTTCTACCAGTACACCATCGTAGTTGTTCGTATAAGAACGATATTCTCCAAAATATGGTGCAAATGCAATCACTTCATCTCCCGGATTGATCAGCGCTTTCAAGATAACATTTAATCCACCGGCTGCACCAACCGTCATGACAATATTTTTGCCTTCAAAATGCGTATCAAAACGCTTATTTAAAGAATCAGCTACTGCCTCTCTTACATCTGCATATCCGCAGTTGCTGTTGGTATATCCGTGAAGTACGATTGGATCTTCCTCACTTACAATCTCAATGATCGCATTCTTCACGGCCTCCGGTGCCGGCACGTTCGGATTGCCCAAACTGAAATCAAATACATTCTCAGCTCCGTAAATTCCTGCCAGACGGTTACCTTCCTCAAACATTGCACGGATAGCCGAACTGTTGGCTACCATATTTTTCATCTTATCCGCTATCATTTTGTTGCTCCTTTCTCACTACAAGTCTTTCATTTGTAAGTCTTATCCCTGCGCTTTCTCTGTCACATCACCCTTTTCTACCATAAAAGCTGGACGGTAAGAAAGCTTTGCCTTTCTAAGGCCTTCTGCTCCGGTATCATCTTCCCGGTTTACATATTTATAGTTCATGCATTCATGCTCTACAAACTGCTGATTGATCATCGTATATGCGCCCTGTACATCGGCATATGCTTTTTCAATATGCACGACATAAGTGTCTTCGCATATCGGCTCTCCGATCGTAAATGCAACAACTTTACCATCGATCCTTAAGACTCCTCCCGTCAGATGAAGTTCTTCAAACAGTCTCAGGGAATTCAGTGCTACGCACATCTCTCCCCTTTTTTCATCATCATCTTCACAGTCATTCTCTGTCCGCCACTTAAGTGCCATCTGGAAACATTCTTCCAGATTATCTTTTGTCATACTTTCATAAGACCAGCGGTCTTCGAACAGGCTTTTGAATTTGTTGATATGATTCCGCTTTCCGTGAAGTTTCTTTCCCGAAAGTGTTGCCAGTTTCTCAGATTCATAGACGTAATCTGCAGAATCTCTGTCGTATTCAATCTGGAATCTTCCCGGATACCACTCCTCTAACTGGGCAAAATATTCCGGTGTCACATTGTACATCAGGAATGGCCTGCCCTTCGCTTTGGAATATTCCATCATCTCTTCCAGGGCATTCTTCACATCTTCCGGTGCTCCGGCCGGGTAGGCAAAGGATACGTGATTCTCATCCTCACTTTTGAATACCAGTGCATTCTTGATGATCGCCCATTTTACCGGATACTGTCTGGACCAGAGATACACATTGGCAAATGTTCTCTCACAGCTTCTGCTGGTATGATGTTCAAAGTAATGTGAGATAATCTCCTGATCCTCTAATTCTGCACGTTTAAACTGTGTTGCTCCCATATTCTGTATTTACCTTCTTTAATTTTCCGGATTCTTTCTAAAATCTTATATTCCGGCTTCTTACATTTCTTCATTCATATTTGCAAGTTTTGCTGCCTGATCAGCCGCGATACAAGCATCAATGATCTCCTGAATATCACCGTTCATGATCTTATCCAGTTTGTATAATGTAAGTCCGATACGGTGATCTGTCACACGTCCCTGTGGGAAGTTGTAAGTACGGATCTTTTCCGATCTGTCTCCGGTACCGATCTGGCTCTTTCTTGCTTCTGCTTCTGCATCATGACGTTTCTGGCATTCCAGATCATATAACTTCGCGCGTAAAAGAGCGAACGCTTTGTCTTTATTCTGTAACTGAGATTTCTCTGTCTGGCTGTAGATTACAATTCCTGTCGGATAATGTGTCAGTCGTACAGCAGAGTCCGTGGTATTGACACACTGTCCACCGTTACCAGATGCACGCATAACATCGATACGGATATCTTTCTCATCAATCTGGATATCTACATCTTCTGCCTCCGGCATCACCGCTACTGTGATCGTAGAGGTATGGATACGTCCACCGGATTCGGTCTCCGGTACACGCTGTACACGGTGTACCCCGGATTCGTATTTCATCTTGGAATAAGCACCTTTACCATCGATCATGAATGTTACATTTTTCATTCCGCCGATACCGATCTCTTCACATTCTACCAGCTCGACTTTCCATCTCTGGCTTTCTGCATAATGCATATACATACGGTAGATCTCTGCCGCAAAAAGTGCAGCCTCATCTCCGCCTGCACCGGCACGGATCTCAACGATAACGTTCTTTTCATCGTTAGGGTCCTTTGGAAGAAGAAGGATCTTCAGTTCCTGTTCCAGTTCTTCTACACGTTTCTTGTTATCATTCAACTCTTCTTTTGCAAGTTCACGCATCTCTTCATCGGACTCTTCCTCTAACATCTCAAGGCTGTCCTCAATTGCCTGCTTGCATTCTTTGTATTCATTATACGCCTCTACAATCGGAGTCAGATCATTCTGCTCTTTCATAAGTTTGCGGAAGCGGTTCTGGTCATTTGCCACATCCGGTTCCTGAAGTTCATTTAATATCTCATCCAGACGGATGCGCAGATCTTCTAATTTATCAAACATGGTATTTCCTCCTTAACATTACTCTTTATTGTACCTTCCCATAACTACGCGGTCAAGTCCCGCTAAATCCTTTTTTATCTCGATTTCCTCATATCCTTCATTTTTCAAAAGTTCTGATACATCTTTTCCCTGATCAAAGCCAATCTCGAACAGGATATATCCTCCCTTGTTCAGATATCTTATACTGTCTTTTACGATCAGGCGATAAAAATAAAGTCCGTCCTCTTTTCCATCCAGCGCAATCCATGGATCATGAAGTTTTACTTCCTCATCCAGACGATTGATTTCTTCTGTCCTGATATAAGGCGGATTAGACACGATCATATCGTATTTTCCGGCGACAAATTCAAACAGATCACTTTTTATAAATCTTGCATCTGTTCCCAGACGGCTGTTGTTTTCTCGTGCAACTTTCAATGCCTCTTCCGAAATATCGCAGCCGGTTCCTTTCAGATGCATCTGTTTTTTTTCGCCGAATTTCAAAATACTTTCCAGAATACATCCCGAACCGGTACACATGTCCAGGATCTGCATATCTGGTCTGATCCGTTTTAAAGCCTCTTCTACCAGAATCTCTGTATCCTGTCTTGGAACCAGCACATTTTCATTCACTTTAAAATTTAATCCCATGAATTCCTGTTCACCGGTAATATGCTGAAGTGGAATTCTTCTTGCTCTTGTGCAGATGTCTTTCTGATAGCTTTCTGCTTTTTCTTCTTCTACTTCTCTGTCCGGGTCTGCAAAAAACACTGCTCTGCTGATTCCGGTCTTATATTCAAGCAGATACCAGGCATCCAGTTTTGCTTCCCGTATCCCTGCCTTTTCAAGTTTTTCTGTTCCACTCTGGTAGAGATTACGAAGTGTGAAAATTTTCCCGTTCATACGCCCTCCAGTCAAATACAGCTTCTACTGCCTGTATCGCTACTTCTATCATATCATCATCCGGTTCACTGGTTGTCATCATCTGAATTGCCATTCCCGGCTTACTTAACAGATTGACCAGGGCATTTTCGCTGTTCCCCGCCAATTTCAACACCTCATAAGAGATTCCGGCGATCACCGGAAGCAGTGCAATACGGACAACCACCCGCATCAAAGGAGATTCCACCTGAATCAGCAACAGTAAAATAATACTGATCGCCAGCACAAAAAACAGAAAACTTGTCCCACATCTTTTATGCTGTCTCGAACTTTTCCTTACATTCTCCACCGTAAGCGGCAGCCCATGTTCAATACAGTTGATACACTTATGCTCCGCACCGTGGTACATAAATGTTCTCTGAATATCCTCCATTCTGGAAATCAGCAAAATATACACAATAAAAATTCCAATCCGGGCAACACCTTCTATCACGGTTCTAAGATGATACGACGGAATAACCGGTTTCATAAGTGTCGACAGAAAATACGGCAATATCATAAAGATTGCAACTGCTGCAACAATAGAAAAGGCAACCGTTCCTGCCATCATCAGGTTCTCTTGCTTTTCTTTCTTTTTCAGATCTTTTCCGGAAAGCTCTTTTTCTTCTTCCTCTTCGTAAAAACTCGCCGAAAAAGTCAGCGTCTTGATTCCAAGTACCATGGAATCAATAAAATTAAAAACCCCCCGGACAAAAGGAATCGTAGTCAGTTTTTTCCAATTGCCGGTAATACTGTGAAACGTCTCTGTCTGAACAAAGATCTCTCCGTCCGGTTTTCTGACAGCCACAGCATAACGATCCTGATTCTTCATCATGATTCCCTCTAAAACTGCCTGTCCGCCGATATTTGATGATTTCATATATTCTCCTTATACCACATCTTCTGGAACAAAGACTATCTCTTGCCCGAAGATCTATTGTAATGAAAAAAGGGTTGAGATTCAAAAACCTCAACCCAATACTTGTAATCTTATTTGTCCATTCCGTATTTCTTATTGAACTTATCAACACGGCCACGAGCCTGAGTTGCTTTCTGCTGTCCTGTATAGAATGGATGACATTTAGAACAGATTTCTACGTGGATTTCTTCACTTGTAGATCCTGTTACGAATGTATTTCCACAGTTACAAGTTACAGTTGCCTGATAATAATTTGGATGTATTCCTTCTTTCATGATTTTCACCTCTTCTTTATTTTTTGACACGCACTTAATGTGCAGTAAATTTCTTTTATTTACACAGCTCGTTCATTGTAACACAAGAATCAAATTTTGTCTAGATAAATTTTGTCTTTTTTACCATTTGTATTAATTCTTCATTATTCTGCGTTCTTGAGAACATATTCAGTATGTTATCTACCGCCTCTTCCGGACGCAGTCCGTTCAGTGCTCTTCTCATACTTTCAACAGCTTCCTGTTCCTCTTTTGAAAGCAGAAGATCTTCTCTTCTTGTTCCTGATTTTAAGATATCAATAGCAGGAAACATTCTTTTTTCGGAAAGCTTGCGGTCCAATACCAGTTCCATATTACCGGTTCCTTTAAATTCTTCATATACAACATCGTCCATCTTGCTTCCCGTATCCACAAGTGCCGTTGCCAGTATTGTAAGACTTCCGCCTTCTCTCATATTTCTCGCCGCGCCAAAGAAACGCTTCGGCATGTGAAGTGCTGCGGGATCAAGTCCTCCGGATAATGTTCTTCCTGACGGAGGTACTGTAAGGTTATAAGCTCTTGCCAGTCTTGTAATACTGTCAATCAGGATCATGACATCTTTTTTGTGCTCTACCAGTCGTTTGGCCCGTTCGATCACCATCTCTGATACACGCTTATGGTGCTCAGGAAGCTCATCAAACGTAGAATAGATCACTTCTACATTCGGTCCCTCTATTGATTCACGGATATCCGTTACTTCTTCCGGACGCTCATCGATCAGAAGAATCAAAAGATGTACTTCCGGATTATTCTTTTGTACGGATAATGCAACCTGCTTTAATAAGGTTGTCTTTCCTGCTTTCGGTGGTGAGACGATCATACCTCTCTGTCCTTTTCCGATTGGAGACATCAAATCCATAATGCGCATTGCAGTACTTGTCTTTCCACATTCCAGACTCAGTCTTTCATTCGGAAAGATTGGTGTCATATCTTCAAAATTTTTTCTGTGCATAGCCTTCATAGGATCCATCTCATTGATCTTTGAAAGATATAAAAGTGCACTGAATTTTTCCTGCTGTGTTTTGATTCTTGTATTTCCTTCCAGTATATCTCCTGTTTTCAGATTAAATCTTCGGATCTGAGACGGAGATACATAAACATCGTTTTCCCCCGGCAGATAATTAGCACTTCGGATAAATCCATAACCATCCTGCATAACTTCAAGAATCCCATGTGCCGTAATTCCACTGTCCAGCTTATCTATATCATGTACTTCTTTATCTCCTGTATTAGCAGATAATTCTTTCACGGTTTCTCGTGCCGATTTCTTTTCTTTTTCATCTTCTTCCAGCATACGCTCTATCAGTTCTGCCTTTTTCATGGTGGAAATTCCCTTTAATCCTCTTGCTTTAGCGAGATCTTTTAACGTCGCCAGCGGAAGAGATTCATATTTTTCTCTCATCATATTAGTCCTTTCACATCAAACTGCTTTCATTCTAGTTTCTTCATTTATTAAGTAGCATCTCTTACTTTACTGGAAAATCACGTCAGAAATGACGATACTATTTGAAACATGGAGATATTATACTACATCTTTGTTCTTTTTTAAAGTTCTTTTTCATAACGGTATATCTATTCTACCCAATTCCTCTTTTGTGCGTATATTGACTTGAACTTCTATGAATGATATGATTAAACAAACTTATGAAAAGGTGGTATCCATAAAATGACGAATAGTGAAAAAGCCCTGAAAATGCACGAAGAATGGCATGGAAAGATTGAAACTTGTGCAAAATCCCACGTAAATTCACGTGAAGATCTTGCAATTGCCTATACCCCTGGTGTTGCAGAACCTTGTAAGGTAATCGCAAAAGATCCCGAGGCTGCCTATACTTATACTATGAAATCCAATACTGTAGCTGTTGTTTCTGACGGAAGTGCCGTACTCGGTCTTGGTAATATCGGTGCTCTTGCGGCAATGCCCGTTATGGAAGGAAAGGCTGTTCTTTTTAAAGAATTCGGTGGTGTCAACGCTGTACCGATCTGTCTTGACACACAGGATACTGAAGAGATCATCAAAACAGTTGTAAATATCGCCCCTGCTTTCGGAGGGATCAATCTGGAAGACATCAGTGCTCCAAGATGCTTTGAAATCGAAGAACGACTGAAAGAACTGCTGGATATTCCTGTATTTCATGATGACCAGCACGGAACTGCTATCGTAGTTCTTGCCGGAATCATTAATGCTATGAAAGTAACCGGAAAAGATAAGGAATCTTCCAAAGTTGTCGTAAATGGTGCCGGTTCTGCCGGAGTTGCCATTACCAAACTGCTCCTGACCTACGGCTTTAAACATGTCACCATGTGCGACATAAATGGAATTCTCGGAAAAGATTCCAAAGACCTCAACTGGATGCAGGAGAAGATGGTTGAAGTAACCAACCTGGAACAGAAAACCGGTAAACTCGCCGATGCATTAAAAGGCGCTGATATTTTTGTCGGCGTATCGGCTCCGAATATTGTTACACCGGAAATGGTTGCTTCTATGAACAAAGATGCCATCTTATTTGCCATGGCCAATCCGGTACCTGAAATCATGCCGGATATTGCAAAAGCTGCGGGCGCTAAAGTAGTAGGAACCGGCCGTTCCGACTTCCCGAACCAGGTAAATAACGTCATTGCTTTTCCTGGCATCTTCAAAGGTGCTCTGGAAGGACATGCACGTCAGATCACAGAAGAAATGAAACTTGCCGCTGCCAAAGCAATTGCAGATCTTGTCAGCGATGAAGAATTAAACGAAGATTTCATCATGCCTGAGCCATTTGATCCACGTGTATCTGATGTAGTCAGCCAGGCTGTAAAATCTCACATTGAAGCTTAGGATATATGAATCAGAATCATTTTTATTCACTGGACACCTATCTGAAAGAAACTTTTGGTGAAAAAGTATATCGTATTTCATTGAATGGTGGTATGACCTGCCCGAACCGTGACGGCACCAAGGGAACCGCGGCTGTATCTTCTGCAGCCGCGGTGGCTCCGGTGATTTTGCTGAAAATCATCTGCTCTCTGTAAGTGAACAGATTGCATCCGGCCAAAAGAAACTGGCAGCTAAAACAAAATGCCGCAAATTTATCGCCTATTTTCAGGCGTATATAAACACCTATGCCCCTGTCTCTTATCTGCGCCCGCTTTTTCTGGAAGCGATCCGGCATCCAGACATTGTTGTACTATCCATCGCCACAAGACCGGACTGTATCAATGATGAAATCCTCACACTGTTGTCCGAATTGAACCAGATCAAACCGGTGTGGATAGAATTCGGGCTCCAGACAATCCATGAGAAAACGGCAGATTTTATCCGCAGAGAATTTTCACTGGCATGTTATGAAACGGCTGTGACAGCCTTACACACCTGTAAAATTCCGGTGATCACCCATGTCATTCTCGGACTCCCCGGTGAGACAAAGCAGGATATGCTGGATACGGTAAACTATGTGGCACATTCTACGGTATCCGGTGTCAAGTTGCAGCTGCTTCATGTACTGTCTGATACTGATCTGGCAGATTATTATGAACAGCATCCATTTCCACTCTT
>OIBA01000907.1_pt1 | contig 9782 bp, 9 predicted proteins | sample 1580931 | NCBI WGS metagenome assembly OIBA01 (sample SAMEA3882548, study PRJEB24775) | human gut metagenome | biome: human-associated habitat; feature: intestine environment; material: feces | place: Netherlands | collected 2009/2010
AAAAGAAAAGCTTTTTGGAGAGGATGGAACCATTTTGATGAATAAAAAAGATACAAAGATCAACCGAAATGATATGCTGGAATTAACCCGCAGGATGACATTATCCAGAAACTGCTTTGTGCGTACAGCAGGAGCATATATAGATGATGAGGGATACATAGATAATACCTTCAATGTAAGCTTCAAAAATATGAGCAAACATGATCAGCAGGTAAATCTGGATCTTGCGAAAACCATTCCTTTTTCCAAAACAAATGAACAGTTAAAACGTTATAAATTCCCTGAAGGGGATATGGCATATGACAGCATCCATAAACTACTGATGGCATTATCACAATACGGATTAAAAGATGATCTTCTGGTTCAGACTCTCTGTGAACAGCTTGCGGAGGGAATCTGCAGTACAAGAGATTCATCAAATGGAACAAACCGTCTGCAGGGACAGGAGTTTGGAATTTATATTTATCATGGAATATATGATATTCCCAAGAAAGGCTCAGACCACAGCGAACAGTGGGAGTCAGAAGAAATATACAGTTTCCTGATCTGTGTGGTGGCTCCGGTAGATAAAGATTACAATGCCGGAACTCCAAAATGCGGCTTTATTTTCCCTGCCTTTGAAGACCGTTCCGCAGAACCTGGAAAAATAGATGTATTCTTTGAAATACCGGAGCATCCGGACGAAGGATTCCTGAACAGGATAATAGAGCAATAATCTGAACAAGGTGATCATTTATGAGGAGTGCGATAGATAAATTTTAATTATACCATATGCAATTCAATTTAGTCATTTTGTGTATAAATGACTAAATTGAATTGCGTGATGACTAAATTAACGATAAGGTGTTAGTTGATTTGTTAATGCAGGAATATTTCGGATAGAAGTTTTCTGTATTTTTAATGTTTTCGTGAAGAATAGGGTGATTATATGACAAAAATGACAGTGTATAGTCTTTCTATTGTACAAATGAAAAAAATTCAGGATGTAATGTTAAAAGCCTGTGCAGAGAATGAAGCTATTTGGAGAAATATATGGAAAGGTGGTATATGAATGAAGTGGGCAGATGGCAAGATACGATGCTGCTGGGCAAATCCGAGAAATGAGCGTTACATCCGTTATCACGATGAGGAGTGGGGTGTTCCGGTGCATGATGACCGGAAGCTCTTTGAAATGCTGATATTGGAGTGCTTTCAGGCGGGTCTGTCCTGGGAATGTGTTCTGAACAAGCGAGATGCTTTCCGCAAGGCTTTTGACAACTTCGATCCGGAGAAAGTCAGTGCTTACACTGAGGACAAGCTGGAAGCACTGCGGAGTAATCCCGGCATCATACGAAACCGCCTGAAAATACAGGCTGCCGTTACCAATGCATGGGCATTCCTGGAAATTCAGAAGGAGTATGGCAGCTTTTCGGACTATATCTGGCATTGGACAGATGGCAAAGTAGTCTGTGAAACTGGACGGACAAGTTCGGAACTGTCTGACCGTATATCAAAAGATTTGAAAAAACGTGGTATGAAGTTCGTGGGGACAACGGTCATCTATGCCTATTTACAGGCAGTAGGAGTTCTCTGTTCTCATGAGCAGGGCTGCTTTTTGGCAAATCAGAAAGCTGAGCATCATAATAGTTATTTATAAGACTTTTATTTCCTGATTTTTATCCATCCTGCATGAAGCAGATATACACCTGCCGGAATCAGGGAAAGCAGATGTATATTTGTGCAGCTGCCTGTTTCTGCATATGTCGGCAGAATGAGTGTATGAAATGCAAGATAAAGGTATGTGCCTGCAGCGATGAGATTACACAGAAAAAAACTCCAGCCGAAGATACCGGAAATAGAAGCTGTAAGAATGATGATCAGCGTCAGGGTATCAGGAACAAAGGGAAGATGAATAAAATCAAATTCAGGTTTCAGGGAGAGAAATGCGAGCACTGCGTAAAGAAAAAGCACTGCATTTAATGAACTCATGATCTTAAACGGTAAACTGTAAAAAGGTGTAACAGGGCAGTTGGGCCATAGTTCAACATCCAGTTTCTGTGCAAGCTGGGTTGCTGACTTTGTAAAGGTTATGTTTGTCATTACAACAGCTTTATCGCAGTCGTAGAAGTTTGCACCTGCATAGGCTTCCTGAACAGCTTTATTTCCAACGGGATGGGTGTAATATTTACATTGTATCCCGTATTTTTTTCGATGTTTGAAAGCAATGATATCGATTCCCTGGTCTCCGGAGCTTTGGGTTACTTTTATTTTAGAAAAATGCTTTCGCTTTAGTATCTTTGCACATTGATATTCAAATTCATATCCATCCATGTGTTGAGTCTCCTGTATTATATAAAATTGTATAGCAGTCCTCGTAAATGATACATTTAAGAGGATTGCTATAGATGTAGTGCATATTGCAATATATTATATCTGCAACATACCATTTATAGAAATTCAGGAAAATACTGTAAGTAATGAAATGGCTGGTGTTACGGTATTTTCCTGAATTACGATAACAGTTTGCAGCAAAATAAGAATACCATGTTTGATGATAAAGAACAAGTGTTTTGCGAAGAAAAGAAGAATGGGTTATTGTTTACTGGCTGGTTTACTGGTTGCGTTACTGAGACGTTACCGAGAATGGAATAAACAGTAACGAGAATGGTTACTCTTTGCGGGAATTGTGTTATAATAGTCTTTGATTTATTGCTACTGAAAAAAGTGGACAGTTTATAGCGAGCCTATTAAATGCACTATTTACGAGGATTGCTATAGTAATTATACAAAACCGTAAGAGGGGGAGGAACATTTGAAAAATTTTGAAGAAATTATGTCGGAACGAAAAAACCGTATAGAAGCCAGAAAGGACGAGCTGATCCGCAGGAGTCTACTGTCTGAAGAATTTCTGGAAATGATCCAGAAAAATAAAAGGCCCTTTGATCTGCTGATGTCTTACTATCAGTGTGCTGTCATGGAGATTGAGACAAAATTCAGAGTGCTGAATCAGGAGTATTCCTTGGAATATGATAAAAATCCTATCGAGGGTATTAAAACCAGAATTAAATCTTATGACAGCATTGTGCGGAAAATACGCAGAAAAAATATTCCCATGTCTTTAACTGCTATAGAAGAAAATATCAAGGATATCGCAGGTGTCCGGGTAATCTGTTCTTTTCCGGAGGATATCTATGAGCTGGCAGACAGCTTTCTGCGTCAGGATGATATTGTACTGATCGAGAAAAAAGATTATATAAAAAATCCAAAACCCAGTGGTTACAGAAGCCTGCATCTGATCGTGCAGGTGCCTATCTTTCTGCAGAAAAACAAAAAAATGGTAAATGTGGAAGTCCAGTTTCGAACTATTGCCATGGATTTCTGGGCAAGTCTGGAACATAAGCTTCGCTATAAAAAAGATATCCCGGCAGATCAGGCACAGCAATTGCAGGAGGAGCTTCTGGCGTGTGCCACCCAGAGTGCTCAGTTGGATAACCGGATGCAGGAAATTCGTAATCAACTGGTCAGCAGAGCTGATAAGGGGAATCAATCCTGAGAAAGTTCCTTATTTCAGGAACTTCCTCAATAATTTTTCATAAATTTTTCTATATGGCTGGTATCTCATTGGCAAATCCAGCCATGTTTTTTTGTCTACAATACTCTTATAGTGGGAGAAGGTATGAAAACCGTCTTTGCCATGGTAGGAACCCATTCCGCTTTCACCAAAGCCGCCAAATCCCATCTCACTGGTTGCCAGGTGGATGATGGTGTCATTGACACATCCGCCTCCGAATCCACAGCGGGAAGTAACTTTTTCCGCAGCTTCTTTGTCGGAGGTGAAGATATATAGTGCCAGAGGATGTGCCATGGAGTTGACCTTTTCAATGGCCTCATCCAGGGAATCATAGGCCAGCACAGGAAGCACAGGACCGAAGATTTCCTCCTGCATTACTGCATCCCCGAAGGTTACATTATCCATAACAGTAGGAGCGATCTGAAGAGCTCCCGGATTGTTGTCACCGCCGCAGACTACCTTGCTGGGATCGATCAGATTGCAGATACGAGTAAAGTGCTTTTCATTAATAATTTTCCCATAATTCTTATTATTCAGAGGTGTGGAACCAAACTGTTTCCTGATCTGTTTCTGGATCTGTCGGATCAGTTCATCCTTGATTTCTCTGTCGCAGTAAATATAATCAGGTGCTACACAGGTCTGACCACAGTTGAGATATTTTCCAAATACAATTCTTCTGGCTGCAAGTTTCAGGTTGGCACTTTTCTCTACAATGCAGGGGCTTTTACCGCCCAGCTCCAGGGTAACGGGGGTCAGATGTACAGATGCTTTTGCCATTACTTCCCTGCCAACATGCTGGCTTCCTGTAAAGAAAATATAGTCAAAATGTTCCTGAAGGAGGCAGGCATTTTCCTCTCTGCCACCTGTTACCACTGCCACATATTGTTCAGGAAAGCATTCGCGGACAATTTCACAGATAATACGACTGGTCGCAGGTGAATAGGCACTTGGCTTAAGCACTACCGTATTTCCGGCTGCAAGAGCCTCCACAAGCGGGTCAAAGGTAAGTAAGAAAGGATAATTCCAGGGACTCATAATCAGGACAACTCCATAAGGAGAGGGCTTCATATAGCTTCTGGAATGAAACTGGGCCAGTGGTGTGGGAACTGTTTTTTCTTTTGCAAGAGAACGGATGTGTTTTAGCATATAAGTAATTTCATTAAGAACAAGTCCGGATTCGCACATGTAACTTTCAAAACTGCTTTTAATATTCGGCCGTTTGCTGATTAGATATGCAAAAACTTCTATCAACAAGTCCTCCGAATCGTGGAGATTTTTTATATATCCGTTTATGTACAGCGTCAGCTTGTCACCGTAAATCTCCATAAGCCTTTCAAGAGCCTTTGCATCGCCCGAAAGGTAATCGTTATAAATTATAGTTGTATCCATCATTAAACAAATCCCTTTCTCAGTTTTATTTGTCAGCTAGCTTTTCTGACAGAATGTGACGTTATGCGATACAAGAAATCTATATTGAATTGTATCATACATTTTCCCTTCCGTCAATGAGCGACTGTTTAGTATTTCGAGTAACAAACACCTCCGATTAAAGTTACAAAAAAAGCAAGCTACTGCTACAAACAATGCTTGCTTTTTCCGTTAGATAAAATCTTCAATTACATCTTGCAGATGACAGGGTGACAATTCGTATTTGTTCAGTCTGTCGATTAATTCTGTCACCTCTTTTTTATTTGGTGACACGTCATTAACAGCCATTTCCTCACATTTGATGCCGTATGTAGTCTTTACCACTCCCTCAATATTCTTTTCTTCTTGCAAAATTGTATACATATTGTATATTAGTCCTTTCTCCCCCTATGTTATATAATACAACATATACCACTAAATTACAATATTGTTTGATGTTTTGTAAATAAATTGTAAATTGCCAAAAAAAATAAAGGTGGTATTACACCACCCTTATTTTATGCACGAATTAAAAGTCCGTTTATAAGATCATTCTTTGCCATTTCCTTAATTTTATAATGAAGTTTCTTACCAGTAACGTTTGTCGGTATAGTCGCTGTAAATCTATAATATCTCGGACGTTTATAGTTTGAAATCATAGGACTGTTTTTACAAAATTCTTCAAGTTCGTCAACAGTAAGCGATTCATCTGCTTTTACGACATATGCCGTAACAATTTCGCCGTGTGCTTTATCCGGAACGGCGGTAACGATACTGTCCGCAACTTTCGGATGTGAATTAAGCACTTCTTCAATCTGCGTAGGATAAATATTTTCACCCTGTGAAATAATCATATCGTCTTTTCTTCCGGCGATAGTAATAAAATGATTTTCATCCCAAGTACCGAGGTCGTTTGTGTACAAATATCCGTTATGGAATTTACGCTCCGTTTCACCCTCATTATTATAGTAGAAATACGCTGATTTTGCGTGTGAGCGAATAATCACTTCACCCACTTCGCAATTATCTTTAGCAACAATTTCGTGAGGTTCGGCACGTCTGTCCTCAAATATCTTTACTACTCGCACGTCATCATCAGTACAAGCTCTGCCCGCTGTACCCGCCATTTCAGGTAAATCGTTCGGTCTAAGAAATGTATTCCAGAAAGTTTCGGTTGTTCCGTAGCCATTGAATATTCTCGGTGTAAGCACTCTCTGATAACGCATACAAGCCGCACGTTCAAGCGGCGAACCCATTGTAACGATACCGTGAAGTGTACTCAAATCTCTGCCGTTTCTCTCCTGAGCCTCCGTAAGACGTTCCAAAACAGCCGGTACACCGATTATGAACGAAAGCTTATAATCTTCCACATATTTAAGCGTCAAAGCCGCGTCAAATTTACGCATTATCGTAACACAGCCACCCGCATAAAATGTCGGTGTAAGGCCGCCCGAATGCAAACCGCCTCTGTGGAACCAAGGTGTTGTATTCATAGACTTATCCTCTGACGAGAACGGGAAATGTATCATAACATCGTGCGCCGAAAGCACTTCGTTAATACTTGTTATACAAACACCCTTTGGTCTGCCTGTTGTTCCCGATGTATAAAGTCTTGTCGTTTCATCATATATAGAAAGATTCCAATTCAAATTCGGATTTTCTGCCGATGCATTCTTCACAAAATCCGAATATTTTACCGTACCAGGTATAGGAGCCACTCCTTCTTCGTCCACCATAATTATCACTTTCGGTGTGAATTTTGAAAGTTTCAGTGCCTGTTCAACAGCGTCTTTGTTGATTGATTCATATATAAATACTGTCGGTCTGCTGTCCTCAATAGTTATTGCAATTTCACCGGCTGACAATCTGAAATTTATCGGACAACTTACTGTACCTGTTTTATGACAAGCGATATATGCAAACGCAAATTCCGGGCAATTCAAAAGTTGGAACATCACTACTCCGCCTTTTATTATTCCGGCGTCCAAAATCGCATTTGAAAAACGGTTTGCTTCTGAATTAAGTTCAGAATATGTCCAAGCAGTCTTTGTTTCGGGAGAAATCATAGCCTCTTTATCTGCAAATCTGTAAACATTTCTCATAAATCCGTTAAGCCACGTATATTCTCTTTCAAACTCAGATTTAAACATATCTATACGTTGTTGCTTTGTATCTGCCGTAAATTTTGCTTTTGCCGAATGTAAGGCTTTTTCAATGTCTGCAAATATGTTTTCTATTTCATCATTTGTGTATTCGTAATTTGATTTGTTTGAGCAGTTTTCAAGCAGGCGAATTCCGTCAAGTATTTTAATTTTTCTTGCCTCTGAAATTCTGTCAAATCTTTCTTTCTTAGTTTCCTTTTGCATTATTTTCTTTCCTTTCATTATTTTTCTTATAAATATTGTTGTCATTATATCACCCATTTTCTATTAAATCAAGTATTTTTGTAATTATTTTTAAAAATATATCAGATTGTTTCATTTTCACAATATTTGATAAATATTGTGAAAATATTAACTGTTTTAAATGATTAACAATATATTCTAAAAATATACACCTTCATAAAAACTGTTGACAATTTAGAAATCATATGATATTATTTATGCAAACGATTGCACAGATACAAAATTTAATCTGTGCATTTTAAACACCTATTTACGCAAACGATTGCACAGGAGGTGAAATATTGCAAAAAGCAACAATAAAAGATGTGGCAAAACTCGCAAAAGTATCGCCGTCAACCGTTTCACGCGTACTTTCAGGTAATCCTTCAATTTCGGACGATACTTGCAAACGCGTAAAAAACGCCGTAAAAGAACTGCATTACACACCCAACACAACTGCAAGAAGTCTGCGTTGTGAAAAAAGCAAAAGTATAGGCGTTGTATTCCCCGACATTTCAGGTGAATTTTATGCAACGTGTGCGTCAGCGATACTCAAATACGCTCGTATGTCTGACTATACCGTACTTTTTACCGAAAGCGGACACAATTTAAAAGCAGAGAAGGACAGTATAAAAGCACTTTTGGAGCGACGTATTGACGGTATTATTTTTATCGGTGACAATTCTGACATTCCGCTTATTCAAAGCATCGCCGCACAATCTATTCCTATAGTTACAGGCGACCGAAAAGTCGGCAATATTCCGTCTGTTACTTTCAACAACAGGGAAACCGTTCAAGAAATGGTTGATTCACTTTATAAATCGGGTTGCAGAAAATTTATGTATGTCGGTGAAACTCCGACCGGTCAAAGCAATCTTTTGAACAGATACAACGGATATACCGATGCATTAAAAAAATACAGCGACACAACTTCGGTGATATTTTTAGAAGAAAGCCTGCACGGTGACAAACTGAAAACCGCAAGAAGACTGTTCACAAAGAAAATTATAACCTCACTCCCCGATGTAATTATTACGTCCAACGATTTAATTGCACAGGGAATTATAAGTGCCGCACACGAAAACGGAATTAACATTCCAAACGATATGCAAATCACAGGTTTTGACGATTCGCTTTCATCTGCGTACTTTATCCCATCGGTCACTACAGTAAGTCAAAACATCGACGAATTGGCAAAGCGTTGTTTTTCAATGCTGATGGATTTAATTAATAAAAAAAGTGCTGTTTCTTCGATAATCGAACAAAACATTATTGCAAGAAACTCCGCAAAAATCAACATATAAAATAAGAAAGGATTTTGAAAATGTATATTGCAAACAAAGAAAGATATGAAACAATGAAATATAACCGTTGTGGAAAGAGCGGTCTGTTACTCCCTGCTTTTTCGCTTGGTTTGTGGCACAACTTCGGCAGTAACGACAGTTACGACAATATGGTTGATTTGCTTACAACAGCTTTCGACCTTGGTATTACTCACTTCGACCTTGCAAACAATTACGGTCCGTATCCGGGCAGTGCCGAAGAAAACTTCGGTAAGGTTTTGAAAAACGAACTTGCACCGTATCGTGATGAATTAATCATCTCAACCAAAGCAGGCTACGGTATGTGGGACGGACCTTACGGTGACCACGGTTCAAGAAAATACCTTATCGCAAGTCTTGACCAAAGTTTGAAACGTATGGGACTTGAATATGTTGATATTTTCTATCATCACCGTCCCGATCCTGACACCCCAATGGAAGAAACAGCGTCGGCACTTGACCATATCGTAAGAAGCGGTAAGGCGCTTTATGTAGGTATTTCAAACTACAACGCAGAACAGACAAAGCAAATGGCTGAAATTATGAAGTCACTTGGCACTCCGCTTGTTATTCATCAACCGCGTTACAATATGTTTGAACGCTGGATTGAAAACGGCTTGCAGGACGTTCTGAAAGAAGAGGGTATAGGTTCAATCTCATTCTGCCCGCTTGCACAGGGACTTCTTACAAACAAATACATAAACGGTATTCCTGCCGACTCAAGAGCCGCAAAGAGTTCACCGTTCCTTACCAAAGAGGGCATTACAGCCGATAAAATCGAAAAGATTGTTAAGCTTAACAAGATTGCCGAAAACAGAGGTCAGTCACTTGCTCAAATGGCTTGTGCATGGAACTTGAGAGGCGGCAAACTTACAAGTGTTCTTCTTGGTGCGTCAAAAGCTTCTCAGATTATTGAGAATGTCAACTCACTAAATAATCTTGACTTCACACAAGACGAACTTAACGCAATCGAAGATGCATTGAAATAATTTGCAATGAGCCTGTCGACAAAATGTCGACAGCTCCAAAAATCACATCTCACGATGTAATTTTTGAGTATTTTCTCAGAGAAAAAATCATAAAGTTCCTCCAAAGTCGAAACTTTAGATTTTAAGCCAT
>OIBA01000911.1_pt1 | contig 9720 bp, 7 predicted proteins | sample 1580931 | NCBI WGS metagenome assembly OIBA01 (sample SAMEA3882548, study PRJEB24775) | human gut metagenome | biome: human-associated habitat; feature: intestine environment; material: feces | place: Netherlands | collected 2009/2010
CCGGAAGCATCAGATCAAGAAGAATCAGGTTCGGGCTGTACTGCTCAAATGCTTTTAAGGCTTCCTCCCCGTCATTTACGATTTTTGTATCAAAACACTCTTTCGTAAGATAAAGAGAGATCAGTTCTGCAATATTATTATCATCATCGACGATCAGTATTTTTTGTTTTGCTGCCATAAAATTACCTCCTGTTAGTTGTTATTCTGTTTGTAAATCAGACGAAATGGTATTGCTTAAGACAATAAGTCCCTCAATCTTATAAGCCATCAGTTCATGAATATATTTTTCTTCAATCTCTTTTTTATTATTTCCAATGAATACAAGAAATTTATAATTATACTTTTCGTAAGTAGAAAGTAACTGGTTTAACATCTCAGAGTAATAGTGAAGATACAGGTTGGGGATGATAATTCCAACAAATTCACTTTTTCCATTAGCCAGTACTTTGGCGAGCTTATTTTCCTGGTATCCAAGGACATCCAGTGCATGAGCGATTTTTTCCTGATTTTCAAGAGTCAGAGAATCCGGATTATTAAAATATCTGGAAATGGTAGTTTTTGAAAAGCCTGTATAAGCGGCTATATCTGCAAAAGTTACTTTTTTCTGTTTCATGTAAATCCTCTTCCTTATAATGTATATTATCAGTATAGCAAGTGCATTGAAAAAAATCAAACAAAAAATAACTAGTTAAGTAACCGGTAACTTTTTCTTTGAAATCTATTGACAAGTAAGATCCTGGATAGTATTATGAATATATAAAGTAACCGGTTACTTAACTGGTTACGCAATCGTGAATCTGAAAGGAGAAAGCTATGAAGAAACGAACAGTAGGGGTACTGCTGGCAGCATTCTTTGCAATGGCATTGACGGGGTGTGGAGATAAACAGCCGCAACCAGGAGAAGTAAAGGGATATGACAAAGGCGAAGAATATCTTTCTATCTGGGTACATTCAATCGAAGACACAGAAGAAGGACAGTGCTACAGGAAATCTGTAGATGCATTTAATAAGAAATATGATGGAAAATATTTTGCAGATATTGAATTTATTCCACGAAATGACAGTGGTGGAGGCTATTCGGATAAGATCAATGCATCCGTGATGTCAGGAGATCTGCCGGATGTGCTTACTGTTGATGGCCCTAATATAGCGGCATATGCAGAGAACGGAATTATCCAGCCGCTTGCAAAATTAACAGACGAAGAAAAGAGCGTGTATCTGGATTCCATTATTCAGCAGGGAACGTATAATAACAAGCTCTATGCGCTTGGAGCAATGGAATCCAGCGTGGGACTTTATTATAACAAAGATATTCTCGCAGAAGCAGGTGTAGAAGTTCCAGATGCAGATCACCCATGGACATGGAGTGAATTCACAGAGGTGTTAAAGAAAGTACAGCCGGTAGTAGAGAAGAAAAAAGGTTATGCGCTGGATATGACTTTCCCGACAGGAGAAGCTACGATTTATTATTATGCACCGTTTTTCTGGTCAAATGGCGGTGACTTTGTAAATAAAGATGGACTGAAGGTGAACGGTGTATTCAATTCAAAAGAGAATCTGGAAACAGTGAATTATTTTAAATCGTTTTTGGATAATGGATATATGTCTAAAGTACAGATCACAGACCTGTTCGAAAGCGGAAGAGCAGCATTTAAGTTCGACGGGGCATGGGAAGTAAATACAATCTATAATAACTATCCGGATGTAAACCTTGGAGTTGCACCATATGTAGTATCCGATAACTGGGATGGCGGAAGATATACACCAACCGGTTCCTGGGCATTTGCGGCATCATCAAAGACGAAGAAACTAAAAGGTGCGACAAAGCTGGTACAGTGGATGAGTGGTGTAGAAAGTGGAAAGCGTCTGTGGGATGAAAGTAAGAGTTTCCCATCTACATATGAAGCGTTTGAGAGCAGTCCGATTTTTGAAGAAGATGAGAATTATAAAGCCTTATATCATCAGCTGAGTAAATATGGACATCCAAGATCAAAAACACCTGTATATCCACAGGTTAGTGCATCGGTACAGGAAGTATTGGAAAATTCGGTACTTACCGATAATGATGCGAAGACAGAACTGGATAAATCTGTAGAAAGGATTAACGCAAAATTAAAGCGTTATGTGATGAAATAATGAAGAAAAGAACAGAATCCATTATGGGAATGGCGTTTTTTGGACCGGCACTTGTGTTACTTACGATATTTTTATTCCTGCCGATGATCCTGACATTGATTTTCAGTTTTACTGATTTCTTTGCTTTAAATCCGGGACTGACGCATTTTGTCGGACTGGACAACTATATTCAGATTTTTAAAGATGATGTGTTTTCACAGGCATTTTTTAATACCGTAAAGTTTGTGATCATTATTGTTCCGCTGCAGGGAATTGGAGCGCTTGTGCTGGCACTTCTGATTAATAAAGTGACGCATTGTAAGAAGTATTTCAAAGTAGCATTCTTTGTTCCGGTGGTCATGTCACTTGCTGTTGTGTCAACACTGTGGATCCAGATCTACAGCCCGGAAGGAATTATGAATGCAATCCTTTCTTTCTTTGGAATTGATGCACAGCCATTCATCAACAGTGCCAGTCAGGCACTTCCATCCATCGCGATCATGAGTGCATGGCAGGGAATGGGATATCAGATGATCATCTTCCTGGGAGGAATCCAGGCAATCAATCCGGCACTTTATGAAGCGGCCGAGATGGACCATGCAACACCGTGGCAGAAATTCAAGGACATTACCCTGCCGGAATTGAAACCATTGTGTGTGTTCGTTTTAATTACGATTACGATCGGAGCATTCCGTATGTTGGTACAGCCAATGGTTATGACCGGAGGAGGACCATCGAATTCAACGTATACGGTTGTGTATGATATATATGAAACAGGTACTGTTAACTGGGAAATTGGACTGGCATCTACAATGGCTATTGTATTCGCATTCTTTGTAATGATACTGACCGTGATCCAGACAATCGCAACAAGAGATAAGGAGGATCAGAATGTTAACAAAAAAGCAAAAAAGAAATAATTGGATACTGACGGTCGTACTTCTGATCGTATCATTGTTGTTCCTGTTTCCGGTTATCTGGATGCTGGCAAACTCATTCAAACCAGACGCGGCAATCACTGCTGATATGAACAGTATGGCGGCATTCATTCCACCGGCATTGAACGGCAATTTCTTTGAAAATTATGTATCTGTATTAACAAATACAGGATTTGTACGATATATGTGTAATACTTTGTTCTATGCAGCAATATTGATCGTACTTGGTGTAATTGTAAATGGACTGGCAGGATATGCATTGGCTAAGATTAATTTTCCATTCAGAGAACGCTGGCTTCTGATCATTATGCTTCTGATGATCGTACCGATGGAGACGATCATTACGATACATTTCCTGATCATTGCAAAACTTGGACTTCTGAATACGGTGCTTGGATATGTACTTCCAATGATCGTGAATCCGTTTAACATTTTCCTGTTCCGTCAGGTATTCCTGGGACTTCCGGATGATGTATATGAGGCAGCACAGTTAGATCACTGTGGACCGGTAAAATACTTTTTTACTATGGTTCTTCCAATGTCAAAGAGTGTAGTGGCAACGGTTAGTGTATTTACATTCCTGAATGTATGGAATGATTATCTGTGGCCGTCACTTGTATTTACATCCAGTGATCTTCTGACAGCACAGATTGGTCTGAATGCGATTACATCAAATGATAACACAACAACAGGACAGACCCTTGCAGTTATCACAATGGTAACAATTCCGGTCATTATTATCTATTCACTCTTCTCAAAACAGATCGTAGAGGGTGTAATATCAACAGGTTCCAAGGAGGGCTAAAAGATGAGCTTTATCGAATTTAAAAATATATGTAAAAAATATGCAGGAAACGATAAGAATTCCGTGACAGACTTTAACTTAGATATAGAAGAAAAAGAATTTATCGCATTTGTAGGACCATCCGGATGCGGTAAATCCACAACACTCCGAATGATCGCAGGATTTGAAGAGATTACAAGTGGAGACCTTTTTATTGATGGAAAACGTGTGAATGAGGTTGCACCGGCGGATCGAGGAATCTCTATGGTGTTCCAGAACTATGCACTGTATCCACATATGACGGTAGAAAAAAATATTTCTTATGGATTGAAGAACATGAAGGTTCCTGCAGATGAGATCAAGAAAAAAGTAGACTGGGCAATTGATATCCTGGGACTCGAAGAATATCGTTACCGTAAGCCTAAGAATTTATCAGGTGGACAAAGACAGAGAGTGGCACTTGGAAGAGCGATTGTAAAAGACCAGAAAGTCTTTCTGATGGATGAGCCACTTTCTAACCTGGATGCAAAACTGCGTGTCAGCATGAGAAATGAGATCAGTAAGTTACACAGAAATCTTGGAAGTACAACCATCTATGTCACGCATGACCAGGTAGAAGCCATGACAATGGCAGACCGCATAGTAATCATGAAAGATGGAGTGATCCAGCAGGTTGGTAAACCAATGGATCTGTATGAGCATCCGGTGAATAAATTTGTTGCGGGATTTATAGGATCTCCGCAGATGAATTTTTATGATGTGAAAGTAGACGGAAAGAAATTGATATTTGCAGATGGCAATACAGTGGAACTTCCGGAAGCAATTGCAAAACGTATTGCAGGATATTCAGAAGTTATCATGGGAATCAGAGGAGAAGATATCAAGTTCGATATAACTAATCTGGACGTTTATGGAAGTCATCAGAAAGCAGTTATTGACAATACGGAGATTATGGGAAATGAGAATAATCTGTATTTTGACTTCGGAGGAAGCGTAACGATTGCAAGAGTATCAAAATATGAAGTAAGCCAGGTGGGAGATGAGGTGGAATTTACCTTTATGCCACATAAGATGCATTTCTTTGATAAGGAAACAGAGCAGGTAATCGGAGCAGAATGATTTAGAATAGAAGAGGAAGAACGTATGCTTGAAAAAGCCAATGAATATATCAGACAGAATTACATAGATGAAAAAGAAAAACCATTATTCCATGTGACACCGGAAACAGGATGGATGAATGACCCGAATGGTTTCTCTGTATACCAGGGAAAAGTACATTTGTTCTATCAGTTCTATCCATATAAAACAGAATGGGGACCGATGCACTGGGGGCATCAGGTGACCGAAGATCTGCTAAAATGGGAAGCATATCCGGTAGCTATGGCACCTGATCAGGATTATGATCACATAGGATGTTTCTCGGGAAGTGCAGTAGAAGCTGATGGAAAGCATGTGCTGCTTTATACAGGAGTAAGCCAGAAAGACGGAAAAGAAATCCAGAATCAGTGTATTGCCATTGGAGATGGGAAGACTTATGAAAAATGGCAGGATAATCCAGTTATAAAAGGAGATATCATGCCGGAGAAATTTGACAGAAAAGACTTCCGTGATCCGAAAATATGGAAAAAGAATGGCAGATATTATTGCGTTGTAGGCAATCGCTATGAGGAAAATTGTGGGCAAATAGTCTTATTTAGCAGTGCGGACTATAAAAACTGGCGGTATGAAAAAGTCCTTTTGAGAAATGACGGAAAGAATGGAGATATGTTAGAGTGTCCGGATTATCTGGAAGTAGACGGGTATCCTGTAATCATTTGTTCTCCGCAGAATATGCATGCGCAAAAGTACGAATTTCATAACGGTCATAATTCCATTTATATTATTGGAGATGCAGAAAAAGAAATATCGGATTTTGCATGGGAGAAAAAGAGAAACCTAGATTATGGACTGGACTTTTATGCACCACAGACAACAGAGCTTCCGGATGGCAGGCGGATCATGGTCGCATGGATGAAGTCGTGGGATGCACGTGTCATGACAAAAGGACAGAAATGGCAGGGAATGATGACACTCCCAAGAGAATTAAAAATCAAAGATGGGAAAATCTGGCAAAGTCCGGTGAGAGAACTGGAAAAGTATAAGAAAAATCCAACCATCTATACAGAACAGAAAATTAGCGGACAGATGTCTTTGGATGGTATCAATGGCCGGGTGATTGACATGACGGTAGAACCTACGAATGTAGAAGGTAGGGAGTTCAAGGTAGATGTGGCACATAATGAAGAATATACAACAACATTTACATATTATCCGGAAAAACATCAGATTGAAATTGACCGGACCTACAGTGGTGTAAATGCAGATGTTGTCTGTGTGAGAAAGATAGAAATTGCGGAAAAACATCATGCGCCGAAACTACATTTTATCATGGACAGATATTCTGTAGAATTATTTATTAATGATGGAGAGCAGACGGCAAGTGTGGTCATTCCTACGCCATTGGAAGCAAATGAAATTATATTTACTAGTGATGAAGCGGCAACCGTTAATATTGAAAAATATGAGATAACATTCAATTAGAAGAGATAGTTTCTCATTCACCGATTGATGTCCCCGTGCATATCTTAATACAGATAGAACCGCCAAGGAGCAATCAGGATTATGGAGAATAAATTACCGTTCTATATGGCTTATCCGGTTCCGTTGCTGTATAATGATGACCGGAATGCGAGAAGAGACTATGACTATATGAAAAGCATTTACCCGGATACGGCGAAGAGAGTACTTCCTTATATGGAAGAGGAATGTGACAGAATGGAATATGACGGAAGCATGATGTATGATGAATATCCGGACCGCCTGCAGCTTCGTCTGATGTGCCGCAGGATCTATGATAAGGCGGAGAAGGAAGAAGAGAACCCGGGTGCCTGGCTTATGGATCTGATCGAGGTTATGACATATCAGGAACTTTGCAGGAGACGTGTGGAACATAGAGAGATACGTAAAAAAATATATTGATCTACAAGAGGGCATCTGGAAAAAAACTTCCACTTCGCCCTCTTGTGTGTTATACTGTGCGGTGATAAATGAATGTTTTCAGATGAAAAAGTCAGAACATAACATACAGGGGGGCACATCATGGCAGATAATAACATTATTTTTATCGGAATGCCGGCAGTCGGGAAAAGTACAGTTGGTGTGGTAATTGCAAAGAGACTGGGATACAAATTTGTAGACACAGATATTCTGATTCAGGAATCAGAAGGGAAACTTCTGAAAGATATTATTGCTGACGTTGGACCGGATGGCTTCCTGAAAGTAGAAGACCGGGTAAATGCACAGGTGAAAGCGGAACGTACCGTTATCTCGCCAGGAGGCAGCGTAGTATATTGTGAAAATGCGATGAAACATTATAAAGAAATCGGCAAAGTCGTATATTTACAGGCATCCTTTGAGACAATAAACAGCAGACTTAAAAATGCCAAAGGCCGTGGAGTGGTATTGCGTGACGGACAGACGCTCAAAGATCTGTATGATGAAAGAGTAAAGCTTTTTGAAAAGTATGCAGATATTACAGTGTGTGAAGATAATCAGAAGCTGGAAGATACGATTGAATCGGTATTAGATGCATTAGGGGAGTAAAAGTGCACAAGTATAGATAGAACAATTGGAATATGTTACAATAAAATTACATAACTGTAAAAAATATTTTACAATTGGAAAATTTGTGCTATAATAGGCGCGAACCCTTTTTAGGGGTTATATTGTGATGCAGAAATTTATGCACGAATTTTAGAAAAATTAGATTTAGAGATATTTAGAATTAGATAATTGAAACAGATTTGCAGAAAGATAGAATAGCAGATTAAGAATGGATTTATTGTAGATAGAGATTTATATAAATATTAATGAGGTGTAATTGATGGAACAGTATATTATTAAGGGCGGTCATCCGCTTGTGGGAGAAGTGGAAATCGGTGGTGCGAAGAATGCAGCACTTGCAATTCTTGCGGCAGCAATCATGACAGATGAAACTGTATTGATCGATAACTTACCGGATGTAAATGACATTAACGTACTGATTGACGCAATCGAGGGGATTGGAGCACAGGTACATCGTGTTGACCGTCATACAGTGAAGATTAACGGAGCCAGCATTAAGAATGTAGATATCGAGTATGATTACATTAAGAAAATCCGTGCTTCGTACTATCTTCTCGGAGCATTACTTGGAAAGTACAGACGTGCCGAAGTTGCACTTCCGGGAGGATGCAATATCGGAAGCAGACCAATTGACCAGCATCTCAAAGGATTCCGTGCACTTGGTGCAGATGTAGATATCGAACATGGCAAGATTGTTGCAGAAGCAGACCGCCTTGTTGGAAAACATATTTATTTTGACGTTGTAAGTGTTGGAGCAACCATCAATGTTATGATGGCAGCAGCTATGGCAGAAGGACTTACCATTCTGGAAAATGTTGCGAAAGAGCCGCACGTTGTAGACGTTGCAAACTTCCTGAACAGTATGGGAGCCAACATCAGAGGAGCAGGTACAGACGTGATCAAGATCCGTGGTGTACAGCGTCTCCACAGCACAGAATATTCTGTGATCCCGGATCAGATTGAAGCAGGAACATTCATGTTCGCAGCAGCAGCTACCAGGGGAGATGTAACGGTACTAAATGTTATTCCGAAGCATTTGGAAGCTACGATCGCAAAACTGGTAGAAATCGGCTGTGAAGTGGAAGAATTCGACGATGCTGTACGTGTCGTATCAAAGGGAGATCTTACAAGTACACATGTGAAGACCCTTCCGTATCCTGGATTCCCGACAGATATGCAGCCGCAGATCGGCGTGACACTGGCCTTATGTAAGGGGACAAGTATCATTACAGAGAGTATTTTTGAAAACCGTTTCAAATATCTGGATGAGCTTGCAAGAATGGGAGCCAATGTAAAGGTAGAAGGCAATTCCGCAACGATCGAAGGCGTGGCAGAATTCTCCGGAGCAAGAGTAAGTGCACCGGATCTTCGTGCAGGAGCCGCACTTTGCATCGCGGGTCTTGCAGCGGATGGAATCACAATTGTAGATGACATCGTATATATCCAGAGAGGATATGAAAGATTCGAAGAGAAACTTCGCAGCATTGGTGGAATCATCGAAAGAGTAGATTCTGAAAAAGCGATTCAGAAGTTCAAATTAAAAGTAGGCTAGATGATACATTTTCTTATATATGTCTATTGACAGTACAGGGAAAATAGAGTAAAGTCTTAGTCGTATCAAAAATAACTTAATAAAAGCAAACTTTCTCTTATTCAGAGCAGTGGAGGTACAAAGGACCTGTGAAGCTGCGGCAACCCCCGGTTCGGGAAGGTGCCGACCTGAGCGATACTTAGATTAAGTTGTCGAGCAATAAGAAGATTTGATAACGACTTTCAAATCCGGTTGCTTGCAGCCGGATTTATTTTTTATGAATTGCCGCTGAAAAAGAGACAAAGAACCATAGACAAATGCATTCCAAAGGAGGAACAAATGGAGAAGTTATTATTTACTTCAGAATCAGTAACCGAAGGCCATCCTGACAAAATCTGTGATCAGATCAGCGATGCCGTATTAGATGCGCTTTTAGCGCAGGATCCTATGAGCCGTGTTGCCTGTGAGACAGCCGTAACAACCGGACTGGTACTTGTTATGGGTGAGATCACAACAAAGGCACAGATCGATATTCAGACAATCGTACGTGAGACAATTCGTGAGATCGGTTATGACCGTGCAAAGTACGGATTTGACTGCGATACCTGTGGTGTGATCGTTGCACTTGACAAGCAGTCAACCGATATCGCAATGGGTGTTGACAAGGCACTCGAAGCAAAGGAAAATCA
>OIBA01000913.1_pt1 | contig 9713 bp, 8 predicted proteins | sample 1580931 | NCBI WGS metagenome assembly OIBA01 (sample SAMEA3882548, study PRJEB24775) | human gut metagenome | biome: human-associated habitat; feature: intestine environment; material: feces | place: Netherlands | collected 2009/2010
TGATATTGAGGGTATGGGGAATCGTAATCTCCATTAAGTTCGTCAGAGAATCATAGCGGTGCGAAGAGCACCGATTTCAGTTCTGGTAAATCGCTCGTCCGAGTTTATGAGGACGATATGGAGAGGACGGTTTGTAAAGTTTCATTGACAAGTTCGTGAGGAAGCATATTCTCTTGTCGCTTAGTACGGGAGCAATTCTTCCAGTCGTTTAAACTGATTTGAGAAATACCCCAGCTGTTAACGGTTTTAACGACTTCGGACTGTTTTAAACCATCCAAAGCCGGTATTTGGTACAATCCCGAACGATAACCCATAAGGATGGATAGAAGTATTTTGCGGTCGAGATCCTTGCCGATATAACCTTTGGTTTTTACAGTTGATTTAACCTTTACACGCTCCAAGTCTGCGGTAACTTTTACACAATCTTCGTTTTGCATAGTGTTACGATAATTCAGAAACTCCTCGGCATCGTTAAAAGGTCTTGTATCGTATTCAGCAATAACTGTATCTACTGAATACTGACCATCAGCACTGGTGTACTGGACTGGAGTATCAACAGAGGTTTCAACGATAGGGCATCGCTTATAATCAAAGTTCATTGATAACTGGCGAATACTTTCTGTAACATGGAAATCATGCTTTCTTTCAACGATTTCCGAAAACTCTGTCCATACCTTAGTGGAGCATTTTAAACGTCCTTCTCGTGCCAATACAGCGATGATATAGGCATCTCTATCAGCTCTACCGTCTTTGATTTCTCCAGTGGTGTAGGAGTTGTGAGCAAGTACGCCTTTGTCGTTCACGGCTACATTTCCTCGTGTGGTAATGTTGAGGAATGTGTCGTTAAAGTGCTTTGGCTCCCATACCTGATTTGCTTCACAGTTTTCACGTGTTTGATTAAGAACGTAGCGACCATTCTGGAATATCTGAGCAAAACCATAGGCATCTAATCCACGAACAACCTCAGTAGGTGCATCCGTTATAAAACCATCAGTGGTAACTGAATAAACGTGATATCCCATATCGTGAAGCTGGTTGATGCAGGCGATTAACATACATCTGACAAGGGCTGTAGTATATGTGGCGTGGTATGGACTTGTAACTGTAGAAGGCTCTGCATCTACACGACCCATTGTCTTGGCGTTATAACGTGTTTTAGGACTTACATTTTGAGCTGTTTTTCCGTAACAGCTATTAACCATTGTTTTAAGGCTCTTTTCTACAAGAGGATTGTCTTTAAACATCTTTTTAGCCAACATACGGTCTTGAACAAGGTTTGTAACTGCATATGCGAGGCATTGAGAAGGCTTTCCGTCCTTTTCAAGCATCTGACAAGTAAAACCACGGAAAATCTTAATCTTTGCACCAAGCTTTAAAGCAAGAAACATATCGGGACCCGACATATAAACGTTTCTTCCGTGACGAGGGTAAATCTTCATACCACCTTTTACTGGAACTGGAATGTTAGGACAGTAACAGTCATCAGGAAAATCGAAATCTCCAACAGCAACAGCTGGAATAAGAGGATTCATTAAATCCTGCATTCGTAGATAGTCACGAGGGAGATCCCGAACGTGTTCGTTCCAGTCAATATCAATGATGTTTGCCATTGCGGTAGGATAAGCGTTTTGAAGGTCAAAATCGGTTGTGTGTTCTGTTATCCATCCAATATAGAAAGAAGCGTTAAAACCACCTGTATAAGCTTCCTCAAAGTATTCAGATACAAGCTTGGCATCAGGGTTGTCACGAATAGGAACATAACGGGTAGCCTTTAAAAACTTCATACATTCATCTTTTGATGGGATAACACCTTCATCTAACATTTCTAACCCCCTATAAATTCGGTCGTAGTCTTCTTTTTTATTCACACCAAAGTATTGTTTGATACTTCCGTACATGGACGATGCAGCGGCACTTGATAGTGTCATAGGCACTGCATGATTGCATTGGAAAAGTTCTGCACAGAAGGAAACAACTATGTCGGCATCATTCATAGCATATTTGTAATATTCAACTGGATTACTGATAGCAAATGTAGCCATATGTTCAATTACTTTATTTGGAAGCTCTATCTTTGGTTGGTGTATTACGTTACCTAAGGCTTTTAGTGACTTGTTTTCGGCTGGAGTTAAGCCCAGGGTATCTCTAACGCAAAGATTAACAAGCCAATAATAATTACGATTTCTGTCATTGGTTGCGGTGAAGTGAACACATTCAGTAGTCATCCAACCACCTTGAATTTCTCCGAGTTTTCTTAATAGGTCGATATCGTATTTTGAACGTCTAAACACGGATATATCAGCTTTACCGGTGTGACAGATGATTGTAATTGGAACAACGCTGTCATACATTTTCCCAAAATCAATTACTTTAAAAGGTTCATGGCCTTTCCACTGTTTTTCCTTATAAATAAGCTTCTCTTTACGAATAAGAGGAAAGTCTTTGAAGTAACACTTTTTCAAATCGTCCAAAATATCAGCAAGACAGTATTTGAGTGGAATGAGACCACCATCAGCGGTTACTTCTTGAAAACGAGGATCAACAAGAAAAAAGTATCTTATCAGTGTTTCTCCAATGGCTACAGTCATCTGTAAAGAGAGCACACGCCTATTCTTTCCAGAACCATCACGGTAATCCTGAAACTCAGTATCAAAACCAATGTTCAAGCTCATGCTGTTAGATTGGATAACTTTAAAAGAAGGAATTACATCAGCGATACTTCCAGCTTTTTGTATATCCAGCGGAGCGAGGAACGGTTTTTTATACGAAGAGGTGTCGGTGTCATTTACCTGTATTGCACCGCATAAGGGTGAAATGACACCACTGAGGTTAGCCGTTGATTTTACTGGGGGTGCGGTGTCTGTGATTTGACGCAAGTTTGATTCTTGCGTCAGGTTGGGTGACACCACTTCTTTCAGTAATGTGTACTCTTCTCGTCCTTTAAGGTACTGGCAACCGTGTTGCTGAAGGGCTTGTACGATTGTTGAATGGTCATCCTGAGTCCAAACGACATCAAGCAAATGGTTGTCGTGTATGAGAACCGGCATCGAGGTAGGTTCTATTTTTAATGCTAAATTTCCATCAATCATATCTATCCCTCCTTCTCAGTACGGAGATAGCAGTTGACTGTTACCTCTACTGTTTGGTTGGGATTTCTCCTAGAATGAATGGATTTGGGGTAGGTAAATGATGTTAGGAACACCTTGTTATAGGTGTTGTCAAGATGGGAATACAAGACATGACGGGTCGATCAGTACCGGTCATGCGAACAGTCCGGATGATATGATGAGCAGACTGTCTACAATGGTACTGATGGGGATTAAACTTCCGCTGGAAGCAGTTATGCGTCAGATCGCTTCCGGAATCGATATCCTGGTACATCTGGGACGCCTTCGGGACAAGAGCAGGAAAGTATTGGAAATCATGGAGGTATTGGGATATGAAAAAGGAGAAATCAGGCTTCAACCGTTATTTTCCTTTCAGGAGACGGGAAGTAAGGATGGAAAAATCCAGGGGGAGTGGGTGAAAAGGTCCACACTTACACGGACGGAAAAACTTATGGCGGCAGGGTATCAGCCGGAAGGAGTATGCCCTGGCGATAACGGAAAGTATTCTTCTGGTGTTCCTGATCGCCATGCTGTTCTATTCAAGACTATGGATGATGGCAGTGCTTTTTCCTCTGGGAATGAAGTATTACGAAAGGATGATCCGTCAGGCGGAGGAAAAAGGGAAGAGACGTTTTGAAAGACAGTTCCAGGATGCGCTTCAATCACTGGAAGCGCAGCTGAATGTGGGATACTCTATGGAGAACGCGATCAAAGAGGTACAGAGAGACCTGCAGATCATGTATGACAGGCATACACTTATTGTACGGGAATTTACGTATATGGTAAGGCAGCTGAATCTGAACGTAACCGCGGAAGCTGCCTGGAAGGATTTTGCTGCAAGGGTAGCACTTCCGGAGGTGGATACATTTGTCACTGTATTTTCCCTGGCAAAGAGGAGCGGAGGCGACAGTATTCTGATCATTAAAAATGCGGTTAGACAACTTGGTGATAAAGCGGAAGTAAAAAGAGAAATCGATACCGTAATTACAGCGAAAAAAATGGAATTTCAGATCATGTCAGTGATCCCTTTGGGAATTATTGGTTATATGCGTCTGAGCTTTCCGGAATTTATGGCGGGGCTATACGGGAATCTGCCAGGAGCGACTTTTATGAGTATTTGTCTTGGAACTTACATTGCTGCCTGGAAACTTGGATGTAAGATTGTGGAAATCGAGGTATAGAAATGTGGTTTTGTATCGGAATGTATTTCTTTCTCGGAGCTTGTGCATGGATGTATTTCAAGAAGAAATCACTTTTCAGAAAATGGGACAGGCTTCTCAGGCGGATATTTTTTTTGATGTTGGCGGTGACAAGTCTGGCATTTTTGTCGGAAATCGTGCAGAAGACAGGGACGGAAAACTCTGAAACCATGCAGATAAAGCGGAACGGGTACGGGGAAGGACAAAAAGAAGCGGCGCTTTCTATGCAGGTTGAAGGAGAAAAAAAGCAGGATATAGAAATTCGTGTGTCATCGAAGATTTACAGTGAAAAGCGGCTGGAAAAGGAGTTTCAGAAAGCGAGGAAAGAGCTTGCAAAAGTGATTTCCGGGGAAAATAAGGATCTGTCGCATATAAAGACAGATCTGGATCTGGTAACAGCATTAGACGATTTTCCGTTTTCGGTTTCCTGGGAACTTAGCAGATATGATGTAATGGATTCGCTTGGAAGACTGGATCAGGAAAAAATCCGGGAAGAAGATCCGGAGAATCAGGGGCTTGGGATGAATATTACCGGAGTTCTGCATTATGAAGATAAGGTATATCCGTGTGAGATGGATCTTGTTATTTTTGCAGGACAGGAGAAAACGCTTTCCACGAAAGAGCGGGTTCTGGAACTGGTAAGATTACAGGACAGTGCTACGAGGCAGAAAGCATATCTTACACTGCCACCCAGTCTGGACGGAAGAAAAATTGCCTGGACAGAGGAGAAAGATTCAAAAGTGATTCCGATTCTGATGCTCGGAATGGCGATAAGCATTCTGCTTGTCGGAAGAGAAATACAGAAAGAAAACAATCAGAAGAAGACGAGAAAAGAGCAGATGATGCTGGATTATCCGGAAATTATCACAGAGTTTACGATGCTGACCGGTGCCGGAATGACAGCAAAAAATGTGTGGAAAAGGATTGCGGAAGACTATGGGATCACCAGGGGAAAAACGGGAAGAAAAAGAGAAGCATATGAAGAAATCTGGAAAACCTGGCAGGAAATGAAAAGTGGGATTCCGGAGATGGAATGTTATGAAAGATTTGCAAGAAGATGTGATCTGATTCCGTATATGAAAATGGGAGCACTTCTTTCACAGAATCTGAAAAAGGGTGCAAAAGGAATTTCTGAAATGCTTCGTATGGAGGCAGTACAGGCACTGGAGGACAGAAAGAGCAGGGCGAGACAGCTGGGAGAAGAGGCAGGAACCAGACTTTTGATCCCAATGCTTTTGATGCTGATCATCGTGATTACGATCGTAGTTGTACCGGCATTTTTGTCGATCCAGATGTAGGAGGTGAGAGAATGAAGGCGGTAAAAAAGAAGCTGTGGACGGGATGGATCAGAATTCAGAAGATTCTGACGGAAAAAGACGGGATATCAACGGTAGAATTGATCCTTGTACTGGTCGTCATTATCGGTCTGGTTATCATTTTTAAGAAACAGCTTAATGAACTTGTAACTAAAATATTTGAAAAAATAACGAATGAAAGTTCAGGAATCTAAAATAAAAATTTTATTTCAGAAATGAGTGTGTACAGAGATGAAAAAAATGGTAAAGGGAGAGATTACTGTGTTTCTAAGCCTGGTCTTTCTTCTGCTTCTTACTCTGGTTGGGGCTTTGCTGGAAAGTGCCTCGATCCAGCTGGCAAAGAATGAGAGAAGAGCAGACGCAGGCAGGGCAGTGGAATCTGCGTTTGCAGAATATCAGAAAGATCTTCTGGAGCGATATGGTATTTTTGCAATAGAAGGCAGTTATGAATCCGGAACAATGTCTGAAGAAAATATTTTAAACCGACTGTCCTTTTACGGGGCAGAAAATATAGAAACAGAGATTGCGGCAATCCGTTATCTGACAGACCAGAATGGGAAAGAATTTCTGCGGCAGGCGGTTGAATACGAGAAAATGAAGACAGGAGCTGCGGCGATAGAGAATCTGACGGGAAAGGTATCCGAATGGAAGGAGCAGGAACTGAAAGCAAATGAATATGGGAAAGAGAATATAGAGACGAGTAAAGAACTTGACCAGATGCTGGAAAGTGAAAAAGAAGAACTTCCTGCAGAAAATAATCCATTGGCGGATATTGTGGATATACAGGCGCAAGCACTGTTAAATCTGGTCAGCCCAGAAGGATTTACGCTGTCATCGAAAGCTGTAAAGTCAGAAGAGACTGTATCGAACCGAAAGCTCAGGCAGGGATACGGAACTATGAAGGAAAAAGATAATGGAGCCGGAGATACCATTTTTTTCAATCTGTACCTTATAGATAAGTTTGGCAATGCTGCAAATAAGAAAAAGAATACGGTACTGGACTATGAGATGGAGTATTTGTTAGGAGGAAAGGCGAGCGACAAGGACAATCTGGAATATGTGATCGGGAGAATCCGAATCCTTCGATTTGCAGTGAATTATGGATATTTGCTGACCGATAAGGACATGCAAATGGAGGTGGATACCCTTGCAACGACACTGAGTGCGGTGTTTCTTTCACCGGAGATCGGACCTGTGATCAAGCATGCGCTGCTTCTTGCATGGGCTTATGGAGAAAGCCTTACGGATGTTAAAACGCTTCTGGCAGGGAAGAAGGTTCCGGCTGTAAAGAGTAAGGAAAGCTGGAATCTGACGCTGGATGGTCTGCTTGAGCTGGCAAAGAACAGAAGTATTCCGGAAGGAAAGGAGACAGAAGAGGGAAATTCTTATGAGCAGTATCTGCAAATGATGCTGGTTTTAAAATCAAAGGAAGAACTGTCGATGAGAGCATTGGATCTGGTGGAAATGAATCTGCGATCCGGAATGGAGAAAACGTTTTTCCGGGCAGATGCCTGCGTATCAGGAGCAGACTTTGACATGATATGTTATCTGAGAAGAGGAATCCGGTATCAGTATCATATTTTATATCAATATCAGTAACAAAAAATGAAAATGTTAGGAGGTGGATACAGGTGTCTTTTCTGAGGACAATCGAAATAATAAATAAAATTCTTTTGATGATGTATAGAAAAATATTGAATTACAAACACATATTTGATATTCGCAGAAAGGAGGAAGGATTTGATTTTCTACCTGATTTGATCGCCATATCTTGTGTCAAAGAAAAGGCATCTGTATCTGCCTCGGTAACAGTAGAAGCTGCACTTTGTGTTCCGCTGTTCCTATATGCGGCGGTGAGTTTGATCTGGATGCTGGAGCTCAGAAGCATCCAGTCTGCAGTAAGATGCGGACTGCAGAGTGCAGGAAAGCAGGTGGCAGAGAGTTTTGCAGAAATTCCGGTGCTGAACCCGATAAGTCTGCATGCAGATCTTGTAAATGCGGTCGGAAAAGAAAGAATGGATCGAAGTATGATTGTTGGCGGAAGCGGAGGAGTCAGCTGTAAAAGATCCTGGGCGATACCGGGAATGGGAGTGCTGGAACTGACGGCAGAATATGAAGTAGAACTGCCGGTTCCTGTCTTTCATATTCCGGTACTGCATTATAAAGAAAAAATGAGGATGAAGACATGGACCGGTTATGTAAAGACCTACGAAGCAGGAATTGGAGATAATGAGCTTGTATATGTGACAGAAACAGGGATCGTATATCACCGGAATTATCAGTGCACTTATCTGGAACCGTCCGTGCGCAGTGTTGCGAAAACACAGTTAGGGGAACTGAGAAACAGCAGTGGAGGAATTTATCATTTGTGTGAACGGTGTGGATGGATGCCGGGAAATGATGGCAACTGCTATGTCACAGATTACGGGGATTGTTATCATACTTCATTATCATGCAACGGACTGAAGAGAAAAGTTTATACAGTTCCGCTGTCAGAAGTAAAAGGAAAAGGAGCATGTTCAAAATGTGGTGGAAAATAGCAAAATTGGCAGGATTATTTTTTTTAGGATTCGGAGCAGCACAGGATATAAAATATCAGAAAATCTCGACAGAATATCTGCTCGCAGGAAGCTGTGCGGCGATTCTGTACCGTGCGTTATTTGGACGGATGCATTGGAGTGTATGGGTTGCCGGACTGGGATGTGGAATTGTATTTCTCATGATATCGAAATGGTCACAGGAGGGAATAGGGTACGGAGACAGCTGGATGATCCTGAATATGGGTATTTTTCTTGGAATCTGGAATCTGCTTGGAATGCTGATGCTTGCATTTCTTGTGGCTGCGATGGCAGCAGGAGCAGGTCTTTGGAGTGGAAAATGGAAACGGACGACAAGAATGTCATTTTATCCTTTTCTTCTGATCGGCTATCTGGGGATATTTATATGGTAAAGCTAAAAGGAAGTACAGTAGTTGAGATGGCGTATCTGATGCCGGTAGTATTGCTTTGTTGGATGGCAGTCATTTTCGCACTTTTTTATTACCATGATAAAAATATTATCGGTGGGGCGGCATATGAGACCGCGATTGTCGGAAGTGAAGAATGGCGATGGCAAAAGGAAATAGAAGATGGAAAAATGGAGCAGTATTTTCAGAAAAGAATTGAAAACAAACTGATATTTTTTGATACAGTATCGGTGGAAACTGCGGTAGTAAAAGATGAATTTGAAGTGACAGCAGGAGCGCAAAAGAGAAAAATGCGCGTATCTGTTAAACGCAGTGCGGCGCTGACCGTGCCAGAGGAAAAAATACGCAGGAAAAAAGTATTGCAGGAGATTGTAGAAAGGAACCAGGAGGAATGAGAGAAGAGTACGAAAGAGATTTACATCATGCCTGGATGATTCTGGAAACAGATGAGCTATATAAAGAAGATTATCAGATGCGGATGCTGATGGAAAATGCGATTCCCGGACTCTTGTCGGTAAGAGGGCAGGGAAAAGATGATAAAAGCCAGTACCGCTACGAGATCAGTGGGAAGATATCCGTGAAGGCAAAGGGAGAAAAAGAGCACTGGAAATTTGCAGATCTGGAAAAATTTATGAGACAGTTTATCCAGGTGCTTTATGTAGTGAAGAATTATCTGCTGAACGTGAACTGTCTGAGCCTGGATCCGGGACATATTTATGTATCGGATGAAATCTATTATTTTTGTTATTGTCCGGGACTGGAAGGTAATATTCTGGAAAAGTTTCATGAGCTTACAGAGTATTTTGTCAGGGAGACAGATTATGAACAGAAAGAGGCAGTCTATCTGGCATATGAATTACATAAGGCTTCAATGGAAGAAAATTATAATATTGAGTATGCGCTGGAGCGGATACTGGAGAAAAAGGAGAATGAAATGGGATCAGATATCATAAAAATAAGTCATCTAACCAAGAACTTCGGTGATGTAAAAGCTGTTAATGACTTAAATTTCAAGGTTAAAAGGGGAGAGCTGTTTGCTTTCCTTGGCGTTAATGGTGCTGGAAAGAGTACAACAATTTCTATTATATGTGGTCAGCTTCACAAGGATAGTGGAAGTGTGGAGATT
>OIBA01000940.1_pt1 | contig 9405 bp, 9 predicted proteins | sample 1580931 | NCBI WGS metagenome assembly OIBA01 (sample SAMEA3882548, study PRJEB24775) | human gut metagenome | biome: human-associated habitat; feature: intestine environment; material: feces | place: Netherlands | collected 2009/2010
GATTATTTTGGCACAAACGATTCGCAGGTACCGCAATCCGACGTATGCTATATCGGATTTTGGACGGACAAAGGGAATGCAGACCAAAAGACATTAGAATTGCTGTCGAAATTAAAAAATAAAAAGATTTTTCTGTTTGGAACAGCTGGATTTGGCGGAAGTGATGCCTATTTTGAAAAGATTCTCGGACAAGTCAAACAGTCGATCGATGCAAGCAATACGGTCATCGGTGAGTATATGTGCCAGGGAAAGATGCCGCAGTCTGTGCGTGAACGGTATGTGAAAATGAAAGAAAACCCGGAACATCCGGCCAATCTTGATCTGCTGATTCAAAATTTTGACCGTGCTTTGTCACACCCGGACAGCGAAGATTTGGAAAGACTGAAAAAGTCATTATAAGATAGAAAAGTATGTTGTGCTTGATAAAAATAATCAGATAAGAGCAAAATTCGCGAAATGATTGCAATGGATCGTCAAATGGAATAGAATGGAGAGAAAAAAGAAAGGTGTGGAAAAGGCAGGGCTGGCAAAGCATATCCGGCAGATGAGGTCATGCAGAAACAAAAACAATGAAAACTACAACAAAACAAACTCATTTATACAGTAACACGGATCTTCGCAAGCTTTTAATTCCGATCATCATTGAACAATTGCTTTCTTCCCTGATGGGAACTGTCGACACGATGATGGTCAGCAATGTCGGGTCTGCCGCAATTTCGGCAGTCTCGCTGGTGGATTCCATTAATATCTTAGTCATTCAGGCGCTTTCTGCGCTGGCGGCAGGAGGAGCGATTCTCTGTTCGCAGTATCTTGGAAGCGAAAAACGGGATGGAGCAATCCGTTCGGCACAACAGGTGCTTTTTGTTATGACAGTTTTGTCCGTCGCATTATCCGCGGGCTGTCTGATTTTCCGTGTTCCGCTGCTGCGCGTGATTTTCGGGGCAGTGGAAGCGGATGTTATGAAAAATTCACAGGTGTATTTCCTGTTTACGCTGCTGTCATTCCCGTTTATCGGTCTTTACGATGCGGGCGCATCCATTCTGCGGGCGCAGAACAACAGCCGCAGTCCGATGGTGATTTCGGTGATTTCCAACTTTATGAACATCGGCGGAAATGCCATTCTTATTTTCGGCTTCCACATGGGTGTCGAAGGAGCCGCGATTTCGACTTTAATTTCGCGTATTTTCTTTGCGGTTGTCGTACTGTGGAAGCTTCGGGATGAAAGCAAACCGATTTTTGTGAAGCAGTATCTTTCCATTCGGCCGGACTTTGGTTTGATCAAAAAAATACTGTTCATCGGTATCCCATCGGGAATCGAGAACAGTATGTTCCAGTTTGGAAAGCTGGCGATTCAGTCCACTGTGTCCACACTTGGCACGGTTGCCATTGCTGCGCAGGCGATGACGAACATCCTTGAGAACCTGAACGGTGTCGCTGCGATCGGTGTCGGCATCGGACTGATGACGGTAGTCGGTCAGTGTCTCGGTGCGGGCCGGAAGGATGAAGCAATCTACTATATTAAAAAACTGTGCTGGCTGTCAGAAGTGGTTATCGTTGCAAGCTGTCTGCTGGTATTTGTGCTGACAAAACCGATTACGATGATCGGCGGTATGGAGGCAGAGAGTGCAAAGCTCTGCATGCAGATGATGATCTTTATCACGATTGTAAAGCCGCTCTGCTGGGTCATGGCGTTTGTCCCGGGATACGGCATGCGGGCTGCCGGGGATGTAAAATTCTCCATGATCACGTCCTGCTGTACGATGTGGCTGTGCCGTGTGAGTCTCTGCATTTATCTGTGCCGCGTATGGGGATTCGGCCCGATCGCCGTCTGGATCGGCATGGCGGCAGACTGGAGCCTGCGGTCCATTCTCTTTACCATCCGGTTCAAATCAGGAAAATGGCTGAATCATCATTTGATAGAAGAAAAGAAACAGGAGAGCTAAACATCTTCTTCCGGTAAAAAGGAAAGCGCATATGCAAGAGAGTCGTTGAGATGAGATTTTTGACCGCGGCTGGAAGCCGTACCGGATCAATCACCTGAGCTGGTGGAAAGAGGAGCTTGCATCCGAAGAAGAGATGGAAGAGGGACGGAACAATCTTGCAGCACACGACAATCGGAATGTAGATGAAAAGAAAATCCTTTTGTATGAACAGATCATTCGGGTTGTGTAGAAACAGGAAGAAAAAACTGGATTTTTCCAGTACCGGATGATAAGATAAAACTGTGTTTCGGGATGGCTTAAACATATGGAGGTGCAGGATGGAACCAATTTATTTGTCAATCCAGCAGAAAGAAACTGGCAGCCGCATCAAATCCCTTCTTCGTGAAAGCGGATACACCGTGAGAGACATTCAGAATGCCATGGGTTTTGAAAATCCACAGGCGGTCTATAAATGGATTTCCGGCAAGTGCCTGCCAAGTCTGGACAACTTTCTCATTTTAAGCAGATTATTAAACACAAGCATCGAAGATATCCTCGTCATTGACGGGGATATTCCTCGCTTCAGGATAATTTTAAACTACACACAACGGTGGCAGGAAAGTCTCCACCGGCTCCGTTGACTTTATATGTGCAAACTGATAAGATACTCATAAGTATGTTCTTAGGGGTATCTTATTTTTGTATTTCAAAAAGAAAAGGGGAAATTAAATAATGACAAAAAAGAAAATCATTGGCCTTTGCATCGGCGCTGTCGTTCTTGCCGTGGCTGCGGCCGGTGTGAAGGAAGGCAGCTGGCTGATGAAGCATCGCCGGATGCAGAATGAGTTTACGCATGAGATGAATGCATTCACAACCAAAACAAACGCTGAGCTGATCCAGCCGACGATTGTTGCGGAGGATGATATCTACGGCTGGTTTTTCCATGAGGAAGATGACGGGCTGTACATGAATCTCTATTACCGGATCAAAAACGAGTCCAATCAGCACGAAATTGCATCCAGTGAATTTCCTGTGAAGATCAAAAAGGAGCTTCTTGCGGATGATAAAGTGTGGAGCAGAACGACGGGAGCCGCGAAAAATCAGGTTCACGCGGAATACCTGGAAGGAGAAGATGACATGACGGTTTCGTTTGACGTCTATTACCAGTGTGAGGGTTCCTGCGGGGAATATTTTGCGGATATTACCGTGACGGACAGTGAGACCGGAAAGCTCTACTACAGCAGTGAAGCAGAAAATGAAGCGGCAGAATAGGAGGAGCGATGGCCGAAAAACAAAGCAAAAATAAATGGCACACACCGGCGGAGCGGATTATGATGCTGGGATTTGCGGCGGTAATCCTGCTGGGAACGATTCTTCTTTGCCTGCCGGTTTCTGCGGCGGACGGAAAAAGCGTTTACTGGCTCGACGCCCTGTTTACCGCAACGACATCTGTCTGCGTGACGGGCCTTGTCACCGTTCCGACGGCGACGACATGGAGTACCTTTGGAAAAATTGTGATCCTCGGGTTGATTCAGTTCGGAGGTCTTGGCATCATGGCGTGCCTGACGATGGTGTTTCTGATCCTGCGCCGGAAAATCAGTCTGCAGAGCCGTAAACTGATCCAGGACACTTACAATCTGCCGGTTTTAAAGGGCAGCGTCGGTATTGTGCGGAAGCTGCTGATCGGCACGGCGGCGGTGGAGCTGGGCGTCCCCCCGCTGGTCAACGACCCGGAGCCTTTTTCTACAGCTTCTGGTTTGTGCCGGAATACGGTTTCTGGAAGGGAATCGGCTACAGCCTGTTCCACTCCGTATCCGCCTTCTGCAACGCCGGAATTGACCTCGTCGGGGAATCCTCGTTCGCCCCGTTTGTGACGAACCCTCTCATCAACTTTACGACGATGGGCCTGATTTTCTTAAGCGGCCTTGGCTTTCCGGTCTGGTGGGAAGTTCTGGAGCGCGTGCAGGATCTTGTAAAAGGAAAACGGACCCGGAAAAACTTCGTGCGCGGCTTCACGCTCCACACCAAACTGGTTCTGACGACAACCGTCATTCTTCTGTTCGGCGGGGCGCTTCTGATCCTCGCGCTGGACTGGAACAACGCATCCTCGCTTGGCAGCTTAAAACCGGCGCAGAAGGCTATGGCGGCCTTCTTCCAGTCCGTGACGACGCGAACCGCCGGCTTTGAGACGATCCCGCAGGCAAACTTCTCGGACGGCTCCGCGATGGTAAGTATGATCCTCATGTTCATCGGCGGCTCTCCGATGGGAACGGCGGGCGGTGTCAAGACGACGACTGTTGCGATTCTGCTCGTGGTCGTCGCATCCTACATCCGCGGCGATTCCGACACCGTGGTCTGGGGACGGAAGGTCATGGAAGAAAACATCCGCACCGCGGTCGTTATTTTCTTCTTCGCACTGACGATGGCATTCACCGCGACGGTGCTTCTGATCTCTGTCACCGGAAGTCCTCTGCTGGACTGCCTGTATGAGATCGTTTCCGCTGTGGCAACCGTGGGACTGACGCGGTCGCTTACGCCGACCCTTCCGGCGGCGGGAAAAATCATCGTAATTCTGGTCATGTTCATGGGACGTCTTGGACCGGTTACGCTGGCTATTGCACTGCGGCGGAGAAGCGGAAGAAAAGATGTGGATATCCAGCGCCCGGAACAGCGGGTGCTGATTGGATAAAAGAGGAGAAAAAACATGAGTAAACAATACGCAGTCATCGGACTTGGAAAATTCGGCTTCGCCGTGGCGACGACGCTGGCGCAGGCAGGAAAAGAAGTGCTCGCGGTCGATAAAGACCCGGAGCTGGTACAGGAGATCGCCGATCTCGTCACATATGCGGCGCGCGCGGACATCACCGACAGCCGTGTTTTTGCATCGCTTGGCATCAGCAACATGGATGTCGTGATCGTCGGCATCGCTGAAAATATGGAGTCGAGCATCCTCGCCACCCTGCAGGCAAAAGAGGCGGGCGTGCCGCTCGTCATCGCAAAGGGCATGAGCCAGATGCATGCCAATATTTTGAAAAAAGTCGGCGCGGACCGCGTCGTGATGGCGGAGAGTGAGACGGGCATCCGCCTCGGAAAAAGCCTGATTTCCGGCGGCTTCCAGGACTTCTTCATGCTGTCGGATTCGTTCTCCATGGTAGAGCTTCCCGTGCCGGAAGCGTGGACGGGGCATAACCTCGAGGAGCTGGATCTGCGGAAGAAATACAGTATCAACGTAATCGCCGTCAAGGACGGGGAAGACATCCGTGTCACGGTCAATCCGAAGACGCTGCTCCGCGCAGAGGAAGTGCTGATTCTGATCGGCGAAAACAAAGAACTTGCCAAATTGATGAAAAACAGGAAATGAGGGGACCATTCATGATTACAAGCAGCAGCAATGCACAGGTAAAAAACATTATTGCGCTGAACAAAAAAGCAAAAGAACGCCGGGAGCAGGACGTTTTCGTGGCGGAGGGCTGGAAAATGTTCCAGGAAGCGCCGCGGGAATGGCTGAAAAAAGTATATGTGTCTGAGAGCGGCAGCAAAATGCATGAAATGCCGTCCGACGGGACAGAATACGAAGTAGTGGACGACCGCGTGTTCCAGTCCATGTGCGACACGAAGACGCCGCAGGGTGTTTTAAGTGTGATCCGCATGCCGCATTACACCGAAGAGGAGGTGATGGACAACGGAAAGACACCGCTTCTGATGGTACTTGAGGATCTGCAGGACCCTGGAAATGTCGGAACAATCATCCGCACCGCAGAGGGCGCAGGAGTCACCGGCATCATCATGAGCCGCGGTACCGCGGATATCTTCAATCCGAAAACGATCCGTTCGACGATGGGCTCGATCTACCGTATGCCGTTTCTGATCGTCGACGATGCGGTCGGATTGTAAAAGGCTTAAAAGCGCGGAAGATCTGTACGTACGCGGCACATCTGCATGGCGTGCATTCCTACCGCGAGGAGGATTACACAAAAGGAACGGCATTCCTGATCGGAAATGAGGGAAACGGCCTGACTGATGCAATGGCAGAGGCCGCCGAGTGCCTGATCCGTATTCCGATGGAAGGAAAAGTGGAGTCGTTAAACGCAGCGATTGCATCCGCCGTTCTCATGTATGAGGCACACGGCCAGCGCGCATAAAAGATACCTTCGATTGCATTACTGGTTTTCTTACATTTCTCTTAACCTGCCGGAAAACTACTCGACAGAACCGGTATTTTGAGCTAAAATAGAAAAAACAGAGTCCGGGCTGAATTTCTGTCAGTCCGGTAAAACTGTAATATTTGCCAGAAAAGCAAAAGCTGTTTTGGGAGGAAGGAAAAATGAGTGAGAAAAAAAACATCAGTAAAAAGGAGCTCCGAAGAAGAAAGCGGAAGCGTGCGCTGATGATCAAAACAGGAATTCTATGTGTTCTGCTTGTCATCTTCGGCATTGGAATCTGGGCTTTGGCCGGAGGAACAGAAAAAATCCAGCAGAAAGCACAGGAAAAAGAGGATCAGAAAACAGCAGAGGTGGACGGTTCCGTATCGTCGGACAGCACGGGAAGTGCTGAAGCGCCGACAACGAAAGCACAGATTATGGCGGAAGCCGATGCACTTGCGCAGACATACGATTACGATGGAGCCATTGAAAAGCTCCAGAGCGTAGAGGGCGCAGCAACCGACGCGGATATCATCACAAAAGTAGCAGAGTACACCAGCACGAGAGATGCCTGTGTGCGCGTCAACGTCAACGAAGTAACCCACATTTTCTATCATTCTCTTGTAGTCGATCCGCAGAAAGCGTTCTATCAGGACAACGCACAGACCGCAGGCTTCTGCCAGTGGATGACCACCGTGGATGAGTTCAACGCGATCACCCAGCAGATGTACGACAGAGGATATGTCATGGTTTCGATCAACGATCTCGTGAAAAAGACCGTAGATGATGACGGAACCGTTCATTACGAGGAAGGGGACATTTACCTGCCGGAGGGCAAGAAAGCATTCGTTCTTTCTCTGGATGACCTTTCCTATTACCACTCTTACGACGGACGCGGCATTGCCAGCAAGATGGTAGTCGGCGACGACGGAAAACCGACCTGCGAATACATTCAGGATGACGGAACTGTTGTGACCGGTGCTTACGACTGTATCCCGCTGATGGATCAGTTTATCGAAGCGCATCCGGATGCCGTATACCACAATGCGCGCGGAACCGTAGCACTGACCGGCTACGATGGAATCCTCGGATACCGCACTGACGGTGATTACAAGACGAGAGAAGATCTGACTGATGATCAGGTAGCATGGCTTGATGCACACCCGGATTTCGACTGGGATAAAGAGTGCGAGGAGGCGAAAAAAGTAGCCGATGCGATCAAAGCAGACGGCTGGACATTCGCAAGCCATACCTGGGGCCATATCCGTGTCGGCGACAAACCGATCGAGACGATCCAGGCGGATACCGAGAAATGGCTGACGTATGTTGCACCGCTCATCGGCGGAAGCGATATCATCATCTTTGCACATGGACAGGATCTTTCCGACTGGCACGATTACACGATGGACAATGAGAAGTTTGCTTACTTAAAGAGTCAGGGCTTCAACATCTACTGCAACGTAGATTCCTCCCAGTATTTCGTTCAGGTAAGAGACAATTACCTGCGTATGGGACGAAGAAACCTGGATGGATACCGTCTGTACCAGAACCTCTACGGAGGCGGCGAGGACAGAACAAGCGATCTGTTTGATTCTGCCTCTGTTATTGATCCGCAGCGGCCGACAGATCCATCTCTTTACAATTTAGGTTAAAGAATTTTGAAAATGAAAAAGATCTCACAGAACTTTCTATTATTTATAGAAGAAAGTCTGTGGGATCTTTTTTTCAGCAGGGCGAACCGTTTACAGATATTTTTCTACGAGCGGAAACGGCAGAGGCCCGAGACGGAGCAGTTTTTCATGGAAACCGATCAATGAGAATGAGTCACCTTCCTGTTCCTGCACTTCCGAGAGGAGCTGTGAAAACGAGAGCGATCCGACACAGTATTTCAGATAGTTCGCCGGTGTCTCGAGAATATACTGATATAAAGAGGCAGCGGCCGACGCATCCGTGATGCCGAACTGCGCCAGAAAGGCTGACGCATCCGAGAGGAGCCATCCCTGGCTGTGGATTCCGAGATCCAGCAGCGAGCAGAGGGTAAGATGCACCGAGCGGTTCAGATACCAGAGACGGCAGAGCGCCTGCGTGTTTGCATCGAGATTACGTGCGGCGTAGCGGCAGGCATATGATTCAACGTAGGTTGCCCATCCTTCCACATAACCCGACGGCGCGTAGAGATGGCGGATCAGAAGCGGGTCGGAGCGCGAGAACGAGACGGTCTGGTACAGATGGCCGGGAAAGCCCTCGTGGGCAAGTGTGGAATACAGCTCGATGCCGGTCATTTCATCCGCGGGATTCAGGTAAATGGAGTTGGGTGAATTGACATCGGCGGGCGGTGTGAGATAAAAGGCGGGGCTTAAAAAATCCTTGAGGGAGTCATCCACGGTCTTTACTTCGTATGCGATACCCGAAAGAACGGGAAAATCTTCAGAAACGGCATTCTGCAGATCGGCAAGCATTTCCTCCGGCGTGGAGAACGGCAGCACGAGCGCCTGCTCGGAGAGGGAGAGCGACGGATTCTGATCGAGAATGATCTGCATTTCGGCACACTGGTCCGCAAGCTGCTGTGTTAAAAGGCGGGTCAGCTCCTCCGGTGAAGCATCAACACCGACGCGGCTGCGGAGAAGATACGCATAGTAGGAAAGTCCGCCTTCCTGCCGGGAAAGACCACCGGCGTTCTGTGTTCCTTTGCCGCGGAGTGAAGAAAGCGCATCGGAAAGAGAGCGGTAGGCGGGAAAAACACAGGAGGTAAGGAGTTTTTCATGCGTCTGCAGACAGAGATTCCTTTCCGCCTCAGAAAACAGTGAAGACGCCTGCAGTTTATTCTGAAAAACGGTGTGGAGCAGATGGCTTTCCGGTGTATCCGCGTCGGCGAGAAAAGCACTGCACTGGCGGATAATGCCATCGACCGCAAGGTCATTCTGAAACACGCCCTGCCGGGATTTTTCCTGTTCGAGTGCGATGAGGTCGGAGAAATAGCGCGGGAGATCCTGCAGAAGATGGAGGTAGTCGGCGATATCCTGCTGTGTGCGGAACGGGTACTCTGCGAGCAGAATGGGAAGCTGTGCCTGAATCCCGAGCGACGGACCGAGCGGTTCCGCAAGAAGGCTGGTGCTGCCCGGCATTTTTTCGCAGTCCAGCTCGTAGAGCAGAAGATCGAGCGTGATCTGATTTTCCGCGGAGAGGCGGTTTCGATGAAAGGATGTGAGCGTTGTTTCCACACTCTGCAGCAGGGCATCATACGAGGTGCGGTCAGGGATGGAAACCGTGCCGAACGAGGCGGTGCCGGGGGCAATTCCGCGGGAAGCCGGATCGGCGAGGGTATAGTGGAGCGTGATGGC
>OIBA01000949.1_pt1 | contig 9319 bp, 9 predicted proteins | sample 1580931 | NCBI WGS metagenome assembly OIBA01 (sample SAMEA3882548, study PRJEB24775) | human gut metagenome | biome: human-associated habitat; feature: intestine environment; material: feces | place: Netherlands | collected 2009/2010
ATAAATCCTTTGCCGGTCTTTGTTCTTTTTTATTTCCTATTTATATTAATTGTATTTTTTTATTATTCAAGAAACAGGAAAAAAATTGCTATCTGTAGATTATGGGGATATACACATGTACAAATCTATAGCATGGTAAGCAGATTTATATATATGCCGTTATTTTTACCTCTTGTCCTGAATGGATTGCTGGTCGGCGGAATCATATATAGGTTTGGATTTTCTAATCCATTGCTTCAAGTTGTTTACGGGACGATAAAATTGTTACTGTAAGCAATACTAGAAGACAGATGATGTCGAGAGGAATGATTATATCAAATATTTTAAGGCTTTTTTTACTTTTTTTAATACTTCTCTTTATTAATAATCTTTTTGAAGAGAAAAAGGAGCTGGACAGAGATCTAGATAGCTTAATGGCGTGGAGTGATACCAAAAATCTTTTTAACTTACAGGAAATCTATTCACCGTTTAATTATAAGGATTTAGCTTCTGAAGATGTACTCAACAATAAAATCTTAAAGGTGTACCAGGATTTAAGTGGTTTGGATAAAGTATTTATAATCAGCACACGCAATTTCGAACGTTCAAATGTCACCGATGATAATTATGACTATACTTATTTGCATGATTTAAAGAATGAGGGAGATTTGTATTCTCCTTATGGTTGAAATATAGTGGTAGATAAGAATTATTTGAAAAGACATGAAATCAAATCTGTTAATGGAAAAAGTGTCGCTGATATAATAGATGTAGATGGTGATGTTTTAAATATATTAGTGCCAAAAAAATATAAAAAATATGAAAGGATCATAGAGGATTCATTTAGAGATTGGTTTTATTTCCAAAGAGTCACAGTGACAAATATGTATAGGGCGGCTGGCAATAAAATGGAGATCCACAAAAATCTTGATGATCTAAATATTAATATCATTTATATAGAAAACAATCAGAGATATTTTACATATAATCCGTATTCCGGAGACAGTATGAATACAATTGCAGACACTATCGTTACTGTATATACAGAAAATATAGATGCATCTACGCTAGGATCATATGTAGGAAGCAGCGTGTTTGTGGAGGCTGAAGATGAGTATAGCGCTTTGAAAGAAATTAGTTCCATAACTGAAAAATATGATGCCAATGAATTAAATTCGGTAGCATCAGTGTATGATAAAAAAGGAGTAGAAATCCAGTATCTGAAAAATAAGATGGGGCAGTTGATATTAAATACTATAATCATATTTCTGTTTCTGATTATGTTTATGATGGTTACTACATACTTCTATTATAAGTTGTTTTTTCGGGAACTTATCATAAAATCATTATACGGGTATCCGTTTGTATATATCTATAGATTTCTATTTCGGACAAATCTGCTTATAAATATAGGTGTAATACCGTTCGTGGTAATTGCCTGTAAACAGCTGCCATTATATATGATTTCCATAATTGGAGGGCTGCTTCTTATAGACTATTTTGTGGTTTGGATAGTTAACAAGTATTTATTTGCGAAAGGCGAGGCTCAGTTTATAAAAGGAGAGTTTAAATGATAAAATTGTCAAAAGTTTATAAATGTTTTGATAAACGAGTGGTTTTATCAGACGTATCTCTGTCTGTCAGCAAAAACGAGTTCATTTGTATAACAGGTGAGAGTGGTGCCGGGAAAACAACATTATTAAATCTTATCGGTTTACTGGACAAACCGGACAGCGGGGAAATAAGTATAAATGAAAAAAATTATTTTACCTCCAAGGAGATATTAAAGCTGAGAAGAAATTTTTTTGGATATATATTTCAGGATTATTTATTAATGGAAGACAAAACAGTCCAGGACAATCTCAATATATCTAAAAACATATTTAAATATGAAAATAGGAGACAGGATGAAAAAGATATAAATGAAATTCTGGAGATGGTAAGACTGAATCCTGCTTATTTAAATAAAAAGGTCTATCAATTAAGTGGAGGAGAGCAACAAAAAGTAGCGATAGCAAGGATGCTGTTAAAACCTTATGTGTTGTAGATAATAAGGTGAAAAACATTCATATGATACGGTCTAGTTTGGAGTTGATTAAACAATCACTGACAAGCTATGATTTGAAGTTTGACATATTATATGAGAATAGAAAAAGTGAGGAGAATGGAGATGAATATAATGAGCTCATAGAAAATTGTTTGAATTATATTAGCATTTTAGAAAACAAGATAAAAAACGATGAATATGAATATCAAAGTGAAAAACATATAATTGAAAAGTTATATAATGCATGTCTTGCAATTCATAGTAAATTATTTGCACCATATTTTATATCTTTGAAACCGGAAGACAGAGATAAAGAGGATATAATAGAAAAACTTATTAATGTGATAGACGAATATAATAGTCAAAATTCGGATAATAAAATTATTTTTGATAATAACTATAAAGTTTTGGACTTTTTGGACAAAGATATAAGTGCAATATATTATATATGGAATAATTTACTGGAAAGAGAAATATATTATATTTTGGATAATGTTGCTAAATATACTAAAAATAGAATATTCATTGAAAATGAAATAGTGGCTGGGCAAGTTCAGATTAAAATAAATGAACTAGATTTTAATGTTTTTGTATACAACAATTCAGATAAAAGTATTGATAACATAAAAAGGGCATTAAAACAAAGATACCAAAAAGAAGTCTTGGACATGCTTGGAATAACGATAGAATATTATAAAAATGAAAAAAATAGTGAGATATATAATAACAATTTTGAAGAAGGAGCCGTAGTAGTTGAGATAAAAATTCCAAATATATATAAAATAAGGAGAGAAAAGGGATGAAGAAATTTTTAGTTATTGATGATGATGTTACGAGATTGGAATCATACAAAAAATTATTTGACTTTGTAGAAATTGAATATGCAGCAACAACAGAAGATGTAAAGGAAAAGATTCCAGAATGTGATGGGTATTTAGTTGATATAATATATAATGAACCATGTTATTCTGGACTCACGTTTAAAGTAGTGGTAGATTTATTATCAGAAAACAAGCCGATTTTTATTATAAGTAATAAATGGAATGAAGCAATGGATGGATCTAAAATGCAATGTCTTGTTCAGAGTTCTAAATATAGACACGTTTTAGGATATTTGTCATGGGATAAAATAAATGCAGGTGACACTAATGAAATTGTTAAAGATTTTATTATAACGCAATATAATAATTATTATAATTTAGCATATGAAGCATTTGGACCGGATCAACCAATTACAGTTTTGCAATTGTCTGATATAGAATTCGGTAATAAACAGCAGTATGAATACATAGAAACTTTTAGAAGCGGATTGATATCTAATGTTAGAAAGGATTTACGTACTTTAGAGATAAAAAGTAAAAAGGTTGATTTTATATTACTTTGTGGAGATATTGCATTTACGGGAAAAAAGGATGAATATGATGCTGCATTAAAGTGGTTACAAGAGTTAGGAATTCAGCTGTTAGAAAATAAAGATTTCACTCGATTTATAGTTGTTCCAGGAAATCATGATTTTGATTTTGAGGCTACAGCAGGTAATCATTATGAATATTTTCAAGAAAAAATAGGAGATGAAATAAAAAAGAGATTTAATATAAGAGAGAAAAAGATTAATATTTATAGTGAGCATGCATTTGATAATTTTAATAGATTTGTTTATGAATTGACAGGTGATTCATCGTTACTTATTAATCCTAATGAACCTTGTATTAATCGTAAATATGAAAATTATGGATTGAATTTTGTATTGTTAAATCCGGTTAGAATAAAAGAAAATTTACAATTTGATTATAAACTTGAGGATAGTTATGTCTCAAAAATCATTGATATATTTTCAAATTATGATTCACAAAAAGTTGCAAACATTGTATTGTCACATATTAATTGGGATAAATATAGTATGAATGATGCGTCTTCAGATGCAACTAGTGCATATATTACAAAGCTAGTTAATGGTGCAAATATAAACGCCTGGATATATGGACATGCACATGACACTGCAAAAATTGATGATGTATTAATTGGTGATCATAAAGTATTAGTATCGCGTTCAAATTCTGTTATGCTTGATGGTTCAGGGCGTTGTGAAGAAGCTCAGAATGGATACACATTATTGAAGTTTTGTCGTAAAGATAACGAAATATATAAAGTGCAGTATCTATCAGCGAAAGGTGGAATAAAGGAAAAGGATTCTCCTTTTACACATGATGAAGAATAACCTATTAGATTATAATAAAAAATATTTATTATCCAAAATTCAGAAAAAGTATACGGTAAATAGTTAGTACCGTGCTTTTCACCTAAAACCATGAGATAATCCCTTTGTAAAACTAAAAGTTTTTTAAAGGAGGATCTTATGGATAAGATCACACGTCAGGTCCGCATTGAACATTGGACCCAGATCATGAATGAATGTTTGAACAGCGGTATGAATAAAACTGAATGGTGCCGGGCTAATGGGATCTCAGACAAACAATTCTTTTACTGGCAAAGGATTCTCAGAAAAGAAGCTTTTGCTGCTTCGACATCAAAGGACCTTTCGGTTATCACAGACCCGGCAGATGAAACCAGCCCACAAAAGATTTCGTTCGCAGAGATCAGCATTCCAATAAAACAGGAGTCTGTCAGAGATGGATTCCATCCGGATATCATCCTCCGAAAAGGACCGGTCTCTGTAGAGATATCCAATTCCGTTTCAGCAGAACTCCTGTCACGTATCGGAGATATCTTTCATGCTGAATGATGCTTCCGGGTTCCGCAGGATCTATCTCGCTACCGGCTACACAGATCTGAGACGTGGTATGGAGGGGCTTGCATCCATTATCAAGTTCAATTTTCAGCTGGATCCGTATCAAAAAGATATTCTGTTCCTGTTCTGCGGAAGACGTACTGACCGCATCAAAGGGCTGGTCTGGGAAGGCGATGGCTTCCTGCTTCTATACAAAAGACTGGAGTTGGGTGCATTCAACTGGCCCCGCACAAAAGAAGAAGCATTGGAGATCACCCCAGAGCAGTACCAATATCTCATGCAGGGACTGGAAATTGTTGCACGCCATCCGATCCAGGAAGTCAGACCGGATAAGATCTTATAAGATCCTGTGCAAAACAGAGAAAATAAAAAAACATCTTCCAATCATCATAAGTCCCGAAAAAGAGTTATCCACTTTTCATAATTCCGCTGCCTTCATTTATTCAGGAGTACTTTCAGGCCCCTTTACAGGGCTTGTGGATAAGTACTCTGAAAAGCCCGAAAAACTAATAGTTTTTTGAGTTTTTCAGAGTATTCATCTATTAGTAAAAATGACGAATACCCTGTCTGCCTGATTCGCTTTTTCTTTATCTTTGCGTTACAATAGGAACATCAGATAAAGGAGAACGGCATCCATGGCAAAAGTATATACAGAAGAAGAACTGAATAATTTCAGCAGGGAAACACTTATGGCAGTCATCCTGTCCATGCAGGATCAGATTCATCAGCTGAATACAAACATGGAGCGCCTTATCGAGCAGATCGCTGACGCAAACAACAAGCGTTACGGCCGTTCTTCCGAAAAACTGGAAACGATCTCCGGACAGCTGGAACTGGAGCTTATATTTAATGAGGCTGAAGCACTTACGGAAACACTATATGTGGTTGAGCCTGTTGAGGAAGATGTGATACAGCCGCGTCGTAAAAATAAAGGAAAACGGGAGGCAGATCTAAAAGATCTTCCGATTGAAGTGATCGTCCATACCCTGTCAGAAGAAAAACTCCAGGATGTCTTTGGCACAGATGGATGGAAACAGCTTCCAGACGAGATATATAAAAGGGTACGTGTGCAGCCGGCAGTCTATACTGTTGAAGAACATCATGTGGCAGTCTACGCTGGTAAGGACAACCAGACAATCATAAAAGCGGACCATCCGGAAGAATTTCTGAAGGATTTTAAAGGGATCGTAGTATGCGACGGTTACTCTGCATACAGGAAGCTGGACAGGGAAAATCCAGACATCGTCTTTGCCGGCTGCTGGTCACATGCAAGGCGCAGGTTTGCGGAGGCATTGAAAGCCCTGCCGAAAGCAGCACAGAAAAATGCGAAAGAGACTGTAGCTTACGAAGCAGTCAGCCGGATCGCAGCAATCTATCATCTGGACAACCAGATGGAGGGACAGCCTGCAAAAGTCAGAAAGATGTACCGTCAGGCCAATATCAGACCTCTTGTAGAGGCCTTCTTTGCATGGGCAAAAGAGATCCAGATTAAAAATCAGCTTTCCAGAGGAAAGACTCTGGATGGGATCAACTACTGTATCAATCAGGAAGTTTCTCTGAAAGCCTTTCTGGAAGACGGTGATATTCCTATGGATAACAATGCGACAGAAAGTGCTCTGCGCAGCTTTTGTCTCCATAAGCATACATGGAAGCTGATCGACAGTCTGGATGGCGCAAATGCCAGTGCCATTATCTACAGCATCACAGAAACGGCAAAAGCTAACAATCTGAATCCTTTCCGGTATCTTGAACATGTCCTGACTGTATTGAAGGACCACCAGGATGACAGAGAATACAGTTTTATAGATGATATCCTGCCCTGGGCTGAAAAACTTCCAGCAATATGCCGGAGCAAAACAAAAGCAACTAATATTTAGTAAGCGCTTAAATCTTGGGTAGCTTTACTGTCTACGTTTTTAAACTCATAATGATAGTAAATAGATTTTTACTACACTCCGCTTGATAGGAGATAGAAATTTACTACATTTGGAGGTTTCATTATGAGTAAGAAACGTGCTCCAGGGCGTTCCCTGGAAGAATGGATGGAACTGGTAACCGAATGCAGACAAAGCGGCCTGACAGATGCTGCATGGTGTAATGAGCATGGGATATCTCCCAGCTGTTTTTACAATGCAGTTACCCGTCTCCGCAAAAAAGCCTGTCAGATACCGGATCCAGTCCCCAAAGCCAGCACTCTTGACCTTACATCCCATAAACAGGATGTAGTCCAGATTGCTATAGAACCGGAGTCTTCTCCGGCAGGATTGCTCCCAGATAATGGAAACATATCTATGCACCTTGACAATTCACATACGATTGAAATCGAAGCAGACGGATTGCTTATACGAATGAGTAATGAGATCAAACCGTTACTTCTGAAGATGCTCATGGATACGTTGAAGGAGCCGTTATGTTAGCGGACATCTCAAGTGTTGATGCAATCTATATCGTCTGTGGCAGAACAGATATGCGCAAGTCCATTGATGGATTGTGTGCGATCATCCAGGAACAGTTTTCGATGGAGATCGACCATGCACTTTTTCTTTTCTGTGGCCGTAAATGCGACCGCATCAAAGCTATTTTAAAAGAACCGGATGGGATCGTTATGATCTACAAAAGACTGACTGCCCAGGGTTCTTACCGGTGGCCCAGGAATAAATCCGAAGTCCGGAATCTTACATGGCGGGAGTTCGACTAGCTGATGTCTGGCATTGATATTGAGCAGCCTAAGGCGATCAAGGCAACGTTAAAAAGATGCACATAAAACTCTTGTTTTTTGCTGTATTTTCGGCACTTTCAAGTCCTGGTAAATCCGCTGTTTTGCTGGGAAAAACCACTGTTTTCTGGTATAATGGAAACATCAGAAACAGGAGGAAAAAGCAGTGGCAGACAGTTCCAAAGATATCCAGCTCCGTGAGCTGAAGGACATGATAAACGATCTCAAAAAGATGATAAAAACACTTCAGGCAACTGTCGATGCTGCCAATAAACGGGAAGAGGCTCTCACCCAGGAGCGGGATAATCTGAAAGAAGAGATAGACCTTCTCCGTAAAAAATTGTTTGGCACCTCCAGCGAAAAAAGGACCCTCGATATTCCGGGTCAGTTAAACTTTTTCAATGAGGCGGAATGGGAACAGGATCCAGAAGCTGCAAAAGCAGAAGATCTTGAATCAATTCTTCCAGAAAAAACAGAAAAAAAGCGAAAAGGAAGAGCTACAGATGCGGAACGTTTTAAGGGAGTTCCTGTTGAAAAAAAGTATCTGGAGCTTTCTGAGAAAGAGAAACTCTGCCCTGTCTGTGGTACCCCGCTGAAAGAAATCGGGGAAGAGTTTGTCCGCCGGGAACTGGTTTTTGTACCGGCAAAACTGAAAGTATATGAATACTACAGTAAGAGCTATGAGTGCCCGCAGTGCAGGCTTCAGGATATTCCGGTCATCAAAAAAGGAAAAGATGGCAGAGCCCATATGCTTTATGGAATGGCTTCTGCCGGAACGGTCGCCTGGGTAATGTACCAGAAATTTTGTAATGGTCTCCCATACTACCGTCAGGAAAAGGACTGGAAACAGTATGGCGTGGAGATCACCAGAGCTACTATGGCAAACTGGGTGATCCGGAATTCCGAAGCGTTTTTTCTTCCTATGTACGAATACTTCCACAGGAAACTTCTGGAACGTGGATTCGCAATGGCAGATGAAACGCCACTTCAAGTTCTGCATGAACCGGAACGCCGCGCTCAGACAAAGTCATATATGTGGCTTTTCCGCAGCGGTGAAGACGGAGGACCACCTATTATCCTCTATAAATACTCAGAGACCCGGGCCGGGGACAATGCTGTAGATTTTCTTCACGGCTTCAAGGGTTATCTGATGTGTGATGGCTATAGTGGATACAATAAAGTTCCAGATGCCAAACGCACAGCCTGCTGGGCACACATCAGAAGATATCTGACAGATGCCATTCCCAAGGGAAAAGCTCTGGATTATACCCAGCCATCCGTACAGGGAATGCTGTACATTAACCAGCTCTTCCATCTGGAAGATGTGATCAGATCAAAGTATTCTTCCTTCGATGCTATCAAAAAGGCGCGTCTTGAAAAAGAAAAGCCGGTAGTAGAAGGCTTTTTGTCGTGGCTTGATCAGCAAAGCCCTATCCGTGGAAGCAGAATGGATAAAGCTGTCACCTACATTCAGAACCGCCGCTCCTATCTTTCCACCTATCTGGAAGATGGTCGCTGCAGTTTTTCTAATAATCTCAGCGAAAATGCGATCCGTCCGTTTACAGTAGGCCGTAAAAACTGGCTGTTCTGCGATACACCAAACGGAGCCCAGGCCAGTGCTATCGTGTACACAATGGTAGAAATGGCAAAAGCCAATGGAGTAAACGTCTATCACTATCTTACTTATCTGCTGGAAAAACTGCCTGATGATAGGATGAGCGATGATGACTTAGAACTTCTGGCGCCATGGAACGAAACCGTCAAAGCTGAGATCGAACGTCGTGCAAACGAATCAAATCAATCATATGTGAATTGTCAAGGTGCTCCG
>OIBA01000953.1_pt1 | contig 9298 bp, 7 predicted proteins | sample 1580931 | NCBI WGS metagenome assembly OIBA01 (sample SAMEA3882548, study PRJEB24775) | human gut metagenome | biome: human-associated habitat; feature: intestine environment; material: feces | place: Netherlands | collected 2009/2010
ACGGCTCGATAACATACGGGATGTATTTCTCGTTCTTCTCTGGATCGAAATAGGTCATATCCTGTCCGGATACATTCTGATGCTGGGTCAGGTCGTAATCGGTACGGTCTGCGATTCCCCACAGCTCGCCCCATCCGAACGGGAACAGGAACTCGATATCGGTTGTTCCCTTGCTGTAGAAGCACAGCTCTTCCGGAGAATGGTCTCTTGCACGCATCTCTTCGTCTTTCATGCCGAGGCTCTTCAGCCAGTTGATGCAGAAGCCTCTCCAGTACTGGAACCAGTCAAGGTCAGTGCCAGGCTCGCAGAAGAACTCCAGCTCCATCTGCTCGAACTCACGGGTACGGAAGGTGAAGTTACCCGGTGTAATCTCGTTACGGAAAGATTTACCGATCTGACCGATTCCGAACGGAATTTTCTTTCTGGAAGTACGCTGTACGTTTTTGAAGTTTACGAAGATACCCTGTGCAGTCTCCGGACGAAGATATACGGTGTTCTTCGCATCCTCTGTAACACCCTGGAAGGTTTTGAACATCAGGTTGAACTGACGGATATCGGTAAAGTTATGTTTTCCGCAGGACGGACACGGAATCTGATGCTCCTCGATGAAGTTCTTCATCTCTTCCTGGGACCATGCGTCTACACTGCCGCCTTCGATTTCAATGCCTTTTTCCTCGCAGAAGTCTTCGATCAGCTTGTCTGCACGGAAACGCTCGTGGCACTCTTTACAGTCCATAAGAGGATCAGAAAATCCGCCAAGATGTCCGGAAGCGATCCATGTCTGCGGATTCATTGTACGGAGACTCCTGAATGAATTTCTGCCACCATGCACGTTTTACGTTATTTTTAAGCTCTACACCGAGATTTCCATAATCCCATGTGTTTGCCAGGCCGCCGTAGATCTCGGAACCCGGGTAAACAAATCCTCTGGCTTTTGCAAGAGCTACGATCTTTTCCATTGTCTTTTCCATGATTTCTCTCCTCTTGACTTGCAGCTGTTTCGCCAAATGCGTCCGGAAAGCTCCGGAAAAAGCTGCTTTTTTACATTTTTGGTCTTATTATACTAGTATCCTCATGATTTTTCAAGGATATTTCCATTTGCATTGCATCCTGTCCTGCTTTTGAAAAATAAATCGTTACGGTTATTCCGCAGCCGGCAGTGATCTATCTCATCAATTCCAGGATCTCCAGACTTTTAAACCGCTTGTCTGTATTCAGCTCCGTATACCGGTAAATGTGCCGTTCCAGTTCCCGCAGCACATCATCCCGCACTGTAAACGTATACAGCTTTGCCAGGGGGGACACGGCTATGTAGCGCATGGCATACAGGGCAGCCGCTGAGATTCGTTTCCTGTCCATGGCCATCCTGCTGCAGTCCGCACACAGGATCCCATGCTCGCCCTGGGAGAAAAAAAGTTCTCCGGTTTCTTCCTCCGTAAGCTCTCTCCCGCAGCCCGCACACTGGAACAGCTGCGGCATCACGCCCTGGATCACCATAGTCCGCAGTTCATAGATACAGCGCACCAGCCGGTCTTCTATATGAGGATTCAAAATGGCTTTGATGGTCACATAGAGAAGATTCATCATCTCCTTCTCATCCGTTCCCTCTTTGCCAAAATAATCTGCCAGCTCCAGAAAATAATATCCATAGTAAACCCCCGGCTGCCGGGTGGCCAGCTCCACAAAATGATGCTGTACGCTGACCTGATTGAGATTATAACTTGTCCTTCCCTCATAAAGAGTAAAGCTTCCAAATACAAACGGGTTAGCTGCTGCCATGAACGGACTGTTCTGCCGTCTCGCTCCCTTGGCAAAAGCGGAGATCTTCCCCCTCTCTCTTGTGAGAAGGACGATCCGCTTGTCATAATCCCCTACCGGCATGGCAGAAAGTACCACTCCCTGTACGGTAATCAGATCACTCATTTTCAGATTTCTTTCTTATCATATCCAAAGTTCTTGATCAGGAAATCACTGTCTCTCCAGTTCTTAGTCACCTTGACCCAGAGCTTTAGGTTTACCTTTGCTTCCAGCATACGCTCCAGCTCATAGCGGGCATTGCTTCCGATCTTTTTCAGCATGGCACCCTGTTTTCCGATGATGATGCCTTTATGGGAATTACGCTCGCAGATGATGGTCGCATCAATATCTATGATGTTGCTTCTTCCCGGACGTTTCTTCATCCGGTCGATGGCAACGGCGATACCGTGAGGGATCTCCTCATCCAGTGCATGCAGAGCCTTCTCACGGATGATCTCTGCGGCGATCTGGCGCTGAGGCTGGTCGGTAACTGTATCTTCATCATAGAACATCGGTCCGTACGGAAGATATTTGAAAATACTTGGAATGATATCCTGTGTGTTTTTTCCGCGGAGGGCAGAGCAAGGAATGATCTCTGCAAAATCACAGATCTTACGGTAGGTATCGATCGCAGGAAGAAGCTCTTCTTTTTTTACCGTATCGATCTTGTTGATGATGAGAATCACTGGAACTCCAACCTTCTGCAGCTGCTCGGCAATGTGGCGCTCTCCCGCACCTACGAATGTGGATGGCTCCACCAGCCACATAATGGCATCTACTTCCTTCAGGGTTCTCTCCGCAACCTGTACCATGTATTCTCCAAGCTTGTTTTTTGCCTTGTGGATACCCGGTGTGTCCAAAAATACGATCTGTCCCTCATCACAGGTATACACAGTCTGTATCTTGTTTCTGGTTGTCTGTGGCTTGTTTGATGTGATGGCGATCTTCTGTCCGATAAGATGGTTCATCAGCGTGGATTTTCCAACATTCGGTCTTCCGATGATCGCAACAAAGCCTGATCTAAAATTATTATCCATTCTTTATCCTCTCATAATCCTTTCACAGCCTGCTATCCCATTTAACGGACAGCAGGCTTTGTTTCTCATCAGCCGATCAGTGGCTTCACTTCCATGAATACATCTTCCGCCTTCTCTATTGCAGTCTCACTTCCTACTACGCAGATCTGATCATCGGAAAGTACTGCTTCTACAAGAGCTGCCAGTTTCTGGATATCCTCCTTCTGCGCTCCGAGGATCTGATTTCTTTCCTTCTGGAGCATATCCTCTGTAACATTGGAGAAATATGCGGTTTTTGAGATACTTCCCTGCATCTGCGGAGTTCTCGGCACATCCTTGTTGCTGATCGTTCCGATGATATATTTTGTCATCTCACGCTCGTCTGCCTCAAAGGCACGGATATAATCCGGCACTCCCTGGTATACTTCCAGGGTTCTCTTTAGATGGGGATCACGGTAGGATACCAGGAAGCTCTCTCCGTTTCTCTTAAAGCCGCTCATGCAGCCATACGCTCCACCCTTTACACGAAGGTTGATCCAGAGATAATCGTAGCTTAAGATCACTTTCAGGATCTCTAGTGCACCGGTATACTCCAGGCCTTTTTTGCGGAAGTTTCCGTTCTGTGCCACATACTGGACCTGGCCGGAGGTCTTGAAGGCTTCGTTTTTCTTTATGCAGGGGGCCTGCTTCACAGACTCCGGCTTCTGTCCGTTAAACAAGACTTTTTTGATCCCGGCAGCCTGTGCTTTTACTACATCCAGAGATTCTCTCTCTCCGGTATAGCTTACACAGAAATTCTCCGGACGAAGTACCTCTTCCATCACCTTACGGAGATTTTTCACGATCTCATCCTTGCAGCTGTCAAAATCCTTCTCCAGTTTTTCGATAAACTGATAATATCCGATTCCTGCCATCTCATCCTGGAATGCCGCCATCGGAGATGCGTAGGAAGCGCCACGGAGAACGGCGGTGGAATGGCCTGCACTTGCAAGACTGGCCTGGGCTCTGGATCTCACTCTGGCAATGATCTCGTAGAGACGTTTGGTGTCATCCAGCTTCGAAGTTGTAAGAACCTCCCGGATCATGGAAAACATGAAATCCATCTCCGGATATAACGCTTTTCCTCTTACGGCAAACATGGCACGGAATGCATCGGTATCCTGGGCATCATCAAAAACCTCTATCCCATAGGCAATACCGCCAGTTCTCGCATTCACTTCATTAAACAGCTCGCCATAAGTGTAATTCTCCGTATCCACTGCACCAAGCACAGATTTCAGAAGTCCCAGATAATGGACTGTATCAACATCAAAGTCATGGATCTCAAAAAGAAGATCCGCATAACCGATACCGTTGGTGCACACATCATGATACAGAAACAAGCTGTCCTCCACATGGTGCTCCTCGTTTGTCAGCCCTGTGATCTCTTTTTTGATGTCTTCTCTGGAGAGCATGGGGATGCAGGTCAGCGCTTCCGGAGCTTCCTCCGCTTCCTGATAAGCCTCCAGCGCTTTGGTATTCTCTACCATCCGGGTAAGCTCTTCATCAGAAAGGCTCTTTCTGTAATTCTCCAGCTTTTCTTCCAGTTCCTTATCCCTCTTTGCTGCAAGGCCCTTCTCCGGTACCAGGGAAAGGATCGCACCATGAGTGTTGCCCAGAAGATATTTTCGGATCAGCTCCTCAAAATATCCCTCTTCCAGGGCTTTCTTAAGGAACTCAAAGCCCTCCAGAAGCTGCACCTCACAGAACGGCTTCGTATCATCATAAAGCCAGCTGCTTAAAATATCCAAGCCATACATCAGCCCCTTCGGATAGGAAGAAAAATCTGCTTCGCGGAAACGGAATTCATAGTAATTGATCCCGGCTGTTACTGCCTTTTTATCAATTCCATCCTCTGCGATCTTTGTGAGAGTGTCACGGATCACCTTTATGAATTCCTCTTTCCGACTTAAGTTTGCTCCCTTTGCCACAATGGAGAAATAGGTCTGCTTGATACCGTCCTCAAAGGAACCGTAGATATCTTTGCCGATCTTTGCATCCAGAAGTGCCTGCTTCAGTGGTGCACCCGGTGCGCTTAAGAGAGCATAATCCAAAACCTCGAAAGCAAGACTCAGGTTGATATCTGCCGCTTCACCCACAACCATATTGTAGGAAAGATAGGTGTTATCCTCTTCTCCCTCATCCTCTGATACCGGATAAGGCTTCTGAATGTCCTTTACCTGAGCAAAGGCTTCCTGATCCCGGATCTCGGAATCAATGACAAGAGAATCAAAGGCAGACAGATAATGGCTGTCAAGAAATTCCAGCTTCTCCTCCATATCCATGTTTCCGTAGAGATAGATAAAGCTGTTGGACGGATGATAGTACTGTCTGTGGAAATCCAGAAATTCCTCATAGCTGAGATCCGGAATATTTACAGGATCTCCGCCGGACTCACAGCCATAGGTTGTATCCGGGAACAGCGAATTCATGATTTCTCTCTCCAGAACATCATCCGGTGAGGAAAAAGCACCCTTCATTTCATTGTAAACGACACCGTTGTATTTCAGCGGGCCTTCTTTTTTCTCCAGATGGTAGTTCCAGCCTTCCTGACGGAAGATCTCTTCTTTTTTGTAAATATTCGGATAGAATACCGCATCCAGATATACATGCATCAGATTCTGGAAATCCCGGTCATTACAGCTTGCTATCGGGTAGCAGGTCTTATCCGGATAGGTCATGGCATTGAGGAAGGTATTGAGAGATCCTTTTACCAGTTCCACAAAAGGATCCTTAAGCGGAAATTCCCTGGAGCCGCACAGTACACTGTGTTCCAGGATGTGGGCAACACCGGTGCTGTTCTTTGGCGGTGTACGGAATGCAATGTTAAAAACTTTATTCTCATCGCTGTTCTCGATGAGCATGACTCTGGCTCCTGTTTTTTTGTGTTTGAGAAGCCATCCTTTGGAATGAATATCCTGAAGATCTTCTTCCTTCAGGACTTCATATGCGTTCAGATGATTGGGATTCATAAATTAGTAACCTCCTGAATGTTTCTCTTCACACCCGACATGGATCTTCGTTCAAAAAATCTCAGAATATTTTATCGGATGCATGGCAACAAAAGGCTGCCTGAGTAGTCAGACAGCCTGAAACGGAAGCTCTCCGGCCTCCTAAATGTTTCCTTCGTTGGGATAATACTGCCTGTAGATCTCTCTGGCAGCTCTTGTGATGATTCCAAGCTCAGCTTCCATTCCAAGATTAACCGGAAGCTCCACAGCTGTTTCCCTGATGTCTCTCTGGACCTTGGCCTTCGCACTGTCCTCCTTGATGTGGATCAGGCCGAAAATCGTTGTGTTATAGGATTTATCTGTCTGACAGAGATCCATGTAGACCAGAACCAGATGACAGCATTCCCGGTAAAGAAGCTCCTCATAAAGGCCGCCCTTTTCCTGGAACTCCTGAAATTTCAGCTTCTTAAGATACTTGCCTATCTCTTTCTTCGCACTTCTTGTACCAAAGAATCTGGAAGCGGAATTCCGGTTAAACTCCATGGTCATCCAGAGACCGAGATAACCGTCTGCCCTGGTATCACCAGTCTCAGCTTTATCGCTGTAACGGATCTCCCAGAGTTCCTTGCGGATCCTGTTTTCTTCCGGTTCTTCTCCTGCTGCAATGGACTGCTCCAGAAGCTTCAGACGCTCCATGGGATCTTTCTCTCTATAGTATTTCGCAATTGTTGGTGTATCCATTCATTCTTCCTCCTGATATCTGAATATTATATCAGACAACCTGTCAAAAATACACCCCTATCTGTGATTTCGAAGCTTTTTCCCAGGGCTTTTCACTTTTTTTCCGCGGTTATCACATAGATATACATTGCGGATATACCACAGGGTCTTATCCTCTCCGTATTTATCCAGAATCCGGAGAAGTCCCTCCAGCTCTTTCTTTGTCTGTGGGTGGATAAACCACAGCTTCTCCTTGCTTTTCAGAAAATACTGCAATGGTTCATGATAGGTATATTCCTCTCCCAGATAGTTTCTGGATGCACTGATCCGGTCCATGACCATTTCCGCCACATATTTTCTGGGCATTCTGGCTCCCATGATCACATGCTCACCGTCAAGGGAATAGTCTACCCAATGTTCAAAATGGTGTCTGTTTCTTCCCTTATGGTGCAGCCAGGACATGGATACGCCGGTTGCCTCACGTTCTGCGTTGTTGGGACTTCTTGTCCCCTGATAATATTTACAGCCTACCAGAAATTCCGTCGGGGAATATTTGGACAGGTCATGAAGCAACCCCTGCTTATATAACCCGATACGAAAACAATATTTCATCACCAGAAGCTTATGCCTCGTGATGGTCCTGAAGTGCAGCCACGGGTGCCATGATCGCATCTTTCTCCGCCTCCTGTCTGCCCAGCAATACCACAATGGCGCGGGGGCCTATTTCGATTGATTTTTTATATTCTTCTTCCTCCTCCAGACAGAATCCTGTTCCGTGAAGAGAGGTATCTGCGATTTTTTTCCAGCACATGCCTTCCGGGAGATTGGGCAGAGCAAGGCTCCGGTTTTCCCAGTGGAAATTATAGCCGATGTAAATAAAATCATCCTCTGCAGCCTCCAGATCCTCTTTTTCCCTTGCATAGGCTCCGTAGTACATCATACCAAGAAGCCTGCTGGTATTCTCATAGCTCAGATACCAGGCACGTTCCCCGTGAAGAGACACATCCGGGAACCCCTTGGTCAGATAATCTACCCCTTTCAGTTCCACCGGCATATGAAGAACGGGATGGGCCTTACGAAAAGCAATGGCATCCTTTACAAATTTCCTCAGTCCCTGGTTTCTGGAAAGGCCCTTCCAGTCTGTCCAGCCGGTAGCATTATCCTGACAGTAGGCATTATTGTTTCCGCTCTGGGAATTGCCGAATTCATCACCGTGATAGATCATGGGAACACCCTGACTCAGCAGCATCATCAGAAAGGCATTTTTGATCTGGCGTTCCCTCATCTGACGGACGGAAACCTTACGGGTAGGGCCTTCCACACCACAGTTCCAGGAATAATTATAGCTGCTTCCGTCCTGATTGCCCTCGCCATTGGCCTCGTTATGTTTATAATTGTAGCTCACCAGGTCATTCATGGTAAATCCGTCCTGGCAGACCATGTAATTGATCACTCCATGATTCTCGCTGTTATGACGGATATGCCACGCTGCAGCCTCCACCATACCTTCATCGCTTTTCAGGAAACGGCGCATATCCTGGAGAAAATTCATATTGCTCTCCGCTCCGCAGCGTCTGACCGGAAGCTTTCCTCTGTAAAAATGATCAAAATCAAAGCCCTGGAAGATCAGTTTTGCTCCGGAAAGGATCCCATCCCGAAGAAGCATCTCCCGGTTAAAGCCCTCTCCCAGCACATGAAATCCATCTACATGGTAAAAATCTCTCCAGAACTGCAAAGCTCGAAGAGCCATCAGGCTGTCTGTTTCCTCTGGAAAATAGAATTCCATGATACAGGCAATGCCGTTCTTGTGCAGCTCCCGGATCATATACCGAAATTCCTGCTCCGGTTCTCTGGTGCTGCAGTAAGCACTCTTCGGGCTGAAATAGAAGCCGGATGCATAGCCCCAGTAATTCACTACATTTTCCTTTCGACGGGTCTTGATGTGTTCACTGCCTTCCTTCGGTTTATTGATCGGAACCTCACAGAATTCATAGGCAGGCATCAGTTCAATGGCATTGATCCCAAGTTCTTTCCAGTAAGGGATCATCTCTGTCAGGCCAAGAAAAGTCCCCTTATGGGAAACCATCTTTCTGGCAAGCTTCGTATAACCACGGACATGAAGCTTGTACAGGATCATATTTTCATATTCTACTGCCGGTGCAGTTTCATTTTCCCAGCCGGAAACATTCTCATTAAGGAAGCGACAGCGGACCTCCTTTTCCGGATCGTAAGGTACTCCGAAATGCTCTCTCCCGTGAAGTCCGTATGCATACGGATCCTGCACGATCTCACCGTCTATTTTATAATTATATTCAAACTCCTTCAGAGAAGCACTGCACAGCTTCAGTGCCCACACACGTCCTGTATGGAAATCCTTTGGAAAAACGATCTCCACCGGTGCGGCAGCTCCTCTTTTTTTATATAAAAGCAGGGACACTTCGGAATCCTCCGATGCCTCCACTGCAAAATTATAACCGCCCTCCATTTTGTTGGCGCCAAGTATCAGCGGCTGACCTTTTTCCACTCGACCTAATCTGCGGCTTGCCAAGGCAACTCCTCCTTTTCTCTTTTTATTATTCAAATCCATAGAAATCCTTTTCGCCGGATCCGTCACAGATCAATATCCAGCTCAACCGGGCAATGATCGGATCCCATGATCTCTCCGTGGATCTTCGCATCCTGAAGCTTTTCTTTCAGGGAAGGGGAAACAAGGAAATAGTCGATACGCCAGCCTGCGTTCTTCTCTCTGGCGTGGAAACGGTAGCTCCACCACGA
>OIBA01000964.1_pt1 | contig 9208 bp, 7 predicted proteins | sample 1580931 | NCBI WGS metagenome assembly OIBA01 (sample SAMEA3882548, study PRJEB24775) | human gut metagenome | biome: human-associated habitat; feature: intestine environment; material: feces | place: Netherlands | collected 2009/2010
ATGATTTAATTCATCAATCTTCTTTGACATATTCACTCCATATTCAATGGAATCATCTAAAATAAATGTAATCTCTGGTGTATTTCTTAAATTAATAGAGTGTGCAAGTTCTCGGCGGATATAACCTACCGCACTGTTTAAGCCTTTCATCGTTTCTTCTTTTTCTTCATCATTTCCAAGAACACTGATATATGCTTTGCACTGTTTCAGATCCGATGTCACAACGGCATCAACAACAGATGTCATTGGTGCAATTCTTGGATCTTTGATCTCTCTGCTGATGATACGGCTTAATTCTCTCTGAACTTCACCATTGATCCTTGTATTTTTAATGCTGTTTTTTCTCATATTGCTACTCCCTTCAGGAAATTATCTTGGGACCTCTTCCATAATAAAGGATTCGATCTGATCCCCTTCTTTGATGTCATTATAGCTTTCCATAACAAGACCACATTCAAATCCGCTGCGAACTTCTTTGACCGCATCTTTTCCACGTTGGATAGATGCAAGTTTTCCTTCATGAACAACAATACCATCACGAATAATACGTGCTGAGCTGTCACGCTGAATTGTTCCATCTAATACATAAGATCCTGCGATCGTTCCAACTCCAGAGGCTTTGAAAATCTGACGTACTTCTGCATGCCCTGTAACTTTCTCTACAAATTCAGGATCTAGCATACCCTTCATAGCTGCTTCTACATCTTCGATTGCATTGTAGATGACACGGTACAGACGGATATCTACACCTTCACGGTCTGCTGTTTCTTTTGCTGTTGCATCCGGACGAACGTTGAATCCGATGATGATCGCATTTGATGCAGAAGCCAGACTTACGTCAGATTCATTGATTGCACCAACGCCGCCGTGAATGATCTTAACGACTACTTCATCATTAGACAGCTTCAGTAAGCTCTGTTTGATTGCTTCTACAGATCCCTGTACATCTGCCTTTACTACGATACCAAGTTCTTTTAAGTTGCCTTCCTGAATCTGTGTAAACAGGTCATCCAGAGAAAGTTTAGATTTTGTCTCTTCCAGAAGTTTTACCTTGCTCTGTGAAATGAATGTCTCTGCAAAGTTTCTTGCTTCTTTTTCATTTCCACATCCGACGATAACTTCTCCGGCATTCGGTACATCGTTAAGTCCAAGGATCTCTACCGGTGTAGACGGACCTGCTTCTTTAACTCTTCTTCCCTTGTCATCCATCATGGCTCTTACTTTACCAAATGCAGAACCTGCTGCGATTGGATCTCCGACACGGAGTGTTCCCTTCTGAACCAAGATATTTGCAACGGAACCTCTTCCCTTATCCAGTTTTGCTTCCAGTACAAGACCTCTTGCACGGCGGTTTGGATTGGCTTTTAATTCCATTACTTCTGCTGTTAAAGCGATCATTTCCATCAGATCTTCCAGACCTTCTCCTGTCTTGGCAGATACCGGAACGAAGATTGTGCTTCCACCCCAGTCTTCCGGAATCAGTTCGTATTCTGTCAGTTCCTGTTTTACACGGTCAATGTTGGCACTTGGTTTATCCATCTTGTTGACAGCTACAATGATCTCTACACCTGCAGCTTTTGCATGGTTAATCGCTTCTACTGTCTGCGGCATAACACCATCGTCTGCTGCTACTACGAGAACTGCGATATCTGTAGAGCTTGCTCCACGCATACGCATTGCTGTGAACGCCTCATGTCCCGGAGTATCCAGGAATGTGATCTTCTCTCCGTTGATCTCTACAACATAAGCACCGATGTGCTGTGTGATACCGCCGGCCTCACGGTCGATGACATTTGTATGACGGATTGCATCCAGAAGGGAAGTTTTACCGTGGTCAACGTGACCCATAACGCAGACTACAGGCGGACGTTTCTTCATCTTCTTTTCGTCCTCTTCTTCTTCTTTTAGAAGTTCTTCGATCACGTCTACAACTTCTTCTTTCTCGCAGAGAACGTCGAATTCCAGCGCGATCTCTTCTGCTGTCTCATAATCGATCTCCTGGTTCACCGTAGCAACTTTTCCCTGCATAAAGAGCTTTTTGATAATTACAGACGGAACAATCTTCATCTTATCAGCCAGTTCTTTGATTGTCAGAACCTCTGGGATTGTGATCTGTTTGATCTCTTCCTCTACCTTCTGCTCTTTCTGCTGTGGTTTCTGAAGCTGCTGTTTTGGCTCGTTTTTCTTCTTGCCCTTTGGCATTCTTTCTTCATCATCACGACGATAATCTTTCTTCTTGTGATCGTCTTTTCCCTTGGCATTCTTTCTCTGTGGTTTCTGTCCTTCGATTGCAGGAGCCGGAATGCTTGGGTTGTTCTTTCTGTCATTTCTTCTGTTGTCGTTTCTGTCTCCGAATTTACGTCCCTGTCTGTCATCGCCACGGTTATTGTCTCGTCTGTTATCACGGTCTCCCTGGTTTCTGTCGGAACGTCCGTTCTGCGGGCGGTCTCCTCTCTGGAATCTCTGTCCGCCTCTTCCTTCCTGGCGGTCACCGTTACGTCCGTCTCTTCCGCCACGTCTTTCACCACCACGGTTATTTCTGTTATCGGATCTGTCGTTTCTTTCAGATCTTTCATTTCTTTCAGATCTCTCCGGTCTTTCACTTCTTTCCGGACGTCTGTTCTGTGTTCTTTCTGCTGCCGGCTTCTCTGTCCTCTTTGGAGCCTGTGCTTCTTCTGCAGACGCATTCTGTGCTGCGGAACGGTCAGAACGTCTTGCCGGACGGCCGTTATTTACCTGCATCGGTTTTCCCTGTCCGGAATTCTGACGATTTCCTCCGGATCTTCTTCCTTTGTTACCACCGTTCTGTGCATTCTGCGGACGTATTACATGCACGATATTCTTTTTCTTTGGTGTTTCTGATTTTTGTGTATTTTCGTTTGTATTTGTTTCTATATCTTTATTATTTGACATATAATCTGCCTCCTCTATGCAATTGTCTGATTCTCTGTGTCTATATGCTTCCGGATTCCTTTTGCAAATCCCTCATCCAGGATAACCAAAGATGCACGGAACTCTTTTCCCATTGCATGCCCCAATGTATCTTTATCTTTGTAAAAATAGATCGGGACCTGATAAAAGTCACACATGTTCTGAAATTTCTTCTTGGTATTATCGGATGCATCGTCTGCAACGATCACAAGATATGCCCTTCCGGATTTTACTTCTTTCTCCGTACAGAACTCCCCGCTTGCAACCTTGCCGGCTTTCGTGGCAAGACCGATCATAGATAATGCTTTATTCTGACTCAAGTACTTCCATCTCCTTTTCCAGTGCTTCATACACTTCTTTCGGGATAGCCTGCTTAAAGGATCTCTCCAGGCCCTTATTCTTCACTGCTTTTGCAAGGCAGTCACCATTCGGGCAGAGATAAGCACCGCGTCCGTTCTTTCTTCCTGTTGCATCCAGTAGAAATTCTCCCTCCGATGTGCGGATGACACGAATCATCTCTTTTTTACTCTTCATTTCCTGACATCCTACGCATTTACGCATAGGAACTTTTTTATTTGCTCCCACGAATTATCACCTATTCCTCTGTATCCTCTACTTCATCGAATGTGATCTCTGCGTCGTCATCATCATATTCAGCATCTGCTGTGTTCTCTACATCGAATTCTTCTGCATCGTCATCGTACTCTTCTTCGTATACGCCTTCGCTTAATTCCATGTAGTTCTCCGGAAGTTCACCGGATTCGATTGCCTGTGTCTCATTCTTGATGTCGATCTTATATCCTGTCAGTCTTGCTGCCAGTCTTGCATTCTGACCTTCTTTACCGATAGCCAGTGATAACTGATAATCCGGAACGATAACGCTTGCTGTCTTTTCATCCGGATCAGCCATTACAGAAATAACCTTTGCAGGGCTTAATGCATTCTCGATCAGGATTGCCGGATTGTCACTCCAGTTGATGATGTCGATCTTCTCGCCGCGCAGTTCATTGACGATCGCATTGACTCTGGCTCCGTTCATACCAACACATGCACCGACCGGATCCACATCAGGATCGTTAGACCATACAGCGATCTTTGTTCTGCTTCCTGCTTCTCTTGCGATACTCTTGATCTCTACGATACCGTCCTTTACTTCTGTAACTTCTGATTCAAACAGACGTTTTACAAGTTCCGGATGTGTACGGGATACCAGGATCTTAGGTCCCTTTGTCGTATTCTTTACTTCTACGATATATAATTTGATACGTTCTGTCGGTTTGAAGACCTCACCTTTTACCTGCTCATTCTCTGTCAGCATAGCATCTGCTTTACCAAGGTTGATGCTGACATTCTTTCCAACATAACGCTGTACGATACCTGTCACGATATCTTTTTCTTTTTCAAAATACTGATCGTATACAACCTTACGCTCTTCTTCACGGATCTTCTGTAAGATCAGGTTCTTTGCATTCTGTGTTGCAATACGTCCGAATGATTTGGACTCGATCGGAATATGCACGATATCACCAAGCTCGAACTTGCTGTCGATCTCTTTTGCATCTTCCAGACTGATCTGCTCCAGTTTGTCTTCCACTTCTTCTACAACCGTTTTCTCAGCGTATAACTGATACTCACATGTCTCCTTGTTCATGATCAGTTTGATGTTGTCTGTCTTACCGAAATGGTTCTTACAGGCATTCATCAGTGAATTTTCAATGGCGTCTAACAGTGTCTCTTTACTGATATCTTTCTCTTTCTCCAGTATATTTAACGCTTCTAATAATTCTGTATTCATGGTCTGTTCCTCCTTACTTATCCATGCCGTTTAAAAATCAAATGCTAATCGGATCAGTGCGATCTCGCTTTTTTCAAATGTTTTCTCAGTCTCATCTTCCATCTCGATCGTAACCGTTGTCTCATCGTAATCCTTTAAGATCCCGGTGAATTCCTTCTTTCTGTCGATCATACGGTAGGTTCTGATCTCAACTTCTTCTCCAAGGCTTCTCTTGAAGTCCTTTTCCTTCTTCAGTGGTCTGCCAAGTCCCGGTGAGCTGACTTCCAGAATATACGAATCTTCGATATAATCTTTCTCGTCCAGAATATCGGAAAGTCTGCGGCTTACAACCTCACAGTCATTCACTCCGATTCCACCCGGTTTATCAATATATGCACGAAGGTACCAGTTACTTCCTTCTTTTACATATTCGACATCCACCAGTTCAAATCCATACTCTTCCACGATTGGAAGCAGGATCTCTTCTGTTTTCTGTTCATACATTTCTCTTTTTGACAATCTAAAATCCTCCTTATGCAGACCTTACTTATCTATGTTTCTATATCAGTCGGCACTCTCTTATCTGCACATACTTTGATATGCAACAAAGAAGAGTGAACAATATGTCCACTCTTCTGCCGATTGATTTATGTAACTAAATTAACTATAGCACTGTTCTTTTGTAAAATCAAGGGATTTTGCGTATTTTTTACACTTTTCCGTGTTTGAACGCCATCATCATCTCGTTTGTCAGGCTTAAGTCTTCTGCCTCTACCGGCATCTTATCCCGTTCAAACCACTCCGCCATGGCAAGTTCATCGGTATCCAGTGTGATACCGTCCTCCCCGTCCAGTTCACAGAAGAATCCCATCAGCAGCGTATCGGTAAATGACCACGGCTGGCTCTTATAATACCGCAGGTTCTTCACCTTCAGTCCGACCTCTTCCATGACCTCACGCCTTACCGTCTCTTCAATGGATTCGCCTGTTTCATTAAATCCTGCAAGCAGTGCATACTTTTTGTATTCTCTTCCCGCATACTTTGACATCAGAATCTTATCCCCATGTGTGACAGCTATGATCACCGCCGGACAGATCTTCGGGAATTCCATCATACCGCAGTCCGGGCAGCGCATCATACGCTCTTTGTCGTCATGCACCATCGGCTGTCCGCAGTGACCGCAGAACTTCCGCGACTGATACCAGCGGTAAAGCTGCCATCCCGTCACTGCTGCAAACTGTCTGTATTTCGGTCTTGCCTCGCGGAAATACTGATTGTCCTTCAGTTCAAATTCTGGGAAATTCTCCGGATCAATTCCTTCTGCCAGATAATATCCCTGTCCGTCAATTGAAAAGAGATACGTATACTCTTCATATACATCCGGATTGTAAACTGCCGCCTCTTTAAATGTAAGGAACGAGATCTCCTGATCCTCAATCTTCACCAGGATCTTTCTTCCTTCATAATATAAGATCACGCTGTCTTCCTTTGGCGGCTCCGGTACATATTCATTTCTATATACATGTGGTTCTATGTTCTGTATCATATCGTTTACCCTCTGTATTTGGTTCCTGTTCCGTCTCGTTTTGCAAGTTTCAGGCGGTTCAGGGTAACTTCTTTTTCATGGTATGAAATCTTACACTCGGTTCCTTCTTCAAACAGATACACATCTGTCAGTGCATCGTCTTTCTTCAGACGGATGCCGCGCACTCCGATCGCACCTTTCTTCTTCTCCGTCACTTCTGCTGCCGGGAAGCGTAAGAAGAATCCGTCCGTTGTCTGCAGTACGATATGCTGGTTCTCCGTCACAACCTGGATCTTCACGACCTCATCTTCCGGCTGAAGCTTAGTTGCTGTAATGGTACGCTTTGTTACCTGGAATTCCGTTCCTTCGACTTTCTTGATCATCCCCTGCTTTGTGGCAAATAAAAGCTTCGCATACCGCATCTGTTCGGAGTCGCAGATGTACACGATCTCTTCCTGCGTGCTGTCATAATTACTGATATTGTCGATCGGCTGTCCCTTGTCACGGAATTTTCCATATGGGATATCCATCACTTTCACCTGATGCATCTTTCCATCTTTTGTGAAAATGCAGATCTTGCCGGTATTCATGCAGTGCAGGATGTATTTATTCTCATTATCTGCCGCTTCTTTATTACGCTCATAAGTACTTACATCTACCGTCTTCGCATATCCGAAACGGTCCATTAAGAACACAACTTCCTGTTCTTCGACTTTCTTCTCTTCAAATACAGCTTCTTCTGCATTCTCTACAACCGTACGTCTCTTTCTTGCGAATTCCTTCTTGATACGGTCCAGATCTTCCATGATAACTGCTGCCATCGAATCGTAATTATTCAGGATATCTTCATATTTTTCAATCTTAGCCAGCGTCTCTTCATGTTCTTTCTGAAGTGCTTCGATTTCCAGACCGATCAGCTTGTACAGACGCATCTCCAGGATCGCTGTTGCCTGACGCTCTGTAAATCTTAACATTCCCGCCATCTTTTTGGAAATGGAGGACTTGAACTTAATGTTCTCTGTCTCCCCGTTCATCAGACATGCCTTTGCGTCTTTTACATTCTGGCTTCCTCTTAAGATCTCGATGATCAGATCGATCACGTCACAGGCTTTGATCAGACCTTCCTGGATCTCTTTTTTATCCTGCTCTTTCTTAAGTAATGTCTTATATTTTCTCGTCGCCATATCGAACTGGAAGTCTACATGTGCCTCGATGATACGCTTCAGGCCCATGGTCTCCGGTCTTCCGTCCGCAACTGCCAGCATATTAACTCCAAAGGTATCTTCCAGTCGGGTCTTCTTATAGAGCATATTGGTCAGATTCTCTACGTCCGCACCTTTCTTCAGGTCAATGACGATACGGATTCCTTCTTTGGACGACTGATTGGAAATATCCACGATGTCTGTTGTCTTCTTGGTCTCTACCAGATTGCAGACATCATTTAAGAATTTCCCGATTCCCGCACCGATCATGGTATAAGGAATCTCTGTGATGACCAGACGTTTCTTTCCGCCCTTCATATCTTCTACTTCAACTTTTCCACGGATCTTGATCTTTCCGGTTCCTGTCTCGTAGATCTCCGGCAGGTCGTCTTTGTTGACCACGATTCCACCTGTCGGGAAATCCGGCCCTTTGATATATTTCATCAGCTGTCTGGTCGTGATCTCCTCATTTTTCATATAGGCTTTGACACCGTCTACAACCTCTCCCAGATTGTGTGTCGGGATACTGGTTGCCATACCGACTGCGATACCTTCCGCACCGTTCACCAGAAGGTTCGGGATACGCACCGGAAGTACGACCGGTTCCTTCTCCGTCTCGTCAAAGTTCGGCATGAAGTCTACAATATCCTTGTCCAGATCAGCCAGATACGCTTCCTGTGTGATCTTCGCAAGTCTCGCCTCAGTATAACGCATTGCGGCTGCACCGTCTCCTTCGATCGAACCGAAGTTACCGTGTCCGTCTACAAGGATCATTCCTTTTTTAAATTCCTGTGCCATGACCACCAGTGCGTCATAGATGGAACTGTCTCCGTGCGGGTGATATTTACCCATGGTATCTCCGACGATACGCGCACATTTACGGTACGGTTTGTCATACCGGATCCCCAGTTCGTGCATATCGTAAAGTGTACGTCTCTGTACTGGTTTCAGTCCGTCTCTTACATCCGGCAGGGCTCTGGCAATGATTACGCTCATTGCATAATCGATATATGATTTTTTCATCACGTCCGAATATTCGGTTCTGATGATCTGTGAATCCTGCATTGTATTTCTCCTATCCTATATATCTCTATATATCAAGTTCCGCTTCTGTCGCATTTTCATAAATAAATGAACGTCTTGGCGGTACTTCTGATCCCATCAGCATCTCGGTTACGCTGGATGCCATTCTTGCGTCTTCAATCTCTACCAGTTTCAGAAGTCTGGTTTCCGGGTTGAGGGTTGTCTCCCACAGCTGTTCTGCGTCCATCTCGCCCAGACCTTTGTATCTCTGTAAGGTAAATGGGCCGTCATGCGTCTTTCTGTATTTTTCCAGTGCTTTATCATCATACAGATATTCTTCCTCGCCTTTCTTCGGCATCGCCTTATAAAGAGGCGGCATCGCAATATAGACATGTCCTTCGAAAATCAGTTCCGGCATAAAGCGGTAGAACAACGTCAAAAGCAGTGTCGAGATATGGGCACCGTCCACGTCGGCATCGGCCATGATGATGATCTTGTCATACCGCAGCTTGCTGATATCAAAGTCATTTCCATATCCTTCGGAAAATCCGCAGCCAAATGCATTGATCATCGTCTTGATCTCTGCATTTGCAAGCACCTTGTCAATACTTGCTTTCTCAACATTTAAAATCTTACCACGGATCGGCAGGATTGCCTGAAAATTACGGTCACGCGCCGTCTTTGCAGAACCTCCCGCGGAATCTCCCTCGACGATAAATATCTCACAGATCGACGCGTCCCTGCTCTCACAGT
>OIBA01000967.1_pt1 | contig 9158 bp, 5 predicted proteins | sample 1580931 | NCBI WGS metagenome assembly OIBA01 (sample SAMEA3882548, study PRJEB24775) | human gut metagenome | biome: human-associated habitat; feature: intestine environment; material: feces | place: Netherlands | collected 2009/2010
TTGAAAATGAATTTGTCGACAATGCCGAGCATTTGGCAAAACTTAAAGAAATAGCCGTAGAATGTGGATTTATTGCACCTATATACACAGTTACGGGCTGGAACAGTGCATCGGGTGCGAAAATTCCCGTTGATGAGGTTGTGCCTGTATTCGGCGGTTATTGTGAGGCACCGTGGGAAAATCATATGAACAGACTGTCACCGTCACCGCACTATTTCTTTAACAGAATGAGAAACGATTCCGCAATCGGAACGGACCTTATCGCAAAAACTCAGAGTGACGGCTGGCAGCTGCCGTATGAGCGTTATCCGTTCGCAACGTGTGAGCTTGGCGGCGGTATAGAGGTTACACATCACCGCAGACCGATTATAAAGCCTATGGATATATATGCGGTGTCGCTTGTAAAGCTCGGTGACGGAAACAATCTTGTCGGCTATTATATGTATCACGGCGGTACGAACAAAATAGGCGAACTGTCAACTTTTAACGAAACAAAGGCGACAGGCTATCCGAATGATTATCCGATACTTTCGTATGATTTTCAAGCACCGTTGTCGGAGTACGGAGAGGTCAGAGAACAGTACGGATTGCTTAATATGCTGCATATGTTTGTAAACGATTTCGGCGAAGAATTTGCACCGATGATTGCGGTTGATTCTGCAAATTCGGTGGCGGTAGATGATACAAATTCTTTGCGTTACGGTATGAGAACGAACGGCAAAAGTGGGTTTGTGTTTGTAAATCATTATCAGAGATTGACAGAACTTGCAGATATTGAAAATGCGGTGATAAGTGCGGAAAATGTTGAGTTTCCGCCGATTGACGTAAAGGGTGAAGTGAGTTTCTTTATGCCGTTTAATATGAAAATGGGCGACAGTGTGCTTGAATATGCGACAGCACAGCCGTTATGCAAGTGCGATGATACATATTTCTTTGCAGAAATACCGAATATCAAAGCGGAATACAAATTCAGCAAAGGCAGTGCGAATATTGTTACGGTGCCGTTTGAAAATGCTAAGTATATGCGTAAATTAAACGGAACGGTGTATATTTGCGGCGGTTGTAATTTGTATGAGGAAAACGGACAAATATATTCTGTCGAGGACGGCGAATATATTTGTCAAAAATGGAACGGCAGTGAATTTGAAACGCTTACAATCGTTCAGTCGGCAAAGCAATCAAATGTTGAAATCACAGGTGTGGAAAATGCACCGTTTGAGCCGAAGTATAAAGAAGAATTGTGCATTGGCGGAGAAAGAGAACTGACATGGAAGAAAATAAATGTTGACGGCAGATACGGATTTGCCGAGATTGACTATGTCGGTGACGTGGCGCAGATTTATGCGGATGGTGAACTTGTTGCAGATGATTACTATTACGGTAAGACGTGGCGAGTGCCTTGTAAATTGCTTTACGGCAAAGAATGTTATATGGTAATATCGGAAATGAAAGACGATTTTTATAAGGAATTTTAACAGGAGAGATAAAATGGAAATGACATTACGTTGGTACGGTTCAAAATTTGATACCGTAACGTTAAAGCAAATACGACAAATACCGGGCGTTACGGGCGTTATAACAACGCTTTACGACACCGCACCTGGTGAAGTATGGAGCAGAGAAAGAATTAAAGAAATGAAAGATGAAGTCGAAAAAAGCGGACTTCATGTAAGCGGAATTGAAAGCGTAAATGTTCATGACGCAATTAAAGTCGGAACATCGGACAGAGATAAGTACATAGACAATTATATTGAAACGCTTGAAAATCTCGGAAAAGAGGACATTCATCTTGTGTGCTATAACTTTATGCCCGTGTTCGACTGGACAAGAAGTGAGCTTGCAAGAAAACGTCCAGACGGTTCAACCGTGCTTGCATACAATCAAGATGATATTGATAAAATCGTTCCCGAGAAGATGTTTGAATCTATTTCAAAGGATATGAACGGCACTGTTATGCCGGGTTGGGAACCTGAGAGAATGGAAAAAGTAAAAGAGCTTTTTGAAATGTATAAGGATGTTGACGATGAAAAGCTTTTTGAAAATTTGAAGTATTTTCTTGAAAGAATAATGCCTGTATGTAATAAGTACGATATAAAAATGGCAATTCACCCCGACGACCCTGCTTGGAGCGTTTTCGGTTTGCCGAGAATTATAATTAATAAGCAGAATATACTTCGTATGATGAAAATGGTTGACGATGTGCATAACGGCGTTACTTTCTGTTCGGGGTCGTACGGAACAAACCTTGAAAACGATTTGCCGGATATGATTCGATCATTAAAGGGAAGAATACATTTTGCGCACGTCAGAAATCTTAAATTTAATTCACCGACCGATTTTGAGGAGGCGGCACACTTGTCAGCCGACGGTTCGTTTGATATGTACGAAATAATGAAAGCACTTTACGAAATCGGATTTGACGGTCCTATCCGTCCCGACCACGGAAGAATGATATGGGACGAAGTGGCTATGCCGGGTTACGGACTTTACGACAGAGCGTTGGGTGCGACATATCTAAACGGTTTGTGGGAGGCTATTGAAAAAAGCTCAAAATAACAAAAGTGAGGCTACTATAGCCCCACTTTTATTTTTCTTCGTAGTCATTATTGATAAAAGCTGAAATTTTGTCGATTGTTCTGATTGGTGCGTCTTGTGCGGTACCCCATTCCATATCTTTGTTGCGATAGTCGAATTTAAGTGTGAATTTATGTATGTCCTGCTGTATTCTTGAAAGTTCAGTCTCTTGCTTTTCAAATAGGCAGGCAAGAAATTGAGCTGCTTGTGAGTCTTTTAATGATTTCGGCACTGTATCAACAAGCAATTTCATATGCTTTAAGCATACACCTTTTGATTTATTGAATTTTTCTTTAAACTTTTCGTCATTTGCCCACATATACAAAAGCACATCGGCATATCTTTCCATAGTGTGATTGATTTTGTCACACACAACACAGCCGTCCGATATACCGTCAAGCTTTTCGGAAAGTGCTTTTGAAAAATCAGCCAAGCCTGTTTTCTTAAAAAGACCGCCTTTTTGATTTTTTAAAGCCGACGCGGATTTTTTCAGCGTATCAAGCTTTTTGCGTATTTCCTCTAAATGTGTGTCAAGCACAAGCGACAGTGCAAGTTTGTTTGACATACCGAAAAGCATTGAACAGTGATGGTTGCAAAAGCCTTTTTCGTTTGATTCCATACGAAATTCAGGCTCCATCATTGCCGCACCGAGTGCGTAGTCAAGCGTTTCTTTTTCAAGTTTTTTCTCAAGTTCACAAAGCGGACATTCGCAGTCTGTATCGTAAACTTCATTTACCGGTATTGTATAAATTTGTTCTTTCATAAGTAATAAATCTGCCTTTCAAATATCTATATTGCAGATAAAACCGCTGTGGTTTTGTCTGCAATGTTTTTTGGAGTGTGAGGTGCAACCTCACTGAAAATCATTTCCGGCGACCTGTGCGGCAGAAATGGCTTAAAATCTAAAGTTTCGACTTTGGAGGAACTTTGTGATTTTTTCTCTGAAAACACTCAAAAATTACATCTGCGATGTGATTTTTGGAGCTGTCGGCATTTTGTCGACAGACTCGGTTATATGGTTATTATAACACCTAAAAGACTGCCTTTCAAGGACAAAAACGAAAGTTGTATTCTGCAAATTCAAAAAGGTTATGATTTATTTGTGCAAAACGTCACATTTTTAACGAAAAAGTAACGTATTTCTGATAGTAAATGATAAAAAAATAAAAAAATCATTATAAATTCTTTAAAAAAAACAAAAAATATGTTATAATGCACTTGTCAATAAAATAGAAAACAATGTTACAAAATAACACTGTATAAAATTAAAAAATGTATTGGAGGATTTTTACCATGACAGAAAACAAGACAGTTCTTGCATGGCTTGAAGAAATGAAAGCTATGTGTCAACCTGACAATGTTGTTTGGATTGACGGAAGTGAAGAACAGCTTGAGGCTCTAAGAGCAGAGGCTGTTGCAACAGGTGAAATGATTAAACTAAATCAAGAAAAGCTTCCTGGATGTTACTATCACAGAACAGCTGAAAACGACGTAGCTCGTGTAGAAGACAGAACATTTATCTGTACTCCTACGGAAGAAGAAGCCGGCCCAATCAATAACTGGATGGCTCCTGACGAAATGTATGCAAAGCTAAAGAAACTATATACAGGTTCAATGAAGGGCAGAACAATGTACGTTATCCCTTATTCAATGGGTCCTATAGGTTCACCTTTCTCAAAGATCGGTATTGAGCTTTCAGACAGTATCTATGTTGTACTTAATATGGCTATTATGACAAGAATCGGTCAAAAGGTTCTTGATCAACTTGGAAATGACGAAAACGCTGAATTCATCAAGTGTCTACACGCTAAGAAAGACGTAAATCCTGATGACAGATACATCGTTCAATTCCCACAGGATAACACAATTTGGTCAATCAACTCGGCTTACGGCGGTAACGTTCTTCTTGGTAAGAAGTGCTTCGCTCTAAGAATTGCATCATATCTTGGTAAGAACCAAGGTTGGATGGCTGAGCATATGCTAATTCTTGGTCTTGAAAATCCTCAAGGCGAAGTTAAGTATATCTGTGCTGCATTCCCATCAGCTTGCGGTAAGACAAATCTTGCAATGCTTATCCCACCGGAATACCTAAAGAACCAAGGTTACAAAGTATGGACAGTCGGCGATGATATTTCATGGCTAAACATCGGTCCTGACGGCAGACTATATGCTATCAACCCTGAAGCAGGTTTCTTCGGTGTTGCTCCTGGTACATCAGTAAAGACAAACTTCAATGCTCTTGAATCAACAAAGAAGAATACAATCTTCACAAACGTTGCTCTTAACAATGCAGACAATACAGTTTGGTGGGAAGGTCTTGACAAGAATCCTCCTGTTGATGCAACAGAATGGAAGGGCTCAAAGGTTAACGGTCCTGAATACTCTGCAGCAGGTGCAGTAGGTGTTGTTAGACGTGACCCAATGGCTATGAAACCGTTCGTAGGCTACAATATGGCTACTTACTGGGGTCACTGGCTTGAAATGGGTAAGAAGCTTGGCGACAAAGCTCCGAAAATCTTCCACGTTAACTGGTTCAGAAAAGATGACGAAGGACACTTCATGTGGCCTGGTTTCGGTGACAATATGCGTGTACTTCTTTGGATTCTTAACAGATGTGCAGGTAAGGTTGACGCTGTTGAAAGCGAAATCGGTTACCTACCAAAGCCTGAAGATATCGACCTAACAGGTCTTGAAGACGAAAATGTTGATATTAAGGGTCTTCTTACAATCGATAAGCAGGTATGGCTTGAAGACGTTGCAAATATCGAAGAATATTTTGCACAGTTCGGCGATTTACTTCCACAGGAAATGGCTGACGAACTTGCTAAGTTAAAGGCTAACCTTTCTAAGTAATTTTAATTACAGTGTATTAAGAATTTAAAAGCAGACAAAATCTTTATGGTTTTGTCTGCTTTTTTTGTTGACATTTATAGACACATAGGTTAAAATGTAAGTGTATAATATATACAGATTATCTATAGAAAAGAGGAGAAAATATGAAGAAAAAAGGTGTAATTATCGGTGTTATAATAGCGGTAATCGTAATTATAGCGGTAAGCATTATAGGAAGTTACAACGGACTTATAAGTTTAGAAGAATCGGCCAACACGGCATATGCCGATATACAGGTTCAACTTCAAAGACGTATGGATCTTGTACCGAACCTTGTTAATACTGTAAAGGGATATGCGGCACATGAAACGGAAGTGTTCACTGCGGTTTCGGACGCTCGTGCAAAACTTGCCGGTGCGGGAACAGTTGAGGAGGCAAGTGAGGCAAATGAAGAACTTTCATCGGCACTTAGCAGATTGATTGCAATTTCGGAATCATATCCGGAATTAAAGTCAAACGAAAACTTCTTGTCACTTCAAGATGAACTTGCAGGTACGGAAAATCGCATAGGTGTTGCAAGAAAGGATTATAATGACGCCGTTCAAAAATATAACGTAAAAATACGTTCATTCCCTACAAACATATTTGCAAATATGCTTGGTTTTGAAAAGAAACAACAGTTTGGGGCAGACAGTGCGGCACAATCTGCTCCTTCTGTAAGTTTTGATTGATATGAGTAGGGGGAAGATACGTTTCGCGGCATTAATTTCCGCAATATTTGTTTTATTTATAAATATTTGTGCGTTTGCGAAGGTTGATATACCAAATCATACGGATAGATTTTTTATAAATGACTATGCGAATGTTATTGACAGTGAAACAGAGGATTATATATTTGAAAAAGGTAAGGCGTACAATGCTAACGGCGGACCGCAAGTTGTTGTTTTGACAATGGAAAGTATAGACGGAAACGACCTTGAAGACTTTTCGATTGAAACGGCGAGAAAATGGGGAATTGGCGATAAAGACGCGGATAACGGAGTTCTTATTCTCCTTGTTATGGATAGTCGTGACATTCGTATCGAAGTCGGTTACGGACTTGAGGGCGTTTTAAATGACGGTAAGTGCGGTCGATTTATCAGAAATGCAACAGATTCTTTGTCGGCAGGTGATTACAGCGAGGGTATTAAGCAGATTTATGATTCGGTAATCGGCGAACTCGAAGACCCGACACCCGATGAAGAAGATGATGATGACACTATGGTTGAAATAATGACATATGTAGTGTTTTTCATAGTTTTAGCAATTGTGGTATTTATCACTAATATCAAAGGACGTGGCGGACATGGCGGCTATCGTAGCGGCGGCGGTTACTATGGCGGCGGATTTTCCGGCGGAAGCAGCAGCGGAGGAGGCGGATTCTCCGGCGGCGGCGGAAGTTTCGGCGGCGGCGGTGCCAGCGGTAAATTTTAATATTGAATCAGATGTCGAGAAATTAGTTCGGATTTTGTGAAAATGAACTCGTCGGCGTACGTTGGTACGTTAGAGTTTATTTTCGCAAAAAGTGCACAGGCAAGCCGTATATCGAAGATAGGCTTGCCTGTTATTTGTTATAGCTATAAATTAAGTTGTAAATATAAAAAAATAATGTTTTGCACGCTCCGGACAATTTGTCGACAGTCTGAAAGGGTATTAATATAACACCCTTTTGTGTTAATTAAAAAATCAAAAAATTTTTTTAATTTAATGCAACCTTTTGGTGTGCTGAAAAGTATTATATATGAAAGGAAAAATAATCCGATAAATTTAAAAAGGAGGAAAAAGTTATGAAAAAATTATTAGCGGTAGCGTCAGCGTTGGCTCTTACTGTATCGGCAGTATCACCGGCAGTTTTAGCCGCTGAAACGTTAGCCACACAGCAAACAGAAACATCTGCAAGAGAGAATATGCAGAAAATATTGGAAAGCGTTAAACAGAGAGTTGAAATTCCGAGTGAGTGCAGTGAATTTTCGAGCAGAACAGAGGAACAGTACGGCGAAAAAGTTTATAACTTTACATGGAATGAAAAAGACGGAAACAAGAGTGTTAATATAACTTGTACGGCAGACGGAGTTATAACCAACTATTCAATTCACGGTTTTAAATCTGATGATAAAAATAACACACCGAATTTACCGAAAATTAGCGAAAGTGATGCAAAAAAGACGGCGGAAAACTTCTTAAAACAAATTAATCCCGATTTTCCGTATGAAATAAAAATTTATGGAAGCAACGGCAGTATTTTTGGTAACGGATATACATTCTATATTAAAACGTATGTAAACGGTGTATTGTTCACGAACGGAAACGGCTCGGTTAATATTGACGGTACAGACGGATATGTAATGGGTTTTGATTTGGGCTATGTACAAGCGGATTTCCCGTCAATCAATAATGCGATAAGCGTTGATGAGGCAAAAAAAGCGTACAGTGATAAACTCGGACTTGAGTTGGTTTACCGTACATATGTTGACGAGGACGGTAACACGGTAGCTTATCCTGTATACACACAGGAATACGACTACGACAAATACATTAATGCACTTACGGGTGATGCGGTTGATGTTGCAAATTACAGATATTTCATCGGCAACAAATCTGAAAGTGCAAGTGATGCTGCAGCAGACGGCGGACTTACCGAACAGGAAATAAAAGAACTTGACAATATAGACGGACTTATTTCAAAAAACGCTTTGGAAAATAAATTAAAGTCGAACAAGCTTTTGTCAATTCCTAAGAATATAAATACAGACAGCATTTCTTTATATAAAAATTATGACGATGAATATACATATTCTGTATCAATGTCAAATGACAAGTGCAATATATATACGTCTGTTGATGCTAAAACAGGTGAAATAAAGTATTATTCACGTTGGGGAGAAGATGACAGTGAGGTAAAAAATGATGATGATTCGGCTTTAAAGACACTTGCAGGCGATAAGGCAAAAGAATACAAATATGATGAAAATTCACATCAGTATATCAGATATGTAAACGGTATTAAGGTAACAGGCGACTATGCCAAAGTGACAACAAACAACGGCATACTTACTGATTTTAGTATGAATTATACAGACGCAGAATTTCCGTCAATCGAAAATGCAATGAGCAAGGAAGATGCTGAAAATATTTTGTTTGACGCAAAGGATTACAGCATTGTATATATGCAGAATTATACTGACAACACAAGAGAAATTATCCCTGTATACACAATAGATACAGAAAATATCAATCCGTTTACAGGTAAGTTTGTTGACTATCAAAACAAAGAAATTACGGAGGATGCAAGCAGTAAACTTGAATATTCGGATATAGACGGTCACTATGCCGAAAAGTATATCAAAGAGCTTGCTTATTACGGAATAGGTTTTGAGGGCGGCGAATTTAAACCTGACGAAAAGATTACTCAAAAGGATTTTCTTGCACTTTTGATGAGCATAAACGGTAACGATATAATCGTATTGAAAAATAATTTGGAACAGGCAAATTGGGTGTACAGAAATTCAGCACAAAACAGTATTATTTCAGAAGATGAACGCGATGATGATGCGGAAGTAACTCGTGAGGAGGCTGCTGTGTATATGATTCGTGCAATCGGTGCTGAAAATTACGCGAAATATAACGATATTTACGTTACACCGTTCAATGATGTTACGGAAAATAAGGGATATATCGCATTGCTTTCGGCTATGGGCGTGTTAAGCGGTGAC
>OIBA01000968.1_pt1 | contig 9147 bp, 9 predicted proteins | sample 1580931 | NCBI WGS metagenome assembly OIBA01 (sample SAMEA3882548, study PRJEB24775) | human gut metagenome | biome: human-associated habitat; feature: intestine environment; material: feces | place: Netherlands | collected 2009/2010
GCAGTGTCGTTGGTTCGAGTCCAACAGGGGGAGTTTTTTTATGCCTGTAAACAAGGAATTGTTTACAGGCACTTTTTATATGTTTGTATAAATATCCGTTATATATATCGTAATATTTGACCGAATCAAGTAATCCCCTATAGAATGTTTTCTGATAACAGACTGGAAACTATTTCGAAATCATGCTAGAATGAAATTGGTTTGGTTAAGAAAGAATAATTTATGAGAAAGAAGCAGAAAAATGGAATTATTTGATATCATAGATGAAAACGGAAATCCCACTGGAAAGATCGTAGAACGGAGTATTGCTCACGCAGAAGGAATCCCTCATCGTACTGCTCATATCTGGATCATCCGTCGGAGGAATGAAAAAACAGAGATCCTTCTTCAGAAAAGATCCAGAAACAAGGACTCCTTTCCTGGAAAATTTGATACTTCATCTGCAGGTCACATACAGGCGGGAGATGAACCAATGGAATCGGCATTACGGGAACTGAAAGAAGAACTGGGAATCCATGCGGAATCAGCTGATCTGCAGTTTGCAGGAAAATTCCCCATATCTTTTGCCAGAGAATTTCATGGAAAAATATTCCGGGATGAAGAAATCGCTTTTGTTTATATTTACGATCACCCTGTAGAGATCGATCATCTTACACTTCAAAAGGAAGAAGTAGAAGAGGTACAGTGGTTTGATCTGGAAGAAACGTATCAGCAATGCAGTCAGCACAGAGATAAATTCTGTGTTCCGCTGGGAGGTCTGCAGCTTGTACGTCAATTTATAAAAAGTAACGGCAATACAATAAAGGAGTGAAAGATCATGAGAAAAGATTTCGGAGCAAAGCCTTACACTTATCCACAGCCGGTATTAATGATCGCTACATATGGTGAGGATGGAAAACCGGATGTTATGAATGCAGCCTGGGGAGGAATCAGCGATGATAAGGAAATTTCCATCTGTGTCAGTGAAAATCATAAAACAACTGAAAACATCCTGAAAAAAGGCGCTTTTACAGTAAGTATGGCAGATGTGGAGCATATGACAGCCTGCGACTATGTAGGAATTGTTTCCGGAAACAAAGAGCCGGATAAATTTGTAAAAGCCGGATTTACAGCAGAAAAATCTGAAAAAGTAGATGCACCTATTATCAAAGAGCTTCCAATCTGTATAGAATGTAAGCTGAAAAGCTATGATAAAGACACCTGCCGGCTGATCGGTGAGATCGTAAATGTCAGCGTGGATGAGAGCGTTCTGGATGAAAATGGAAACGTAGATGTTGCAAAAGCAGCACCGATCACTTTTGATCCGTTCAACAATGCATATATCCGTCTTGGCGAAAAAGTCGGCGATGCTTTTAAAGCCGGAACGGCACTGAAATAAATAATATCTACTGAAATACAGAAAGTCTCTTTCACAGGTACAGATAAAAAATTATCTTCTGGAAGAGACTTTCTATTTGTTATAAATATTCTTTAATTCAGAACTCCTAATTCTTTAAAGGCCTGAAAAATCCCGTCCTGATCATTACTCTTTGTTACAAAAGAGAAATGTTTTTGCAGCTCAGAAGGTGCATTTCCCATCAAAACTCCACATCCTACTGCCTCCAGCATTTCCAGATCATTATAATTATCTCCGAATGCAATAGTACTGGTAAGAGGGATTTTTCGAAGATCACAAAGATATTTTACAGCTTCCGCTTTGTTTATGCCGCCAGCCATGATCTCCAGAAGAGAATCGGAAGATCTTGCAATAGATAATTCCGGAAAATATTTGCGAAGAAGTGTTTCTGACGGTGACATATATTCAGAATCGCACATACACAGGATTTTATCTACCATAAGCGTATCTGAGAGAGACTGAAGGGATCCCTCTATAGAGGTAGTTTCCACAACCGTTTCTTCATGGATCACATGAGGGTCTGTCCGGTCTTTTACGATCCAGTCTTCTGAGGTAAAAACATTCCAGGTCACGTGAGGACATTTTTTTTCGATCACATCAATGATTTTGGAAGCGTCGGAAATGCTTATTCCTTTTTCGTAAAGGATATTTTGATCTTCATCCAGGATTAGTGCACCACTGAATGCAATGGTACAACAATGGAAATCATTTTTTTTAATAATAGGACGGATGCCGGAAGGGCTTCGTGCTGAAGAAATAGTAAACAGAACGCCCTGATCTGTCAAAGTATGAATGGCGGAACTAGTCAGCGGAGATACCACATGTTCTGAGGTTAGTAAAGTGCCGTCAATATCGCTGAAAACAGCCTGTGGCTTAAATGAAGATAATGGTTTCATATTCGAGATCCTTTCTGTAAAAGATGAGTATAGGTGTTTCTGTATATAAAATAGCACATAAATAACAAAATAAAAATATATCCAGATTTCATTATGACAAAGCTTTTTTTGGAGCCAGTGCAGTAGATGCCTCTTTTGGAGCATCGGCCACTAGAGAGATCGAAGCAGCTGTGAAACGCTGCGTGTATGCCAATGCAGAGGAAAGCTATCTTCTGGCGGACCATACCAAGTTTGGCAAAAAAAATCTCATAAAATATAATGATGTCAGTGAGTACCAGTTGATCTTTACCGATGAAGAATTGGAAACAGAGCAGAAAAATAAAGTGATCCGACAGGGTGGAAGATTTTGTGAATAGCAAAAATACAGAAATCTGTTGACAGAAGATAAATCTGCAGATTATATATAAATATAACAGATTCACGAAAAAGCCTCGGATTATTCAGAAAATTCATGCTTGTAGGTGAATATAGGATATGATAACATAAAAAATATCATTTTTGTAAAAACGCAAAAAAAGGAGGTGCTGACATGCGCTCAATGAGAAAAAATGCATACAGGAGAGCTATATCTTCCTAATGATGATGAGATCATCCAGGATCAGATCAAAAAGCTGGATCGACTTTATGATTTCAATATGACACGTCCCACACAGTTGGATAAAAGAAATGCTGAAAGAGATACTACACTATGATATAAGAGTGGAAGGAATGTCCGGCTTTTGAAAAATCAAAAAGAAGCAGGTTGATAGGAACAGGAATGGATGAGGACCTGTCTGATGCTGAAAGAAAAGAGGATAAATTATGGGAATGAATGAAACACCGTCAGCAGACCGTGTACATATCGGTTTTTTTGGCAGAAGAAATGCAGGAAAATCCAGTATCGTAAATAAGGTGACAGGCCAGGAACTGGCTGTGGTATCCGATGTAAAGGGAACTACTACAGATCCGGTAAGTAAGGCCATGGAACTACTTCCTATGGGCCCGGTGGTGATCATAGATACACCAGGTATTGATGATGAAGGACATCTTGGAGAACTTCGCGTCCGCAAGGCGAAACAGGTGTTGAACAGAGTGGATGTAGCAGTTCTTGTAGTAGATGCCACTGTGGGAAAAACCAGTGTGGATGAAGAATTGATCCATATTTTTAAAGAGAAGGAGATTCCATATCTGGTTGTTTATAACAAGGCAGATCTGCTGAAAACAAAAGATGGGAACCGGCTTTCTTCAGATAATAACTTAAACCGGAATACCCATGCGGGTGCGGTCAAAGAGAGTAGTGTCAGCCAGAAACAGGATCATGAAAACCAGAACACAGAGCAATCTATTTATGCCAGCGCCGCCACCGGTCAGAATATCTACGAATTGAAAGAAAAGATCGCTTCGCTGGCAGTAACGGATGAACTGAAATTGCGTCTGGTAGGGGATCTCCTTGAACCATCAGATTTTGCGATTCTTGTAGTTCCCATAGATAAAGCTGCACCAAAAGGGCGTCTGATCCTTCCGCAGCAGCAGACGATCCGTGATGTGCTGGAAGCCGGAGCAGCAGCTATCGTGATCAAAGAGGATGAGCTTTCCAATACACTGGAAACCCTGGGGAAAAAACCAAAGCTTGTGATCACAGACAGCCAGGTCTTTGCCAGAGTCAGTGAAGAAACTCCAGAAGACATCTGGCTTACTTCATTCTCTATTCTGTTTGCCAGATTTAAAGGAAATCTAAAGACAGTGGCAGCTGGGGCAGCAGCACTGGACCGGCTGAAAGACGGTGACAAGATCCTGATCTCAGAGGGATGTACCCACCACAGGCAGTGTGATGATATCGGAACAGTCAAGCTTCCACGCTGGATCCGTAATTATACGGGGAAAGAGCTGGAATTTGAGTATTCCTCCGGAAGAGATTTCCCGGAGGATGTGACGAAGTACAGTCTGATCGTGCATTGTGGCGGATGTATGCTTAATGAGAGAGAAATGCGTTACCGTCAGAAATGTGCATTGGATCAGGAGATTCCTATCACTAATTACGGAATTGCCATTGCCTACATGCAGGGAATCCTGAAACGTTGTGTGGAAATGTTCCCGGATGTGAGGAAAGAACTGGAACAGTAATTTTTTTCAGGTGTTTACATTTTTTCCGAAAAATGATATAGTAGCGATTGTTCATTTTATAAATTTGCAAAAGGTGACGATAAGGAGTTGCAGATACAATGATCGATCAGACACTTTCACAGGCCCTGCAGAAAGAAATTCCAATACTTACAGCTCAGATCCGAAGTCTCTATGCAGAATTTGATAAAAAATTTCATCTTAACGGAGCAAAGATCCCTATAACTTTTGGCATGGAGCCGGATCTGCTGGGATCTTATACAAGAGGCAGCTGCCACGAAAAAGAGCATTTCCATTTTTCTCTGCTGTTTATCGGCTATGCGGTAAAAAATCCTCTGAAAAAAGAAGACCGACTGGATCTTTACAAACATGAATATGCCCACTATATGCAGTATAATTTTCACATTCCCTCAGAGTATCAGTGGCAGCACGGAACCCACGGAAGCGCCTGGAAATACTGCTGTTCCCTGACTGGTGCGGCACCAACGCCATATTATAAGGCAGGGGAAGCTCTGATGAAACACAACTATGAGAAAAAACTCCGAAGCCCGATCCATGACCGTACTGTAACGGTGCGGGATACTTACAGAAGAGAGCAGCAGCACAGGAATACTCAGAACAGTATTGTACGCTATGAGATCGGAGAGGATGTCAGTCATCCGAAATTCGGAACCGGAAATATTGAGCATGTAGAGCAGCTTCCGGGTTCTGTAAGGCTTCACATCCGTTTTGGAGAAGAACTGAAAGTGATCGATCAGAAATGGCTTCTTCGGACAAAATATAAAAAGATCTGAATATAGTTTTATAAAAATAGACATCATCCTGGATATCAAAATAGATATCATATGGAGATGTTTATTTTTTTTTATATCATTGATACAGTATAAAAAAATTCTCCGGTACAGAAAATCTGTGTTCCGGAGAACTTTAAGTCAGGCGGATATTTGCGATTCGCATTTAGCCAGTTGCCTGATTCGGTTAAAATCAGCTTATATTATTCAGAAACCTTCACAAACTGGCTGTTATAAAGATTCTGATAGAATCCGCCTTTTGCCATAAGCTCTTCATGGCTTCCCTGTTCGATGATGCTTCCGTCTTTCATGACAAGAATCTCATCTGCATTGCGGATGGTAGAAAGACGGTGTGCAACGATAAAGCTTGTTCGCCCCTGCATCATCCGGTCAAAGGCCTCCTGGATCAGCATTTCTGTTCGGGTATCAATACTGGAGGTTGCCTCGTCAAGGATCAGCATTGGCGGCAGACACAGCATGACACGGGTGATGCAGAGAAGCTGCTTTTGTCCTTGACTTAAGCTGTCTTCATAAAGAATGGTATCCAGGCCATTTGGAAGACGGCGGATAAATTCCCAGCTGTGGGACATTTTAGCTGCCTGGATCACGTCCTCATCAGAAGAATCCGGCTTTCCGATACAGATGTTGTCACGGACAGTTCCATGCTTGATCCAGGTATCCTGGAGAACCATGCCATAGCTTCCGCGGAGGGCATGTCTGGAAACATCGGTGATGGGGGTTCCGTCCACGGAAATACTTCCACCGGTGACGTCATAGAACCGCATCAGCAAGTTGATAAAAGTTGTCTTGCCACAACCGGTAGGGCCTACGATGGCAATACGTCTGCCTGGTTCTGTATGAAGATTAAAGTTTTTAATGAGAGGTTTGTCCGCTTCGTAGCGGAAGGAAACATTCTGGATATCCACTGCACCTTTTACATCGACAAGAGTTCCGGACGGATCCGGGCTTTCTGGCTCTTCCTCCAGAAGATCAAAGATCCTGGTAGCGCATGCCAGAGCGTTCTGAAGCTCTGTGATCACGGAGCTGATATCGTTGAAGGGCTTCATATACTGGTTTGCATAAGCCAGCAGTACGGAAAGTCCACCGACAGTCAGATGACCGCCCGGGATCAGAAAGGCACCTGCAAGAGCTACACCTGCGTAAATGATGTTGTTGACACATCGTGTGGACGGGTTGGTGAGGCTGCTGTAAAAAACAGCCTTCTGGCTGGCATCACGGAGTTCTTCATTGATCGCAGCAAAACGTTCGGAAGAACGATTTTCGTAACCAAAGGCCTGAACCACTTTTTGATTTCCGATCATTTCCTCGATCAGTGCAGTCTGACGTCCACGGGCATCACTCTGCGCACGGAACATCTGGAAGGAATGGGAGGAGATGAATTTCGCCACAAAAAAGCTTACAGGTGTCAGGACAATGATCATCAGAGTGATCCACACATTTTTGGAGAACATGAAGAGCAGGGTTCCGATGATGGTGATGACACCGGAAAACAGCTGTGTAAATCCAAGGAGCATACCATCGGAAAGAATATCCGTATCTGCGATGACACGGCTGATGATATCACCGGTGCTGTGTCCGTCCAGGTAGGACAGAGGAAGCTTCTGGATATGGCGGATGGATCTTGCACGGATATCCTGTACTGTGCGGTAGGTCATACGGTTGTTGATGACACTCATGATCCAGGTGGCAATGCCGGAAAATACGATCATGACAAGAATACGGGAAAGATAGAATCCCATTCTTGTAAAATCAACTTCGTGGGCAGCAACGACCTCATCAATGGCATAACCAAAAAGTACGGGAACATACAGCTGCAAAATTACAGTGACTGCTGCCAGGATCACACTTAATACGAGAAGAAAACGGTATTTTCCAATGAAACGTAGTACCTTGAAAAAGGTTGCCATGCTGTTTTTGCTTTTGGCGGTTGTATCTGTTTTACTCATGCCAGGACCTCCTTTCCAGTCGCTTTTTCATATTTGGTACGCTCTTCCGGGAACTGTGAGAAAAAGATCTCACGGTAGGTTTTACAAGTAGAGATCAGCTCCTGATGGGTTCCTTTTCCGGCAAGCTGACCGTCATCCAGTACCAGGATCAGATCGGCCTGGCGGATGCTGGCGGCTCTCTGGGATACCAGGAGGGTGGTTGTTTTTCCACCAAGCTGGTGAAGGGATTTCCGAAGTGCCGCATCTGTGGCAAAGTCAAGAGCACTGGCACTGTCATCCAGGATCAGGATTTCAGGTTTTTTTACCAGGGCACGGGCAATGGTAAGTCTTTGTTTCTGGCCGCCGGAAAGGTTTTTACCGTTCTGTTCCAGCATAAAATCAAGCTGTCCCGGTTTACCCTCTACTACCTCTTTTCCCTGTGCTGTGGTAAGTGCCTGCCACAGATCCTCGTCAGAGGCATCTTCCCGGCCCCATTTCAGATTGTCTCGGATAGAGCCTTTGAAAAGAGCTGCCTTCTGTGGAACAACGCCGATTCTGGAGCGGAGATCACTTCTGGTGTAATTTTCAATATTCTGACCATCCAGCAGAACAGTTCCTTTGCTGGCATCATAGAATCTGGAGATCAGATTTACCAGAGTGGTTTTTCCGCTTCCTGTACCACCGATAATACCTACGGTCTGTCCCTTTTTTACAGAAAAACTGATATGGGAAAGACTAGGGGCACCGGCTTTGCTGTACTCAAAGGTTACGTCATTGAATACGATGGCATTTTCAGAAAGTGATGCATCAGCAGTTGCTGTTGCAAGGTCCTTCGATATCTGAGCAGAATATGTGGAGGAAGAGGGGTAATCCATAGTAGATTTCACTTTCAGGATATCTGCCACACGTCCTGCGCAGGCTGCAGATTTGTTCAGGGTGATGATCAGGGAGGCAAGCTTGATCAGTTCCACGATCATCTGAGCCATATAGTTATAAAGGGCAACAACCTGTCCCTGCTGCATACCGCCAAGATTTACTTCTACTCCTGCTTTCTGGATCAGAATAACAGTAGCAATATTGATCAGTACATAAGTGACCGGATTTAACAAAGCGGAAAGCTTTCCTACAAAGAGATTTAACTTTGTCAGCTCCTGATTGCGGGTATCAAATTCTGCAACTGCCTCTTTTTCGCGGCAGAATGCACGGATAACGCGGACGCCTGTAAGGTTTTCTCTGGTCAGTCCGGTTACTGTGTCCAGTTTTCCCTGTACCTTTTTAAACAGAGGAATACTGAAAAACATAATGACAAAGACAACCAGAAACAGAAACGGGATCGCAACAGCAAAAACCAGAGCACATTTAAAATCAATGGTAAATGCCATGACCATGGATCCAAGTACGATAAACGGACTTCGAAGAAGAAGACGAAGCCCCATGTTCAGTCCGTTCTGGACCTGATTGATATCGTCGGTAAGTCTTGTGATCAGGGTGTCTGTTCCCAGGGTATCCAGCTCTGTAAAAGACAGATGCTGTACATGGTCATAAACTGCCTGTCTTAATTTAGTGGCAAAGCCCACGCTGGCTTTGGCTGCAAAGAACTGAGCTGTAATGCTGCTGGCAAGACCAAGAGCTGCCATTAAAATAAGAATAAAAAATCTCTGGACAATGTATTTGTTGTCATGGTTTGCAATACCTACATCAATGATCTGTGCAATGACGATAGGCACGATCAGGTCAAATACAACCTCCAGAAATTTAAAAAATGGCGCCAGGATGCTTTCTTTTTTGTAGTTTTTTAAATAAACTGCCAATGAACGCATTTTAAAAATTCCTTCCTTTCGTAAAAAATCTTTCCTATATTATTTCTTCCTTTTTTTGAAAAATAATACATTCAAAAGTGTATCATTTGAGACTTTTTTGTCAAGAAGAATGTGCAAAAACAGCTGAACTTTGGAGAAAATTCGTTACTGTTCACTCCGTTCACAGTAACTTAGCCAAAATTCATTCCAGATTGCCTG
>OIBA01000979.1_pt1 | contig 9045 bp, 10 predicted proteins | sample 1580931 | NCBI WGS metagenome assembly OIBA01 (sample SAMEA3882548, study PRJEB24775) | human gut metagenome | biome: human-associated habitat; feature: intestine environment; material: feces | place: Netherlands | collected 2009/2010
CCCGCCTCTGCGGTGGCCAAGCGCCTGTCTCAGAAGTATTCGCGCCGCAAGCGCGATGTCTATGCCATGGTGCTCAATATGCAATAGATGGAGGATATCCAGCCCTTGCGCTAGAATCATCCCCTGTATGCAACGTTTTTCTGGAGGACAAACCGCATGGATCAAAGCAAGCCTTCGTTCTTTATCACGACGCCCATCTACTACGTCAACGCCGATCCGCACCTGGGCACGGCTTATTCCACCATCATCGCCGACGTTCAGGCTCGCTATCGCCGCTCCGCCGGCTATAACGTCAAGTTCCTGACCGGTATGGACGAGCACGGCGAGAAGGTCGCCGAGGCCGCAGCCAAGCACAACATGACGCCGCAGGAGTGGACCGACAGCCAGGCCCCGCACTTCAAGGAGCTTTGGAGCAAACTCGAGATCTCCAACGACGACTTCATCCGCACCACCGAGCCGCGCCAGCATCATGCCGTGCAGTACCTGTGGGAGCGCATGAAGGAGTCCGGTTACCTGTATAAGGGCAGCTACGACGGCTGGTATTGCGTGCCTGACGAGACCTACTTCACCGATACCCAGGTCCAGAAGGGCGACGAGGAGTACGGCAGCGTCGGCCAGCACCTGTGCCCCGACTGCCACCGTCCGCTTGAGCGCGTGCAGGAGGAGTCCTACTTCTTTAAGCTTTCCGCCTTCCAGGACAAGCTGCTCAAGCTTTATGACGAGTACCCCGACTTTGTCGAGCCCGCGTTTCGCATGAACGAGGTGCGCAGCTTTGTCGAGGGCGGCCTTAACGACCTTTCCGTGAGCCGCACGAGCTTTGACTGGGGCATTCAGGTCCCGTTTGACGAGGGTCACGTGACCTACGTGTGGTTCGATGCGCTGCTCAACTATATGACGGCCGTCGGCTACGGTGTCGACACCGACGAGGCGCGTGCCGAGCTGGCCTATCGCTGGCCCGCGCAGTTCCACATCGTGGGTAAGGACATCATCCGCTTCCACTGCGTCATTTGGCCCGCCATGCTCATGGCCATCGGCGAGGCCCTGCCCGAGCATGTCTTTGCCCACGGCTTCCTGACCGTGCGCAATGCCGAGACCGGCAAGGCCGAGAAGATGTCCAAGAGCCGTGGCAACGCTATCGCTCCGCAGGACGTTATCGACATGTTGGGCGTTGAGGGCTATCGCTACTACTTTATGACCGACGTCGTCCCCGGCACCGACGGCGCCATCAGCTTCGATCGCATGGAGCAGGTCTACAACGCCGACCTGGCCAACAGCTGGGGCAACCTTATCTCGCGTTCGCTCAACATGAGCGGCAAGTACTTTGACGGTTGCGCGCCCGCCAAGCCCGCGTCGTTCGACGCGTTCGACAACCCGCTGGCAAAGATCGCCGATGGTCTGGTCGAGCGCTATATGGCCAAGATGGACGTGCTCGATTACGGTGGAGCTAAAGACGAGGTCATGGAGCTCATCCACGCCGCTAACCACTACATCGAGGACTCTGAGCCTTGGGCGCTTGCCAAGGACGAGGCCAAGGCTGACGAGCTGGCATTTGTGATCTACAACCTGCTCGAGGCCATCCGCATCGCCGCTCACCTGCTGATGCCGCTCATGCCTCAGACCTCTGCCGAGGCCCTGCGCCGCCTGTCCTGCGAGGACGAGGCCGCGAGCGACGACCTCAAGGGCATTTGCGCTTGGGGCTTGCTTGCCGGTGGTCAGCCCGTCGAGAAGGGCGAGCCGCTGTTCCCGCGTCTGGGCTAAGACGCCGCGCGCCATATCGGCAATTCGCTGTTTAGATGTAAGGGCATGGCCGCAACGGTCCATGCCCTTTTGTTTCAAGACGCCGCCACCATGCTGAGGAGGCAACTATGACAACTTCGCCTTTGGCAAACCCCACGGCAACAAGGGAGCTGCTGGAGGAGTTTGGCCTTGCGACCAAGCATCGCCTGGGCCAGAACTTCCTGATCGACAACCATGTAATTGAGCGCATTTGCGAGCTTTCCGAGCTTGCGGGCGATGAGCGCGTGCTCGAGGTTGGCCCGGGCGTTGGTACGCTTACGCTTGCGCTGCTGCAGGAGGCGGCGTGTGTCACGTCGATCGAGGCTGATCCCGAGCTCGAGCCGGTGCTCGATGCCCACGCCGCCGACTATGCCAACTTCCGCTTTATCATGGGCGACGCGCTCAAGGTGACGCCGAGGCAAATTGAGCAGGCTGCGGGCGGTGAGCCAACGGTATTTGTTGCGAACCTGCCCTATAACGTGGCGGCGACGATCATCCTGCAGTTCTTCCAGACGATGCCCGCGCTCAAGCGCGCCGTCGTCATGGTTCAAAAGGAGGTTGCCGATCGCATTGCCGCAACGCCGGGCAACAAGACCTATGGCGGCTATACGGCAAAGCTCGGCCTGTATGCGCAGGTGACGGGTCGTTTTGAGGTGCCGCCGCGCTGCTTTATGCCGGCGCCGCATGTGGACTCGGCCGTCGTGCGCATCGACCGTGTTGACGGCGTGGTGCCCGAGGGGCTCGATCGCGAGTTTGTGGCTCGCGTGATTGACGCCGCATTTGCTCAGCGTCGCAAGACCATCCGTAATTCCATGAGCGCCAATGGTTTTGCCAAGGACGTGCTCGATGCCGCCTTTGTGGCTTGCGATATCGCGCCCACCACGCGCGCCGAGACGCTTGACGTTGCCGACTTTATCCGTCTGGCCCAGGAGCTAATCCATGATGCCTGATGCCGAACGTGTGACGTTTACCAAGAAAAGGAAGACGGTTGCTTGTCCCGTGCCCTTGGCACCGCTTGCCGACACGCATGCGCATCTGCTTTCGTTTTGGGGCAAGGAGGTGCCCGAGACGCTCCTGCGCGCCAAGGCTGCGGGCGTCGACCTGTTGGTGACGATGTTCGACCCCATCGCTGACAAACGCAGCGTGACGGACTATAGCGACTGGCTGGTGCGCGAAATTCTGCCGATGCGGGATATTCCGCAGATCAAGTATCTCGCCGGCGTGCACCCCTATGGCGCGCCGGACTATACCGACGACATTCACGCGCAGGTCGTTGCCGCGCTCGATGACCCTTTGTGCGCCGGTATCGGCGAAATTGGCCTGGACTACCATATGGACTATGACGACGATGTCGCGCCGGCGCCTCATGACGTGCAGATTGATTGCATGGCGCGTCAGCTCGAAGTTGCCGTGCACCGCAATGTGCCGGTGGAGCTGCACCTGCGGCACGAGGACTCGGATGGGGAGCGCACCTCGCATATGGATGCGTACAACGTGCTGCGCGAGGTGGGTGTGCCTCAGGCCGGTTGCGTGCTGCACTGCTTTGGCGAGGATCGAGCCACGATGGAGCGCTTTGTGGGTTTGGGCTGCTATATCGCCTATGGCGGCGCGGCCACCTTTAAGCGTAACGACGATGTGCGCGAGGCGTTTGCGGCGACTCCGCTCGATCGCATTTTGTTCGAGACGGATTGCCCGTATATGGCGCCGGAGCCCATTCGTGGTCTTGAGTGCGAGCCGGCAATGATTTCTATCACGGCAAACATGCTGGTCAATGACCGCGTCGATCGTACCGGTGAGAATGCTGAGGCGATTGCGCAGGCCGCTTGGGAAAATGCCTGCAAACTTTTTCAAAAATAGTTCTTGCGTTCGCGGTGGCGCTCCGTTATTCTAATTTCTGCACGCGGGCGTGGCGGAATTGGCAGACGCGTACGGTTCAGGTCCGTATGGGGGCAACCCCATGAAGGTTCAAGTCCTTTCGCCCGCACCATTAAATGAAAGAGCTCCCAGCAATGGGAGCTTTTTTGTTATGGGCCGTTTTGGCAGATTTGACATATCGATTTCGCGCGGTAGATGTCCCTGTGGTCAAAAAGTGGCAAATATGAGTACTGACATGAAAATAGAGACATTTCATGAAGCTATTTTTGCTCATTTTGCGCAACAGATGTACGCTAATTTGGCTCAACCTTGAGACAAAATGAAGTAATTTCGATAGACCTCGGGTTCAACGAGGCGATTTTGACCCAAATACGCTGTTACTAAACTGGTAACAGTACTCATATTTGGCCTTTTTTGACCACGGGTCCTCTTGTTGGTGTCACACAGCTGCTTCGTGCGGGTATCCTAATGCCAACGTGTGCCTATCAGAGGAGAGACCATGCTGTTGTCCGGTATCATTGCCGCCCTTACGAGCCTTCTGCTTCCCATCATCATTTTGTTGCTACTGCTTCCCAACGCCTGCTATGTCGTTGAACAGCAGCATGCTGTAATCATTGAGCGCTTGGGCAAGTTCAACCGCATCGTCAACGCGGGTTTCCACATGAAGGTGCCCGTGATCGACCGCAAGGCCGCCACGGTGAGTCTGCGCACCATGAAAAACGGCTTCGGCATCGACGTTAAGACCCAGGACAACGTGACCATTGGCCTCGAGGTATCCGCTCAGTACCACGTGAGCTATGACATGGGCGCCGGCCCGGCAGATTCGGGCATCTACAAGAGCTACTACATGCTGCAGGAGCCCGTCGACCAGATGCGCGACTTCATCACCGATGCCCTGCGCTCTTCCATCCCCGTCTACACGCTCGATGAGGTCTTTGCCAAGAAGGATGACATCGCCAAGGACGTCAACGCCACCGTGTCCGAGCAGATGGCTGCCTATGGCTTCACCCTCGTGTCGACACTCATCACCAAGATCGCGCTGCCGACCGAGGTCGAGAACTCCATGAACGACATCAACGCCGCCCAGCGCAAGCGCGCTGCTGCGCAGGAGCTCGCTGAGGCCGACCGCATCAAGCGCGTCACCGAGGCGACCGCCGAGGCCGAGGCGATGGAAAAGGCGGGCGAGGGCATCGCCAACCAGCGCAAGGCCATCGCGCTGGGCATCAAGGATTCGCTCGAGATTATCCAGGAGACGGGCGTCGGCAACGACGAGGCCAATCAGCTGTTCATGTTTACGCAGTGGTCCGAGATGATGACAGAGTTCGCTCGTACGGGTAAAACCTCGACGGTCGTGCTGCCGAGCGATTTCTCGCAGTCGGCCTCGATGTTCGAGCAGATGTTGACCGCCGGCAAAGTGCAAAACGATTCGAAGGAGTAGACGCGCGTGAAATACACCGTCGTTTGCGTCGGTAAGCTCAAAGAGCGCTTTTGGAAGGATGCCTGCGCTGAGTACACCAAGCGCCTGGGCGCCTATGCCAAGGTGGATATCCGCGAGGTGGCCGATATCGACCCGGCTAAGGCGGGCGGTGTGGATGCCGCGCGCGACAAGGAGGGGGCGGCGATACTTGCAGCCCTGCCGCCCCGAGCGCATGTGATCTTGCTGGCCATTGAGGGCAAAGAGCGCTCGAGCGAGGAGCTTTCGGCGCGGCTCGATGATCTTATGCTGCGTGGTAACAGCGACATCGCCTTTGTGATTGGCGGATCGGACGGCGTGAGCGATGACGTGCGCGCACGAGCCGACGAGATGCTCAGCTTTGGACGCATTACCTTGCCGCATAACTTGGCGCGCGTGGTGCTGCTGGAGCAGATTTACCGCGCCTGCAAGATCAGCCGTGGCGAGCCGTATCACAAATAGGTCGGCAATACGAAACAATGCCGTGGGACAATAGCTTTCGTTTTGAAAAGCGTGTCTGAGAGGACTATGAGATATGAAGATTGGATTTGTCGGTTTTGGCAATATGGCGAGCGCTATGGCCGATGGCTGGATCGCCGCCGGTGTGGCTGCGAGCGATATGTGCGCTTGCGCGGGCCACTACGACGCCTTGGTTGAGCGTTGTGAGACGCGTGGGATGGTTGCCTGTCGTGACGCGGCGGAGGTCGTCGCCGCATCCGATATCGTGGTCGCTGCGGTCAAGCCGTACATGATTGAGAAGGTCTTCGCTCCGCTCAAGGACGCTCTAGCCGACAAAGTTGTCCTTTCGGTCGCCTGGACTTGGGATGGCACCAAGTGGGAGCAGGCCCTGCCGGGTGTCGCGCACATCTCGACGGTGCCCAACACACCGGTTTCGGTGGGCGAGGGCGTCATCGCCTGCGAGAAGTCCTCTACGCTCAGCGACGAGCAGCGTGCTGTTGTGCTCGACCTGCTCGGTAAGCTTGGCACTGTCGTCGAGCTCGACACGAGCCTGCTGTTTGTGGGCGGTACCGTGGGCGGTTGCGCACCGGCATTTGTCGCCATGGCGATTGAGGCCCTGGGCGATGCAGCCGTCAAGCACGGTATCCCACGCGCCGATGCCTATCGCATTGTGAGCCAGATGGTGCTGGGCACGGCAAAGCTGCAGCTTGCAACGGGGCAGCATCCTGCGGCGATGAAGGATGCCGTATGCTCGCCCGGCGGCGCCACCATCAAGGGCGTCGTCGCGCTCGAGGACGCCGGCATGCGCAGCGCCCTGGTCAAGGCCATCGACGCTACCCTCCAGTAAAACCTGCCATTTAGGGACAGGTTTATTTTTGGCAGGTTTTTCCTGCGGTTTTGTCGCATGTACGAAAAGCGCCCCGCAACTGGCTCAATTCCAGTTGCGGGGCGCTTGCGTTTGTCCAGATAAACCTGTCCCTTTTTGGCAGGTTAGTCCCAGAAGCCGTCTTGATCGTCCTCGGATTTGGGTCCGCGGTCGACGTAGAGCTTATGGGTGCGCTTCTCCATTACAAAGGCAAGAATCGCAAACAGTAGGATGCCGCCGGCGAAAAGGATGGCAAAACCGGTGCGGGTGCCAAACAAAAAGGAAAAAACTGCGTCCATTAGGTGCCTTCTTGCGTAGTTGAGTTGGGTCGTAAACGCTCATAAGTATATACTTGCCCATACATGTACAAGGTTGCAACCTAAATGGAATGTATATCGCCGGAGGATCTAATGCTTGATATCAAGTTTGTTCGCGAGAATCCCGATGCCATCGATACCGCCATGGCAAATCGCCAGACGTCTTGGGATCGCGAGAAGTTCTTTGAACTCGACGACGAGCGCCGTGCCGTCATCACCGAGGTCGAGGAGCTCCAAGCCACGCGTAATGCCGAGTCCAAGAAGATCGGCGCTCTGATGAAGGAGGGCAAGAAGGACGAGGCCGAGGCCGCCAAGGAGGCCGTGCGCGCCGTCAACGAGAAGATTGACGGTCTGGCCGAGCGCCGCACCGCTCTCGAGCAGGAGCAGTACGACTTCATGGCTCACCTGCCCAACATCCCTTGCGAGGCCACGCCGTACGGCAAGGATGAGGACGAGAACATCGAGCGCCGTCGTTGGGGCACCCCGCGTGAGTTCGATTTCGACTTTAAGCCGCACTGGGATCTGGGTACCGATCTGGACATCCTCGACTTCGAGCGTGGCAACAAGCTCTCCGGCAGCCGCTTCACCGTTCTCGGCGGCGCCGGCGCCCGTCTGGAGCGCGCCCTCATCAACTTCTTCCTCGACACGCACACCAGCCGTGGCTTTAAGGAGTGGTGGCCGCCCATCGTCGTCAAGCGTCAGACCATGTTTGGCACGGGCCAGCTGCCCAAGTTCGAGGACGATGCCTATCACGTCTCGGGCGATAACTTCCTGATTCCCACCGCTGAGGTCGTGCTTACCAACCTGCACGCCGGCGAGGTCCTCGATGCTGATACCCTGCCGCGTCGCTATACCGCCTTCACCCCCTGCTTCCGCGAGGAGGCCGGCTCCGCTGGTCGCGACACCCGCGGCATCATCCGCCAGCACGAGTTTGACAAGGTCGAGATGGTCAAGTTTGCCAAGCCGGAGGAGTCCGACGAGGAGCTCGAGAGCATGACCGCCGAGGCCGAGTACCTGCTGCAGCAGCTGGGCCTTCCGTATCGCGTGATTAGCCTGTGCACCGGCGACCTGGGCTTCTCTGCCCGTCAGACCTACGACATCGAGGTCTGGCTGCCGAGCTACAACGCCTACAAGGAGATCAGCTCCTGCTCCAACTGCGGCGACTTCCAGGCCCGTCGCGCCAACATCAAGTATCGCGACCCCGAGAACTTCAAGGGCTCGCGCTACCTGCACACCCTCAACGGTTCCGGTCTGCCGGCTGGTCGCACCATGGCCGCCATTCTGGAGAACTACCAGAACGCCGACGGCACCATCACGATCCCCGAGGTTCTTCGTCCCTACATGGGTGGCCTCGAGAAGATCGAGCCGGTTGCGTAGGTTGCCTGCATAAGCGATTTGCAAGGGCGCTCCTTTCTGGGGCGCCCTTTTTGTGCGCAAAGCCTTACCATATCGCGCGGACAGCTCAATAGAAAACACACGAACAAACGTTCTGTATACAGCCATCTACCTGCTATGCTTATGTTAAACAGAAGCGAGAGGAAGGGGATGCGATGGAGCTGTTTGATGAGCGGGTAGTTTTGTTTGAGAGCGATGAAGGTGGGGAGCACCTACTGGTTACATGTGAGCCATCGGGTATGGGTGGTTTGGTGGTGCGGCAGACGAGCGAGGGTCCGTTGACCCAATGGTGCTTTGAGGAATCGCCGCATGTGGTCGAGACCTTTGTGACGCACGAGGGTCTTGTGGCGCTTGGGCAGTTCTATGGAGTTGGGACTTCTAACCAGGTGGCGCGCATGCTGAGTATCTCGTTTGCCGATTATGATTGTGCCCAGCGGGTGAGATCGCTCCTGAGGGAACTTGATGCCAAGTTCGACGTGATCGAAAAGCCAATCGATCGTACGGGGAACAGCGGTATATGCGGAGCAGCATGACAAAACTGCGTTCCACAAAAAAGTTTGAGATTGTGCTTGACTCCAATAAGCCAAAGTGGTTTTATATGTCTTGCGCTGCGGCGTTACCTCAGCTGGATAGAGGGTCTGACTACGAATCAGAACGTCATAGGTTCGAATCCTATACGCCGCACCAATTGAAATCGAAAGCCTCCGGCAACGGGGGCTTTTCTTTTACGTCGGCACTGCATGGATTCGAACCTCGGTCGAGGCGCGAGCATCTTAATCATTACTTCGTAAAATTTTTCCAAATTGTCGCTTGACCCATCGAGGGGTCACGTGCATAATAATCCGTGCGTTGCGGCGTTACCTCAGCTGGATAGAGGGTCTGACTACGAATCAGAACGTCATAGG
>OIBA01000995.1_pt1 | contig 8907 bp, 5 predicted proteins | sample 1580931 | NCBI WGS metagenome assembly OIBA01 (sample SAMEA3882548, study PRJEB24775) | human gut metagenome | biome: human-associated habitat; feature: intestine environment; material: feces | place: Netherlands | collected 2009/2010
AACCTGAACAGTATACAGAATTGCTGGACACCAGAATCCAGATACGTCCTGATTTTCGGGATAAGCTGATCGAACAGCTCAAAGGTACTTTCGGTAAGTATTATGACTATCACCGCCGTGATATTGCAGCCGATGAGGTGGATTATCTCAATGTGGAAGATTCGGATGTCTTCTCCCATCGTGCATGGGAACTTAAATATCAGCGAGAACAGGAAATGCGGCGAAATCAGCCTGAAAGAGCTAAGAAAAAGTCCTATGATATGGAATTGTAACCATTTTTAAACAGATAATATGTTCTTACAAATCTCTCGTTCAAAAATGAGTTCTTTTTAAAAAGACGTATGGATTTAAAACTGGGAACAAGATTGTAGATCCCCTCCCCCAAAATAGTGGAAAAATATATCAAAAGCCATGAACATTTAATCAGATTTTGCGTATACCTAACAGGAATATTCATAAATATTTCACTGATCAGGTATACGCATTTTTATGTACTGTATATTATTTATTTTTCTCTTTATATTTGTACTTTTTATAAGTATGAGCTATACCTTTCTTTGTATGTTTATTATATTTGTTCTTTCCCATTTTCTCCGGTTCTGGTTCAGATAACGAAAACGATATTTCATATTCATCTATTATTTTATCTATCTTGTTTTTAATAACATCTGAATCAAATTCTATTCGCCCTTCAAAAATTGTAATCGGTCTATCAAAAACTTTTTCCGTCTTCTCTACATACTCAACCAGAATATTAGGATAGAAGCATATAAATTGCTCGCTTATTCTCTCGTTTTCTGATACAGACACTTCCTTTTTCTTTATTTTATCTCCAAAATTTTGTTCAAGAATTTTATTTACATTATATTCTTTTGGATCATATAACAACCAGATTCTTTTCTTAGATATTGCATTTAATGCAGAAACAATCTCTGGATTTAGTAATTTTTTCAATCTTTCACAAGAAATAACTATTCCTTGATAATCAAATTCTTGATTACATGAAAATATAGCTTCTAATTCTTTCTCATCAATTAATGCTCGGGTATGTATATATTGGTCTACTAATTCATCTGAAATAATTTCACTTCCATTTAATTTTTCAATTAAACTCTTTGTATATTGCCTATCTTCCTGAGTGACAAGCCCTTTATCATAGTGATTTTTCGAAAAATCCCAATCTCTTTCAAAAAAGTTTTCCATCCCTGAATATACCACGTCTCGTACTTGATGATAAAAGCTATTCTGGTATCTTTCTCCAATGTCACCTTTAATAATAAACTCATAATCTTCTGAATCATCATTTTTATAAATAAAAAGTTCATCTTTCACATAATACAGTTTCTCATAAGCAATATCTAATATCTTATACAACTCTCTCTGTAAAATTTTCGTGTTAAAAATATTTGATTCGATCTGATTTCGCTGATATATCTCATTTATAATTGCATAATTGCTTTCTAAATAATCTTTTGTAATTGTTTGTTCTTCACTTAAACAAAGATCCCTCTTAGAAGGCTTTGCAAATGCATTTTTTCCACTTTCTTCAATATTACCCGTAATCATATTTACAGAAAGTTCATTTATATTTCTTTTACGAATAGTAACCTGTTTTCTATCCGCTAAAGCTTTTCGCCCCCTAGGTGTCATAATCAATTTATTCTGTGAAGTGATAATATACTTCTGTTCAATCATATCTACTATGGCTTCTTTTAATAATTTAAACTCCACCCCCATAATTGCAGATATCTCATATACATCAGCCACTTCGATATCAATTAGTTTTAATATTGTTTCAAAAAACAAATTTATTTCTGTTACTTCCTTTGTTAAACAGGTAATACCTATTTCACAATACGGAATAAATATACTCTGTCTTTTAATTAAATGAAAATTTTTTAACTCCCGGGGAAGTTTTCTCGATACTGCTGCTACTAATTGTTTCATTTCTTTTCTCCTACTTTTCTATAATGCGACACCCTTCAGATTCTGTAATATATTTGATGATTTCAGGAAATTTATTTCCTCTGATTTTATAATTATCAAGAAATTTCATATCTCCAACAATAATCAACAAGCATCTTGCTCTAGAAAATGCAACATTAATTCTAGCTTCTGATTTCAAAAAGCCAATACCGTATTTGTTTCCACTACTTCTAACAGTAGAATACAGAATAATATCTTTTTGGCTACCTTGAAATGCATCTACAGTATCTACGTCAACCTCAATATGCTTAAAGGAATGTTGTTTTACCATTGTTTGCAAAATGTACTTTTGCGATCCATATCCTGTAATTACTGCAACCTTAGTCCTTTTGACAAGTTTAGAATCTAATTCCAATAGTTTTCGTTCAATAATATTTCGCTCAAGATAATTTTGATATGATTTTTTTCCATTATTATCAAATTCCTTTTCATACCGCTCTTTTGTCGAATACTTGGATGTACTAATCCACTCAATTGCAATTCCCTCATATCCTTCTATACACAATTCTCTATCCTGCGCCTCTACTCCATTTTGGATCTCATCATTATAAAACACATGACTAATCAACGTACCAATAGTTGGGTGCATTCTATATTGTATAGTAAGACGATGTTTATTATCCTCTGGAAACATATTATACATTCTTTCAAAAATACCTTGCGCCAACCCCTCCTCATCAAGTTTTTCCTTATTATTTCTAATTATTTCAGTATCTAAAACAGGTGGTAGTTGTTGATGATCACCTACCAATATAATTTTATGTGCCTTATTTAACGAAACTGCTAATTCAGGAAACGTTGCCTTAGCTGCTTCATCTACAATAACATAGTCAAATTCAACATCACGTATAATCCTGTTTGACACAAATCCTGTACATGTACCAGCAATAATTACCGTACTTTTAATGATATAAAGTTCTACTTCATCACACTTTTTTAATTGTTCTGTCCATTCTCTCTGAATCTCCAGTATTTTTCTTGTCCTTTCTGACTTTACCCCTTTTGTTTTTTTTATAAAATTTTCAACAAACAATTTATCTTCTACTGAAAAATCCATGTTTTCCACTTTTGAATTTTCCAATTTCAAAAAATATTTGTCAAACTCTTCTTCTGGAATTCCAATTTCCTCAAGTGCATTTTTAGTATAATCATTACATATTCTTCTAACATTTTGATACCATTTTTCCTTCACATCATTAATAGAATACTCTTCTCTTATTTCCTCATTTAATTTTTCATCTCTTCCAATACGAAGCAAATCAGGTCTTTCGTCACTTTCCCTAATTAAATCTTCTAACATTTTATCTACTGCTGGATGCGATTGAGAAACTAGTAACACCTTCTTAGGTTCAACATCTGGATTCTTTTTGTTTGCTTTCAGTATTTGTAAAATAATTTCGATAATAACATTCGTTTTTCCTGTTCCTGGAGGACCTTGAATAATTGCTATAGAATCTGCATCTAATGCTTTTTTTATCGCAGTCCTTTGTGGAAAATCTAATTTCTCATTAAACATATGTATCGGTTTCGAAATAACATTTACAGACGGGGGCTCCACACCTGAAATTATTCTCTTCAAATTAAAAGAGCACTGATAATCTTCTTTTTCCAGAACATTTAAAGCATCTAACTGTCTTTCAACATTAATTTTATCTTTCCTATAATCTAAACAAATAAAACCGCTTGCTGGCAATCCTATTGTTCCTTGCTTATTTATTTCTAAAACTACATGATTTTTCTCATAAATATCATTTTCATAAGTACCTACTGTCACAGGCTTTATTTTATCTTTCTTTTTTCCGACTTTTTTTTCATAAACAAATACTTGTTCTTTATTCAAACGTTCTTCATCTATAAAAGTGCCCTTTTTAAGCTTAAATCTTAAAAGATTATTCTTTACTTCATAAGAATCATATGGTAATCTTACAACATTTTTTTCGATATCTTCTCTTATTAATTCTAATAAATCTCTCCATACTCCATACTTTTCCTTATATTCACAATCAACATTATTGTTTGACATATAATTTTCGTAATAATCATAGATAATGTTTTTTATTTCGAAACTATCGTTTTTCAATTCTCTATGTGCAATTCTTTTATCTACAAATCTTATTTCACCCTCAATTTTAGCAAATCTTTTCTTAAGTCTATCACGATCAATTGGAGGAATCTTTCTAAATTTTACAACGTCAAACACGCTTTGCTCATCATCAAACACACATTCTGCCTGAAAATTAAATCCTAAGAAGATGTAAATCATCGTTTCTTCATTCTCATTTGATTCTTCTTTTCTACAAAATGCATACAAATCTAAAAAGTTCTCTGGCATATACGTTTCGGTTGCCATTTTAATGTTTATTGACTGTGGTAATAATTTAAGGTTTCTCAATTCCTTTATTCGTTCGTATGCCGCTGTCAAAATAATTGTTTTATCCAAATTCAAAAAGCGTGTAAATAGTTTTGAAAAATCAGCTCTCAATTCAAAAACATTTTCATATCTGTCATCAGGATTTTCCGCAACTAATTTTTTTAATATCGGCTTTAATGAAACATCCATTCCACTAGTTCTATTCAATACATCCTGAAACTGTACTGCTAATGGAGGTTGCTGACCGGTAAAAAGGAAATAAATTACCGCACCAAGCGAATATAAATCACTTTTTTCAGTTGCATTTTCACTATGTTGATGAACTTCAGGAGCTGAGTAGGCATTAGTCCCTAATTTATATACTGTTGCTGAATTGATCATATCATTGATTTTACATATGCCAAAATCAATTAACTTGACCTGTTTATCGTCGGTAAGCATGATATTATTAGGATTAATATCTCGATGGATAATCCCATTGGAATGTGATATTTCAATGGCGTCTAATAATTGTTTTATTATTGAAAATCGCTCTTTTGCAGAAAAATTTTCAATAGATGATTTTCCTAATTCTATTCCGTTTATATATTCTAAATAAATTACTCCAACCTTTTCCTTGGTTGTTGATATAACTAAATAATCATCTCCCAATATATTAACAATATTCGAACATTTATTCAGTTTATACAAAGCACGCATTTCCCTTGTGAATACAGCTTGATACAAAGGCTGTTCGATTCCATATATTATTTTCCTAACAATTAAATCCCCTGTGCTTTTATTTTTCAATACATCCACTACAGAATTTGTATCCGCTCGATTCTTTAATCTCTTATATGCTTCCCAATCTCTAAATGTACTCATCGTTACGCTCCTTAAAAGAAAAATTATGAACATATTATATCACTTTCACTTATAATATCATATATTATAAAAGCTGAACAAGTCAGATTAGTCTCTGCACTTGTTCAGCTCTTTGTTTACCTGTAAATCAATTCATTTAACACAATCTCTTCTGCCATATTACGAATACCATTTACCGCTCTGACCCATTCCATCTGGTCACAAGCTTTCAATTCTTCCGTAATGCCCTGCCTCTCCATCATCTGACGCACCAGAATATCCATTCTCTCCTGTGCTTCATCGTCCACAGTATTCAGATGTTCTGTCAATCTGTCTTCCAACATATACAGTGAATACATTGCCGGACGATGCTCTTTCAGATATGTTTTCCGCATCATTCCATATTTCCCATAATGCGGTTCTTCATCTGTACTGACAAGATTCGGATAGTAAATTCCGTCTGCGCCAAGTGTGTAGGTTCCACCCATTTTTTCAAATGTGCTTTTCATGTGTTATTCCTCCTTGAAATCAGCGATGTCCTTAGATCATCGCATAATATTTCAGGGCAGCCTTGATAGCATCTTCTTTCTCTTTCGGGCATTGTGGAACTCTTGCATTTTCTGATTTTGGAAGATTATAGTTTTCTCCCACTTCAATTCCACATTTGCGTTTTACCTGAGAAATATATAAACTTGAAACCTTCAAGCCAAATTCTTTCAGCACATAATCTTTGATTTCCTGATAGGTTGCTTTCAACTCGGCACTGGTGGCATCCAGCTCGTCCAGGTCTAAGTCGATCTCTATCGTGTCATCTGGTTTTTGTTGGGACAAAAGAACAACCGTCTCAACGTGCTCCGTAAACGCAAACATTTCCACCGGCTGTATCTTTTTTACCTGATATCCTTTTTTTGTCAGATACTTCAGATCTCTTGCCAGTGTCTCCGGATTGCAGGAAATGTACACGATCTTCTCCGGTCCCATCTTCACTGCAGATGCCATAAATTTTTCATCACTTCCGGCTCTCGGCGGATCCATAAACAGCACATCCATACTATTTCCCTCTGCCGCCATCGCCTCCATAAACTCCCCGGCATCTCCCTGGAAAAATCTCACATTCCGGATCTGATTCTCTTTTGCATTTAATATTGCATCCTTCACAGCATCCTTATTAAGTTCTACACCGACTACTTCTTTTGCATGTCCCGATGCGATCAGACCGATCGTTCCGATTCCGCAATAGGCATCGATCACGCTTTCTTTCCCTGTCAGATGTGCAAATTCAATCGCTTTCTGATAAAGGATCTCCGTCTGCACCGGATTTACCTGATAGAAGGACTTTGGTGAAATCCGGAAAGTACACCCGCAGAGTTCATCCCGGATAAATCCTTTCCCATATAACACTTTTTCTCTCTCCCCAAGGATCATACTGGTCTTTCTGTCGTTAATATTAAGGACAACCGTTGTAATCTCCGGATGCTCTTTTCTGAGTGCTTTTACGAAATTATTAGACGATGGAAGGATTGGTGATCCAAGCACCAGAACCACCATAATCTCTCCGCTTTTAAACCCTCTTCTGATCAGCACATGACGGAACAGGCCATATCCTGTATCTTCATCGTAGGTTTTGATCTTAAAAGATTTCAAAAGTCCCCGGATCGTCCGGATGATCTCCTGACTCTTTTTGTCTTCGATCAGACAGTTTTCAACAGGAACGACCCGGTGTGTCTTCGCTTCATAGGTTCCGGATACGATATTTCCCTTTCGGTCCCTGTCGAATACGGCGTGTACTTTATTTCTGTAATAATACGGATTCTCCATTCCGATGATCGGTTCTACTTTTCCGTATTTTGACAACAGAGCGTTCACCATTTTCTGCTTCTTTTTCAGCTGCTCCTTATATGGCACTCCCTGATACTGGCATCCTCCGCATTTTTTTGCCACTTTACAGGCTTCCGGTTCTGTCTGTTTTTTCTTTTCTTCCATTTTTTACCCTCTCTTCTTTTTTCATTCTTTTATCAAAAGAGATCCGGCATATTATCCAGATACAACTCTTCTCTGACCTGGAGATGGTAATATGCTTTTTTTGTATCTGATGTATTCATTCTTATTATAATCCTTTTAATCATTCAGATCCGTCTGGAATCTTGATAAATGTTCATACGGCAGGATCAGTCTCCCCCTGTATAATCCGCATCCGTCATTGATGAGACTATTATTTGCCGCAGCAAACATATTAACTTCCAGATCCTTCAATTCCAGTCCGAGAAGCTTCATTCCTCTCTCATAAGCTTCATCAAAATAAATGCATTCTCCTTCCGGAATAGCTTCTCTTCTTGCCCTGACTCTTTCCTGTTCCTTCTCGTAGGCCTGGTGATTTGCCGCTCCAATCTCCGCTATATCATCCATCTTCTTTGTCCGCAGTTGTACTTCCATGTAACTTCTCGAACAGTTATCATAAAACGTGATGTGGAGTGATTGATAGCTGCCTCCGCTTCCATTGGAAATATAATCCCGATAATAAGGTTTCACCGCCTCATCCATAAAAGGAGATGTACTTTCAAGCACCCCTTTTGCAGGTTCTGCCGTAAATCCTCTTTCCTCCAGAAATCCCGGAAGAACATTCGCGATCCTGTATAAATACTTGATTTCCTCTTCTTCTCGCAGTTTGTCATCCTTGATATGGCATTTTGGAAGAGAAATTACCAGACGGTATGCGATAATATCCCGAAAGCAGCTCAGTTTTTCCCTTAGGTCAGGCACCGGCGGATAGGTATGATGTTTTTCATAATAATCATAAATATATTCTACAATATACCCGTTGAATTTTTCCTCTGCGCGGATCAGGGACTTGATCCTTCCTTTGAAAGTAAAAGCAAGCAGAGGATATTCCTGTACCATGTATTTATAAAAATCCCTGATTTTCTGCGACTGTGCAGTAAGGAAATCATTGTGTTCAAGCAGTTCCCTGAACTGGATCAGGAAATTGGAATGGATGAGATCTATTTCATTGTGATTCTTCTTTGCTTCTTTCTTCAGATCCACTGTATAATTTCTTAAAATCCGAAAAATCGTATCACCTGAATATAAATAGTCATTTAATGTGATCATACGTTCCACCCTTTCTATTTGATTTTCTTATACAGTATAGCAGAATCTGGCTGGATTGGATACCGTTTTGTTAAATAGAAGCAGGGATTGATCTGCTGCATATAATCCAGCAAGGTCAATCCCTGATTTATCATATTTCTAAAATAAAAGCTGAAGCCCCATAGCAATGATCACATATACGCACATGTCTTCAGAATCATCAAGAATCTGACTTTTGGTTTTGTTTTACTGAATAGTGTTACCGGAGTGTAGCATCCAAAGGAGATAATGATAGCGGCAATCAAATCAAAAATCAAATATCCGACATCAAATGCTCCTTTCGGATCTGCTTACGAAGAACATGCTGCCATCAAGGATACTGCAGCAGAGGTAAGAGTGCTTCGCAAAAGACGTCTGATTCAAAAAGAGATCCGGGAGTTATATAGTTAGTTACTTGTGGTTTTCCAGCTCCAGAACAACCACTTCACAGCTCCGTAAATTCAATGAATCCTTTTCACAATCTACCGTTCCATCTATACGGTTCGATAACCATACTTTTTCGATTTCGCTCTTCAGTTTGATTGTTGCAGCATCCTTTCCAAAATTAGCAGCCACAAGAA